>Ga0272441_10000964_pt1 | contig 62222 bp, 37 predicted proteins | sample SSMProp6N_FD_193582 | JGI IMG/M metagenome (GOLD analysis project Ga0272441, IMG submission 193582) | Marine sediment archaeal communities from Little Sippewissett salt marsh, Falmouth, MA, United States - SSM-Prop-6N | ecosystem: Environmental > Aquatic > Marine > Wetlands > Sediment ... | reverse complement strand
ATTTCGAGAAGAAAAGAAAGGTACATTTCCTGCCATATCTTCGATTCGTCTGCCACAGGAGTTAAATTTCCATGAAATATTCAGGGGTTCTGCTAGGTCTGTGACACATCAGGGTAAATAACACAATCCCGGTTACTGCGACTACCAATTGGAGGTGACCATCGACCCCGGTATACCCATTGAGTTGCCCCGACTGGCAGGCGGGTCGGGCTTTGCCAACCCAACAGACCAGCAAAAGACCTCAGGCTCGATCGAAGACAGCTTCACGTTCAACGTAACATACTACGATTACAACAGCAACCCCCAATTTGGAGGAGCAAGTGAAGTTGCCATAATGTTTGACAAGAACGAAGATGCCATGTTCGACCCCGATACCGAAAAGTATTCCGTTCCCATGAACGCCGCCGGGACAGCGTTTTCCCAGGGTGTCGAGTTCATCATAGACATAAGCGCCGAGGACATCGCGGCTTTTATGGGCCATAACGGGACCTTGCCCGACGGGGGCCTCAACTGTTACTACGACTTCGTTGGTACTAACAATGCCGGCAGGACCGGCGTGTGGGGTGGAGGACACACCACTAATTTTATCAGCATAACCACCAACAACCAGCCTTACCCGGTATCGCTGGGCTCCCAGGATATATACGAGGACTCCGGCGGGCTGGACATCGACCTTACGCAGTTTATCAAGGATGATGACCCGTCAGACACCATCAAGTACTCGATATTCACGGAGGGGGACTGGTCGTCCAGGGATGCGTCCACTGCAATTTATGAGTCGGAAAATATGACTGTAACGCTCAGGCAGGCCGAAGCCGTCCTCAACGTCACGCCGAAGGAGGACAAGAACACCGGCGCAACGGCCGGTGAGACCATAATGGTCCGGGGATACGACCCCTACACCTATGCGGAGGCAGCGGTGACCATCCGCATACTCCCGGTGAACGACCCGCCGGTATGGTTAACGGTGGACGGGACCGCCGTGACCGAACCGGCGTCCCCCGGCGGACAGTGGACCGCTGAACTTGCCGGTACCTATGATGAAGACTCAACCTACGTAATCGCGGTGGTGGCCGACGATCCGGTCGACGGGGCCGAAACATTCACCTACGAGGCCGCGTCCATCAGCGTCGAAGACAGGACGAGCGGTAACATCATCGATGTGGAGGTCCAGGGCACAGCCGAAGGCGCGGAGGTGACGTTCATACCCGACAACAACAACGCCCATACGAAAGACGGCCAGGCTCACGTTGTCATTGACGTGCACGATGGCGGCGGGGCCACCGCGACATTGAACATCACAGTGCCGGTGGTCAACACACCGGACGCGCCCGCGTTCGACACCGACGGAATGATGGACGAGAAGAATATGTTCAAATCCTGCAAGGACGACGGTGCATGGTACACAATGAAGGTGTACGTCACTGACGAGGACGGCGGCGCGAACGGTGAGGACGAGATCCTTACCATGTCCACCGACATCACCGACGTGGTACCGGCCGCGGAGGAGGGAACGAACTACGAGGTCAGTGACCCGACCTGGGACGCCGAGACCGAGCGCTACATTGGCGAGATAACAGTAAAACCCGACAATTCCTGGCTAATCTTACCGACCACCACCAGTTTCACCTTCAATGTGACAGTCATGGACTCTGATGAGTTGACGGTAACACTGGATGACCTGGCGCTCGACATAGAGAACCAGGAGGACTCTCCGACCACTGTCAATGATCCCGAATTCGATATTAACGGCATGACCGTTCATCTCTGGACCGACCCGGCGGAGGACGAGGACCCCGGCCAGCTGGAGTATGCCTGGGTGATCGACGGCGATCCTGTATCCAACGACACCCTGGATATCAACTACACCTTCACGGCATCCGGGGAGCACACTGTGATGCTCCGGGTGAGGGATCCCGGCCACGCCGCCGAAACCACAGACAGCAAGGAGATAGAATTTACAGTGGATGGTGCACAGGGTGATGATAATGAGGACGGATCCGGTGGAGAGGAGGACTGGACCGACACCACCGACAAGGACGACGATGGTCTCCCTGATTGGTGGGAGGAAAAGAACGGATATGACTCCTCGGACCCGTACGATGCCACGGAAGAAGCCCTGGCCGAATTCCATGAGGAAAAGGCGGAGGCCGTGGACGGGGACGGTACAGAGGACAATAATGATGACACAGATGAAACCGATAACGATTCAGGAAAGAACGATTTCCCCTGGTGGCTGCGCATTATGGTGGTGGTGATCATTGTCGTGGTGATCGGGTTGATCCTCATCATGAAGAAAAAGGCACAGCCAAATACACCGGCGGCGACCCCGGAGGACCAGGTGGGAGCGGCGGCCCCAGGCCCCATGCCCCGCCAAAACGTGCAATCACAGGTACCTCGGGAACACACGCACCCTTCCGGAAAAACTCCCGGACCCACCGATGAGGAGGCGGGAGCCGGCCCGACATGTCCCAGCTGCGGCACGGAATTGGAGAAGGGATGGATCATCTGCCCGGGCTGCAAGAATTTATTGGAGTGAATATGCCGGGCACATGGAATTTTATTCGGTGCCCTTAGACCAGGACCTATCCACCTTATATCCATGCTCCCGGAGATGTCCAGTATGGGGACTGGCAGACCGGTCATCCCATTGTCCGGAAGCTTGCCCTATATATCAACAGTGATGCTGTGCGTGAACGCAGGCTAGTAGCCGATAACTATGAGCTCACCGATCCCGGACCGCCGGGATGCATGCCCGCTGTGCATGATGGTCTCTACGATATAGTTTATCAGGAGTCCGCTTACAGGAATTTTTTCCGGGTCCCGATCGGGTACTTACATTGACCTTTCTTTGATCCTGACATCAGACCCGGTTCCCCTCCCGGCGCTACGCTGTTTTATATGTCCATTATAGGTGATGAAGGATGTGAGAAGAGAGGACCTTGGGTAATATCCTGTTTACGGTAACAGTTGTACGAATATTACCCTGGCCTTGTGCCTGCCTTCGGCAGTCCCAAGGTTGAAAAATTGTAGCTGACCCTTATCGATTAGTAGTGCCCGGGGATGTGAGAAGAGAGGATTGAGTGCGTGATGAATGCTTACGGTCCAAAGGACCGTTAAAACTATTTCATCCCCAGGCAGATATGCTATGTCAGTCGCATTACTTAACCATTTCGAGTCCTTGGTAGTAACTTGCCTGTGTTCAAACCGGGGATACACATACCAAAGCGGTCACCTTCGAACAAATCTCTAATGTTGGGAAGGGGTTGGTCACGGCACCTCGAAAGAACCGTTGCTACAATCGTTGAGATCAGTGACCTTTTGAGGGTTGTGCTCGTGACACGCCGCGGAATACAATACAACTTTGACAGAAAGATACCAATGGGATCGTTTCATACTGAAGATCAAACAGGCATGTGGATTGATAATGCCAGACGTGACCTAAAATTGGAGAAAAGGCATATATGGATTCAATTCGAACCCTGTCCTATAAATTATTTATACGTCCACCGGGACGTATATATGGGTGTCTGAAGTGAGAAAAATTATTTCATCCCTGCTTGGTCGTCTCAGGACCAGGGTTTCGGGAGAGGACGATAAAGACGTAGAGGAGTGGTGCGATCGGATAGAGAACCCGGAAGGAAGCTACTGAAAATCGGGTAAGTGGAGGATTGAGTGCGTAAAACGACCTGGTACGGCAGGCAGTATGACTATGGTATTTGGCAGCATTGGCAATTATGACCATGTTGATATGAAGGTACTGAGATCGTATGGTCAGGATCGTTCGATAATCGTCCTATAAAGTATATATACGGACCTTTTGAGTTGTTTATACGGTGTTTGCGTGTTTGGTGTCTGCGTTCCCACTAGGACAAGTGATATGCCACATGATCCAGGGAATGCGGTGATCGTCCCCCGAACGGTTCTAACTTGGGACGGGCCGCTGTGATAAATTATCGTGGTTGTGATAATTTGCGGATATCTACAAAGAGGCTTTATAAAATTCGAAGGGGTTTGAAAGGTTCAACGAAAAAAAGGTGATATGCTTGATGATTGGCAAAAGAAAGGAAACGGTGTCTATCGTATTGTGCACGATAATGGTTATGACCGTGTTGTTGGGGGCCCTGCCCTCCGCTGCGGCCGACGGGGGTGTTGCCCCCATGCACGAACCGAACCACTCCAGTATGTTCCCCCAGATCGATTACCACCACGTGAATGTCACGATAAACGAGAGGTTTGCCCATACCGTGGTGGACCAGGCCTTCACCAACGTGGATGAAGTGCCCCTTCATGGACAGTATTTCTTCCCTGTGCCTGAAAATGCAGTGCTCACCAACTTCGCCGTGGAGGTGGACGGGGCGGTCCAGTACCCGGAGATGGTGACGGACGAGGAGGCGAATTCATTTTTGAAGTCCCAGGTGCTGGAGCAGGGCGATTCCTCCTTCCTTTCCTACCTGGATTACGACCTTTTCCTCCTGGACATCTACATAGAGCCCAACCAGACAAAGGTGATGCACCTGGAGTACGACGAGCTGCTATCAAAAGATAACAACGCCATCGAATATTTCTACACCCTTTCCACCGAGACCTATTCTGCCACCCCCGTCCCCGACATCAGGATATATGTGGACATAACGTCAACGAAGGGCGTCCACAACATCTACGTTCCGGAGTATGACGCCTCCATATCCCGTCACTCCCGAAACCATGTGGTCGTTTTCTGGGAGAGTGTGATCGGCAATACCGCAACACGCGGCGGTACCAGGATGGTCAGCCAGGGTACTTCCTCCGGCTCTTCCCCGGAAGATGCCTCTCCGGACGATATCATCCAAAAACCGGTGCATTACAGGGAATTCTCCCTGTTCTACACCCCGGTGGAGGACGACACCGGAGCGTCCCTGCTAAATTTCGACGACGGCGCGGACCGGTTCTTCATGTTCCTGTACTCAAAGGAGACCGAGGAGGAATCCCAGCGCCTGCCCAAGGATGTCGTGTTCGTGTTCGACAAATCGGGTTCCATGGGTGGTGAGAAGATCGAGAAGACCCGGGAGGCCCTCATCCAGATGATCGGGCTGCTCGCCCCGGATGACCGCTTCGACCTGATAACCTTCGATTCGACCGTCAATACCCTGTTCGGCGAGCTCGCCACCGCATCCCCCGCCAACGTCCAGACCGGGCTGAAGGCGGCCCAAGCTTTAACCGCCGGTGGTTCCACGGCCCTCCACGGCGGCCTTATGCAGGGATTCGACGAGATCCAGGCCGTTGACAATACCGGCAGATCACAATTGGTGATGTTTTTAACGGACGGACTCGCCAACGTGGGGGTATCGGACAACAATGAGATCATAAACGACGTTGCTGTAAAAAACAGCGAGCACCGGACCCCCATGTTCGTGTTCGGCGTGGGAACGAACGTGAACAACCATCTGCTGGGCCAGCTGGCCGTTGAGAACTGGGGCGAGGTCCATTATATCGACCAGTCGGGTGTCGACCTGAGCGAGATCGTGGTCCGGGTCTTCACCAACAACGCCAACCCGGTCCTGACGGATGTCAACGTGGAGTTCGAAGGTGTCACCACCAGCCTTGTCTATCCCAAGACCATCGGCCGCCTCTACGAGGGGAGTGAACTGATTCTTGTAGGTAAGTACCAGGGCGGTCCCGACGTGATTGTTCACGTGAGCGGGACCAGCAGGAACGGGACCGTACACGACTCCTTCCAGTTCCAGATAGGACCCAATGAGGACTACCCGTTCATCGCCAGGCTGTGGGCCACCAGGAGGATAGGAGACCTGCTGTTCAACATCTCGGCCACCGGTGGCGGTACCCAGGAGCAGGTGGACGAGGTGATCGAACTCTCCCTCAAATACGGGATCGTCACCCCGTTTACATACATGATAATCCAGGAGAACGCAAACGAGGCCACCCAGAACAATTCCGATTATGGATATGAACAGGGGACCGGTCAGGGAACCGGATCCGCATCGGGTTCGGCCGGGTCCAGTGACGGCGGCGACGCCGGTCAGGGTGCCCAGGCGCAGGGGCAGTCCTACAAAAGCACGAAGACCTCCAGCGCGGCCCTGGGTGGGAACGCCCGCACCGTGGGCACCCGTTCCTTCGTGGAGCTCTTCGGTGTGCTGTTCGAACTGACAGTTATTTCTGAGGAGAACATAACCCGGATAGTCATCTACGAGAACGACACCATAGACGATTGGATAAGGACGAACATCACAGTAAACAGGATAGTGGCCTTCGGGTCCGAGGAGTACTTCGACCTTGTGGAGAAGCATTCCGATGTCCTGGCCCTGGGGAACCTGATAGTGTTCGAAGTGGGTGATGAGGTGATCTACGTGACCGACGGGTCCAACGGGTTCTTTTTGATGGACCGGTGGGTGGATGCGGATGGTTTCAACGCTGACGTGAACTACCGCTTTAGCGAGCCGGCCACGCTGACACTCCATTACAGGATGGGTCTCGATGGTGACTGGACGGAGATGGCATCTACCCCGGAAAAGACTCTGCACAGCTTCCGGCTGGAGAACCTTGACGAGGGCATCTATCAGTATTATGCCAAAGCGGTTTACCAGGGTTCCGAGGTGTCACTCGGCGCCGAAGCGGACTGCGGCACCTGGACCATCTCACCGGAACCTGTAGATGATTTGTTCCATGTGGTCATAGGTCCGGTTCTGGACCAGGACGGTGAACCGGTGGTGGGAAACCACATAACCGTAACCGGGAACGCCGAGGCCAAGGGGACCCTGGACGATACAGGTTCCCTGGCACTGGAACTACCCGCCGGTACCTTCATCGCCACCCTCCTGCTGGAGAACGGCGATCACATCAAGTGGACGTTCACGGTGAGCGATACGGGTGAGTTTGACGGGGATATACCGATTGTCTTCATCGAGAAGGAACCACCTCACCTGGAACCCCCGCAGGAGCTACCCCAGGAGGACCCTGAAGAAGAGGAACCCCGGGAGGACCCTGAAGAAGAGGATCCCCGGGAAAAGGAGCAGGCCATGCAGCCGGAAAAATATCCCGAAGAACCGGTTATTCCTCCGGATGAAGAGGCGCCGGTGACAGCACCGGAACCGGAGATCGAGGAGACAACCAAAGAGGAACTGGAGAGTATAACAACCCCTCCAATCGATGGTGGGAAGACCGTTGAGGAGGAACTTGAGCCCGGAACGGGCCCGGACACAAAAACCACCGGTTCATCTGAGGAGAGGGTCAATTACATCTGGTATCTGCTGCCGGGTATCATCTTTCTGTGGGTGATCATCGGCTACCTGGCACTGCGATATAGACGGCCGGGATCAAAACCCGACTTTTTAAGAAAATTGAGAAAAAACTAACATTTTTATTTGGCGATCCCGGCACGAGGTCTTGCGTCCGGGTAGCGAAAAAGGGGGTGGTGACCTGTGCGGATCACACACATCCGTCACCCCCTGCCAGAACCATTCGTAGGGGAAACCCTTCGGGAGTGACATGTCGGTGTGGTCTGGACATCTGCTCAAACCAGACTGATCGGTCACTTCCGAATACAACTGTAGACCGATCGGCAGTATCAATCCTTCCGGGTCTTCCAGAATAGAACCAGGGCCGTAAGAAGGATCATCAGTATGCCCAGGGAGGAGAGGATGTCCGGCACCTCCCCGAATACCATGAAGGCCAAAATCAGCACGAACACCACGTGCATGTTGTTTAGAGGCGTGACCTTTGACGCCTCACCGTATCTGAGGCCCAGGGTCAAAAAGAACTGGCCACCGCTTGCACAGGCGCCAATGCAGAAGAGCAGAAGCATATCGCGGAAGTTGGGCATTTGAAAATCCATCATCATCAACGGGAAGGATATCACCGTGGAGATGGTGCAGAAATAGAATATGATGGTGAAGGGGTGTTCCTTGTCGTGCAGGTGCCTCACGGTCGCATAGGCAAACCCCGCCACCACCGCAGAACCGAGTCCGGCGAGGGCCGGGAGGATATCCGGGTTGAACCCGGGTTTGATTATCAACAGGACGCTGCCGAACAGCACGAACATCGCGCCCACGTGAAGACGGGTAAGCCTCTCCCTGAGAAGGACCGAGGCGGCCAGGGCGGCGAAGAAGGGGGAAAGGCGGTTGAGGGCGGTGGCATCGGCCAGCGTGATGTTGGACATGGCATAGAAGAACAGGCTCACCCCCAAAAAACCCAGAAGCGACCGGGCGATGAGGAACTTCCTGTGGGGCACCTTCCCCGTGTAGGACGTGCCCGTTTTGTACATCAACAGGGATATTATCCCGAACATCACGAGATTTCTAAAAAAGACCCGCTCGAAGAGGGGCAGGTATGCCGTGGCCTTGACAAAAAGGCCCATGATGGCAAAAAAAAAGGATGACAGGATTATGAGAACGTAACCCAACCGGGTATCGTCCCCACCATCATTCAACCTGCCAAACCCTGCCGATATGTTCATGATGATCGGACATGTCCGTATCCTCGATACTTCCCTGTTCAAAGCAAGCCCCGATTTAAGATCACGGGTTGGGCAGCAACGGTTCATCTGGTAAATGTTTCTCCGGCAGATGCTTCTCCGGCAGGCCTCCACGGAAGCTGACCATCAGACAACGGGCAGGCATTGCAATCAAGCGTCCGGGTATTCGGTCGATATGGGCACTGAGCGCATATGGTGTCGGAAGATGCCCGCAATAGCCATCATGGCCGATCGAGATGCGGCCGGAAGACAGGTTATCGACCCATCCGCGGGCATCTCATTTTTTAAGTGCCTTAAGTTCGTCAATTGTCCTTTCCGTAACCCTTTTTCTGTATGGGCCGTGGATCGAACTGCTTTCATCTATATTCTTTTATATTCGACGTTGCATAAGAGCGAAACTGTCCCGATCGGATGATCAGTGGGTGGTCCTTATGAAAAAAACGGTCTTAACGCCAATTGTGATTTGTTTACTGGTTTCCTGCGTTCTTGTCTGGCCCAATGCGCCTGCCGCATATCCAAATGACGGCGAGAACTGGACCATTTCAACGGCTGAGACCCTGACCGATGTCACCAAACTTCCCGATCACGTCACTATACAAAACGGCGGGTCCCTCACCCTGGACGGGGTGACATTGGACGCCGGCCACGACATAAGCATCAACAGCGGGGGAACGCTGAATGCCGTGGATTCAAACATCACCGTGGGGGAGAACTTCACGGTTGACGGCACCCTCATTTTGGAAAACACCACGGTACGCATGAACTACACCGAGAGCTCCACCCTGATAGATATCACCGATACTGCAATTGTCAACATAAACGGGTCCCGATTCATGTCGGTCAAACCGGATATCTACTACAATGTCCACATAACCGGGCAGTCCGGTCAGGCCAGCAATGTCCAAATCACCAACACCAGCTTCAAACACCTGGGCCACGGATCTTACAATGATTTCGGCATTTACGTGGCGTATGCAGACGATGTCATCTTTCATAACCTGACAGTTGAAGATGTCAATCCCGATGCGGATGGCTTTAATCTTGCGGGGATCGGGTTCTATCACTGCGACCGGTCCCTGATCAGTGGATGTACCTTCAACATAACCGGCCAGCAGGTGAGAGGCCTGCGTATATATATCGGGTGCAACGATGCAACGATCGTTAACAATACATTCCGGGGTGGGCTTTCGGCCATCTACGTGGATTCGTCCTGGGACTATCCCGCCAACAGAACACTCATAAAGAACAATCATGTGATGGGGGCCTTTTCCGAAGGGCTCAACCTGACAGGGTACACCCGGAACACCATGGTTGAAAACAACACGGTGGAGAACTGCAGCACCCGGGGCATGATGCTGTACACGTGGTGGCTGGGCTATCCCCCCGATCCGCAGCCCAATTTCTGGATATATAACAACACGATTATCAATAATGGAAAAACGGGTGTCGAATGCCGGTACGAGGCCAGGGTGCACATGATCGGGAACACGGTGGCCCACAACGGCGGCGCGGGGCTTTATGCGGTTCCCTTCATGAACAGGGTGACAACCCACCCGAGAGGGTACGGATACACCATGGCCACCGACAATCGCTTTGTCGATAACGAAGTGGGGGTCAGGCTGTACGGAAAGAACGGGTACATCTACGACAATGAGATAAGGGATAACGACCAGGAGGGTATCCTGGCAGAGGTTATCGACTTCTACACCTCCCACATTGATCCCACAAACCCGGATATAAGAGGCAACACCATATCCGGAAACGGCGCCGACGGCATCCGTTCCATCGGGGCCTATACAACCAGCTACAAGGGAAAGGGCATCGTGACATCGGATGTCATGTCGCCCCAGAACGAGATAGAGGGCAACACAATCACCGGAAACGGCGGCAACGGCATATTCCTTGACGCCTCCCCGGCCATCATGGTGAACAACCAGATATCGGGCAATGCCGTGGAGGATCTGAACCTGACCTATGCATCCCATGCAACATCCATCAACACCACCTTCGGCACAGGCGACCCGGCCTATCCCACGGTCTATTTCAACGACATCAACTCGGATCTGAAGATAAGCTGGTACCTGGATGTGATGGTGGAGGACGGAACCGGCGTGCCGGTTCCCGATGCGGCTGTCGGGGTCCGGGATGGGACTGGCGGCACACCTGTAAACGACCAGACCGACGGGGCGGGCCACTCCGGGACCCACGTCCTTCCCGAGATGCTTTTAAAGGATACGGACTCGGACAAACGGGGCAACCCCGAATCCTCCACCAATTACAACCCTTACAACATCACGGCCTCGAAAGCCGGCCATCGCAGCGCGGCCACCCAATTTGACCTGGACACATCAAAAAACGTCACACTGGTGCTGGTGAAGAACATCGGTCCCTTGCCCGTTACGGATATCCGGCCCGCCGTCACCCACAACCTGACCCCCACACTGGGCTGGGACCCGGTGATCGATCCCGAGGGTGATCCCATAACCTACTACGTGAACATCGGCACCACGGCCGGGTCCTCGGATATCATGGACAACTCCACGGGCAGCACGGTGAACACCAACTTCGCCGTGTCATCTGGACTTCTGGACTACGGTCCGGCCGCACTGGGCAACTACAGCCGCACCTATTACCTGGCTGTATGGAGCGACGACGGAATGCTCGGGATAGGTTTGAAGACCGGCACCCTAACCGTGTACAACAACGCCCCGACCAAACCCGTGGGCTCGCTTGAACCGCAGAACCCCCTGGACGGCGATGATATCGTGTGTACACTGGATCAGGGTCCCCACGATCTGGACGGCGATCCCGTGGCGTACAACTTCGAATGGTCCCGTGACGGAGAGCTGCAAAACGACCACTCCTCCAACGGCACCTCGGCCTCGGCCACGTTGCCGGCGTCGGCCACCGCCAGGGGCGAGGTCTGGTCGTGCACTGCCCGGGTGTTCGACACTTTCACGTGGGGGGCATGGTCCGACCCCGTGGAGGTAACCGTGTCCAACAACCCGCCGGTATCCAATTCCACCCACCCGGCACTGAGCCAGGGGATCACATTGTGCGAGGACGGTGTTGCCTGGCTGGACATGAGCCAGATATTTACAGATGACGACGATCCCTTCGATGACCTTTTGATAAACATCACCCCAAAAAATAGCGGTGCAGACCACATTTCTTTCGGGACCATGGCCGTAAACCACTCAGTCCGTATCACCCCGGACCCCAACTGGCACGGCCTGGAAACATACACGATAACCGCATCCATCCGCGACCAGTCCGCCAGCGCCGACCTCAACGTGACCGTATCCAGCGTCAACGATGCCCCCCAGGTCGAGACAGTTGGTGATGAAACGGTGGTGGACAATGCCGCTTATTTCAGAGGTTCCAAAGGCGCTTTGGAAGGATCGCTGTTCACCGTAAACCTGACGGTATCCGACGTGGATGTTGAGCTGGGAGAGAGCGACGATCTTGATTACTCCGTGAACGCCACGTGGGCATCCATCACAGCGGGCGCCGATCCGGCCACCGCCACACTGCACTTCACCCCCACGCTCAATGACACCCGGGCGGGTAAGGTCATGGTGACCGTCATAGTGACATCGACCAACCACGAGGGCACCGTCGACGCGGTGACCGAGGATCACGTGGACCTGAAGATCGATGTGATAAACCGGCCGGATGCTCCGGTGATCCTTACCGTCAACGGCATAGATGTGGTTCCGGGGGAGACCGTCGAGCTCACCGATGACGACGGCGCCTTCGAGGACATGCCCTTTCACATCAACGTTACCGCAGAGGATCCTGATTTTTCTGTCATCTCCGAAAAGCTGGACTACACGCTGTCGGGGGATGCCATATCCAAACAGTTTTCCCAAAACCACCTGGACGACGACGGGAAGAGCGTGGGGTGGATACTCGAAGCAGACCAGGATGACGTTGGTGAGGCCACCATAACCATAAACGTCACGGACAAGAAAATGCTGGGGGACCAGGTGGATGTTCATTTCACCATCACAAATACAAACGATCCTCCATCGGAACCCAGTTTCACCTTCAAGCAGGAACCGGGGAGCCTCAATATCACGTTCTCGGCAGTTGCCGTGGACGATCCGGACCCCGGCTCGGAAATAACATACACCTGGGACTTCGGGGACGGGGATGACGAATCCGGCAAAAGCATGCTCAATGTCACTCACCGGTACACGGAGGCAGGTACCTACATGGTGAACCTTACGGTTTCCGATGGAGAGGCCGGATCATCCGCCGAATTCGAGGTGGTGGTCCAGGCTGTGGATACCACCCCCGGCGATGACGACACCACCGGCGATGGTGATGACGCGGATGCGGACGAAGATAAAGGAGACGAGGGCGGGTTCCCGTGGTGGATACTTCTGGTGATCGCCGCCGTCGTTGCCGTATTGGTCATCTTCCTGCTCACCCGTAAAAAGGAGGATGAGGAAGAGAAGGAAAATGATGAAGAGGGGAAACCTCCGGAGGAGGAGGAAACTCCCCCTGAAACCCTGGATGATTCGATGTACGCCCAGGATTATGCTGAGGCCGATGCCTATCCGGAAGGCGAGGATATGTATGATGAACCGCCCGCTGAGGACTTTCCCATGGATGAAGATGAGATACCGGAGGTTGATGAAGAGGTCCCGGGCTCCGGTGAGGCCGCTGAAGGAGATGACCTGGTCGATCCCATTGAAGAATCCGATGCTCCTTTAGAAGAAGACGAACTGTTTGCTCCCATTGAAGAAAAAGATGGCGGCGTATAGGGTGATGATCCCCTTATTTGATCTGGCATCTTCGTTTTTCAAAGCGGATATCAATCGTTGGGAGTACCCTATCAATCCCGGAGTGCCTCAAGTCCCTCCAGCGTCCTTTCCGTAACCTTCTTTTCCTTTTCAAAAAAATTGATCATCATCCCCAGAAAATCCTGATCCGCATGCCTGTCCCCCAGGAGCCTGGCACGTTTATCCTGCAACCTCTTCGTCAGCTCCATGTTGACCTTCACATCCAGGGGAATCCTTGAACCGTCCTTTTCAACAGCCGCGTCGGGACACGCACCCGAACAGGTACCGCAGCGGATGCATTCATCCAGCTCGATTTTCGCTTTGTCGTTCTTCATGATGATGGCACCCGCGGGGCACCTTTCAACGCATATACCGCATCCTGAACATCTTTCTTCGTTGACCCATGGCATATTATCACACCCTCCGTATTGTCCACTTTTTGAAGATATCACATCGTCCTTGTCATCTGAGCGCCGCATTTCGGGCAGCGTTGCCTATTGCACGGGGTACCAAGATCGTGCCCGGCCCTGAAGCCGCATTTTGGGCATACGCACTCGCCTCCCGGTCCCATGGCACTCCCACCTCCCATCCCCCGTCCCTGTCCCCTCATCAAACCTCTTCCCTGGCCTCTGCCCTGTCCTGCTCTCAACCCTCTGCCCTGTCCCATGCCCTGGCATCTGCCCTGTCCTGCGCTCAACCCTCTGCCCTGTCCCATGCCCTGGCCTCTGCCCTGTCCTGCGCTCAACCCTCTGCCCTGTCCCATGCCCTGGCCTCTTCCCTGTCCTGCTCTCAACCCTCTGCCCTGTCCCATGCCCTGGCCTCTGCCCTGTCCTGCTCTTGATCCTATTCCCGGTTCTGCTGCCAATCAATCACATCCCTTGTTTTTTACCGTATCATGCACGGCCTGTGTGTCGCAACGACCCGGGCCCCCGCCGGACCCCAATCAACACAAACCGGGCATCTCGCCCTGGGGCGGTCGTTGCGAAACCCTTACCCATCGGTTGGAGGGACCTTGAAGGATTTCCCTTAAACGTGAGGTGTACCCGTCAATGCATCATGGCTGGGATGCCCCCGAATGGGGAGGGGGGGCTAAATCACCCAAAGCAGGCCCAACAATGATTTGACAGCTTTCATATTTCGGGAATACCTTTTTGTTATGCCGGGATCATCAAAACGGGGGTTCATGACATGGTTTCCGAAACAAGAGCATCAAGACGGGTCAGTCAGATCAAACCGTCGGCCATCCACGAGATGACGAGACTTTCAAAGCAACTGGACGACGTGGCGTTCCTGTCCTGGGCTAAACCAACATCCGACACGCCCGATCATATCAAGAAAGGTGCAGTATCGGCCATCAAGGAAGGGTTTGCCGGGGGATACTCCGAAGCTTCCGGACTGCTGGCCCTCCGCGAGGAGATCGTCAAGAAACTCAAACGGGACAACCGGATGGACGCCACAGTCTCCGAGTTGCTTGTCACCATTGGCGCCGTGGAAGGCCTTTCAGCGGCAGTGATGGCCACGGTGGACCCGGGCGACGAGGTGTTGTTCCCGACACCCACATACTCGACCCACATCCAGCAGGTTGTCCTGGCATCCGGAAAACCCGTTACAGTTCCCACCCTGGAAAACGAGGGGTTCACCCTGGACATGGACGCCCTGGAAGAGGCGATAACGCCGAAGACAAGGGCGATCATGTACTGTTCGCCCAACAACCCAACGGGATCGGTTATGAGTGAAGGGGAGATACGCCGACTGGCCGACCTGGCTCTGGAAAACGACCTGACGGTCATAACCGATGAGGCCTACGAGTACTTCACCTATGACGGGCACGAACATTTCAGCATCGCGTCCATACCGGAGATGAGGAATAACACTGTCAGCTGTTTCACCTTCACGAAGACCTACGCCATGACGGGGTGGAGGATAGGTTACCTTCATGCAAGTGAGGAACTCGTCCCCCATATCTCAAAGGCGCACATACCCTTCGGCATATGCGCGCCGGTGGTGTCCCAGTACGCAGCCATCGCGGCCATGCGGGGACCACAGGACTGCGTGGACGGGTTCAGACAGAAATACCTCTCCGCCCGGGATCTCATGTGCAAAAGGCTGGACGATCTGGGATCGATATTCAGTTACAGCAGGCCCCACGGTTCTTACCTGATGTTCCCCAAAATAGAGGTCCCGGAGGGCAGGGATTCGTCAAGTTTCTGCAAAAACCTCCTAAAGGAGGCAAAGGTGTCCACCACACCCGGAGTGGCGTTCGGGCCTTCGGGCGAGGGGCATCTCAGGCTGTCATTTTGCGTCGACGAGGGAATGATAAACAAGGCATTTGACCGGATGGATTCCCATTTCGGATAGTGCCATCCCGTTCGGGGACGGTCCCATGAACACAACAATGGACAGCTGGGAAAGGACCGAGGGGGCATCCTTCCTGAGACGGGTGGGACTGGACCGGGGCCACCGGGTGATGGATTTCGGTGCCAGGGTCGGTCACTACAGCATCCCGGCTGCCCGGGTGGTCGGCGACAACGGTATCGTCTGGGCGGTTGACAAGGACCGCGGGCCACTCGAAGAGCTGGAAGAAAGGGCATCGTCCTTGGGCATTTCGAACATCCGTCCCCTGGTCTCATCGGGAGAGCCGGACTTCGAATTCAAAACCTCCACCGTGGATGCCGTTCTGGTCTACGACGTTTTGCATTACATGGATCGCGGTGCAAGGAGGGTCCTCTACAGGAACCTAGGCGGGATACTCAAAGAGGGGGGACTGCTTTCAGTCTATCCGAAACACGTCAGGGACGATCTGCCATTGGGGGAGTTCTCCGGTCTCAGCCGGGAGGATTTGATATCCGAGATCCGAAACGCGTCCTTCTCCTACGAGGACCGCATCTGCGGCATGATAAGCCATGACGATGATATCGTGGAAGGATGCATACTGAACTTCAGAAAATGATCCAGAGATCGGGCACGGGCAATGACCACATCACTCCAGGCCAGATCGACACCAGGACGGAAGGGGCCCGGCTCCAACATGACAGCCGCGGGCAGCTTTGATGCAAACGCCCAGCGTTACGATGACTGGTTCGAAGATAACACAGCGATCTACAGGTCGGAACTGGACACGATACTGGATCATCTGCCGGCAAACGGCCGCCGGATCGAGATAGGCGCAGGGACAGGCAGGTTTGCCGTTCCGGCGGGGATAAGACTGGGAGTGGAACCCTCAAGGAACATGGCAGCCATTGCCAAAGCAAGGGGGATCGACATGATACAGGGGGTGGGCGAGAGCCTCCCGTTGAGAGATGCAATCTTCGACCATGTCCTGATGGTGACCGTTTTGTGTTTTGTGAACAACGTTCGATCAGTGTTATCGGAGACGGAACGGATTCTGAGACCGGGCGGCCAACTGACCGTGGGGATCATCGACCGCAACAGCCCCCGAACGATCGAACATGTTTCCAAAAAGAAGGATGGTTCATCGTTGAGAGGAGCGGCCCTGCTCTCGACGGGAGAGCTGGTGGATGCCCTGGAAGATGGAGATTTCGATATCCTCAAGATCGACCAGACGATCCTTCAACCCGTGGACGAGGTCCGTTCCCCGCAGAAGGCGAGGAAGGGTTCGGGCAGCGGGATGTTTGTAGTGATCACTTCAAAAAAGGCATGACAGGATCGTCACAGATACTTCGTTAAGGCACCCGCCAGAGCGTCCTTGGGCATGGCACCCACCTGCTGACCCACCAGCTTCGAGTCCTTGAACACCAGCAGGGTGGGAATGCTCATGATCCCGTACTTTCGGGCCGTGTTCTGGTTGCTGTCCACGTTGAGCTTGCCGAACACCACCCTGCCGGAATACTCCTTTGCCAGTTCATCTATGATGGGTCCGACCATTTGACATGGTCCGCACCAGGGCGCCCAGCAGTCAATGACCACCGGTGAGAACTTGTTAACGAAAGTGTCAAAATCGGCATCGGTGACTTCCACGGGAGAGTCGGGCAATGTTTTCTGTTTTACAGGTTCGTTCCCACCCTCCAGGTGGTTTACGAGCTTTTCTCTCTTACTCTCCCTGATCCGCTTCAGTTCTTCGTCTTCCGACTCCATCCTGACCACCTTGACCGTTTTGAGCTCGATAAACGAAAGGAGATATCATAATACTTTTCCCGTGCTCCGGCGGAATCTACCACACGGCATCAAAACAATCGGGGAAAACATGTCCCGATCCGCAACTGTTAACGCAGTGGAGAACCATTCTCCCCCGGTTGCGCATGCAAGGGGTTCCTGCTGAGTTGGTATCCTTTTCCAGGGAGGACGTATCCGTTTTGCTATCTCCCCTGAAAGGGAAGGTGGGCGCTTTAAAGAAGGCAGAGACCCTGGTGGAGGAACTCCTGCACCCCAACCCCGACTGGAAGTTCATAACCAATGGTATTCGGGAATACCTCTACAACCACACATTCGACATTGCATCCACCGCCGACGAGGTGCTCCCGCTGCTCTTCTCCTACATGGACGCGGCAACGCTCAGGGGCGGGGCGTCCGCCAAGAGGGCCTGTGACACCTTCTTCGACCGTTACAATCACGTGGCAAGGCGTGCAGAGGAGGATGACTGGCTCCAGGATGTCAAAGGGCAGTTCGACATCCACGGGAAGGTTTACCTGGACATATTGATCGACCGATCGGAGGACGGGATGTACCTGGAAGGGCTTCCTGGTAAGATCGCCCGATTGGTATCCGCCCTGGGACCGGACACGGTCGATTACGAGATGATGCAGCGGTTCTCGGCTCTGGCATTCCAGCAGTACCGGCTCCATATCGAAAACGCCACGGTGACCACCGACGACGAGATAGCTGAACTTTCCCAAATGGTGGGCAAGAACCCCAGGTGCGCTGGCATACCGGAAGCGGCCAGGGAGGTTTCCAAGAAAAACTACCAGGGCAGGCTCACAGAAGCAGAAGAGCAGAGCGCCCGGGACCCGGAAGGTTTCATCCTGCATCTGGAAGAGGTCTGCGACTTCTCCCACAACCACTCAACCTGGCAGGGCATAAGTTCCCGGATCAGGGAGGCCATCGTCAACAGGTGGGTGAAGAAGTCCGATGCGGTGTTCGGCCTGGTATCCTTTCTGGTCCAGAAATCCAACCAGGGAAGCGATCGGGACATCCAGGTTTACATGTCCAGGACCATGGCATCCATCTGCGAGTCTTTCATCGACAACGACCAGGGCGACCTGGTGGAGAAACTGCTGGACCTGATCATGCCCATACTGATGCGGGAGACCGGCACCGAGCGCAACTACCTGGGCGCCTTTGCCCACATCTACGATATCGGCAAGCCCATCATACTGTCCAACGACCCGTCGCTGATCGACCATTTCGAGGACAAACTCATCAAATACGGGTTCTGCTTTCCCGAGTTCGGAGGTGTCGCCGAGGACTGGTCGGTGATATCCAACGCCAACCATCTGGAGAACATCCGGACCTGGATGAAGCTCATAGAACTCAACCCGCCCATGATGAAGAAGCTTTCCGCCAGCCTGATCGTGAACTTGAAACTCGGCGGGGTGTATCTCAAGGACACCGACGTATTCCAACGGGACATCACCAGGCTTCTCAACAGCGATTACGAGGACGTTTTCTACCTGATCACGTCCCTGGCCGCGGTGTTCCCGACCTTCTACCACAACATAGGCGCCACCGGTGTCATACGCAACCACACAGTCAAGATAGACACCAACCAGCGCATGGACGACCTGATCCATTTCATCCGAAAACAGGTGCACGTGGAGTCGTCCAACCGCATAGTGCTGATGATACAGAGGGTGCTGGATTTCTGGATGACCGGGGACCGGTCCTATCTTTGTGGGATGGTCCCGCAGGAGGTCTACGACAACCTGGATCACAACTTCAGGCTCATCAACCTGGACAGTGAGAAAGGCGCGGGGGCCATCCACCGGGCCGCCGTGAAACGTTTTCCCCAGCATGGGGACTTGAGGTTCTGGGACATCCTCAACACCGTGGATCGGGATGATCTCCTCGACCTTCTGAAAAATGACGAGATCGAGGGCCTGGACGATCGGCGGAGAGACGAGATCGTTCCCTTCATAGAGGAATACCTGGTGAGCCGGGTCCCCACCGAGATGACCAAGATACTCAACCACATCGCCAAGCTGGCGGGGACCGAACGGTCCGGCAAGAAACTATCGGAGGTGATCTACGAGGTATCCGATGACGAGCTGCGGGAGATGTTCGAGACCGTCCGCAAACACGACGTCTCCCGGGTCAACATCGAGAAGTTCATCAACTTCATAAACGTGTACAGGATGCTCTACGACAAGTACACGTTCTCCGAGGTCAGGGCCACGGGCAAGCTAGAATACTACGCCTCCCAGAACCTGTTCAACCCACCACCGGAATTCTTCGATAAGCTCAAAGGGGACGATCCCCAGGCGGCGCTGGATGCGCTCTTGGAGGTCCAGAGCACCCTCAAACATGATATCCTGCTGTCCCCCCAACGGTTCCAGCCCCTGGACACCATCTCCTTCAAGAGGCACATCGCCTTCGGCATCCCTTCCATGTACGGGGAGTACAAGGAAAGGAAGTTCGACACCCTCCGGGTGTTCTTCCACATGAACCTGATAAAGCTCCGGCTGCTGGAGAGGGTGGTGGAGGACCTCAACGTGAGTGGGACCGGGGACATGGATTTTCCCCGGATAAAGAAGGCGATGCAGTCGTTCCACGCCACCTACGTCATCAGCGGCCTGGCAAACCAGGAGATGAACAACGTGTTCAACCTCCTCAACACCCCGGAGCTTACCCTGGACCAGCTTCGGGACCTGATCAACCAGATGCTGATATTCCACGGCGGTATTTCGGACCGGTTCAACGAGACCTTCCGCTACGTTTACAAGGAGGCCATCAGGCTGATCGGGATGGACCGGCTGGCAGACCATGTGGTCCGTCAGGGGGACCAGAGCGATATAGACATCATGATAGACCAGCTCCTGCGGAACCAGATCATGCAGTCACCGGTGCTCCAACTGTTCGACAGCCTTCTGCTGGACATCAAGAACCGCCTGGATGAACTGGACGAGAGCGAGGGAGCCCAAGTTTGCCTCAACAGGGACGGGCCCCACCGGGACAGGTTCGTCTCCCTGCATGGAGCAATCGACAACTCACAGGGACCGGTGACCCCGGAGATGGTCCGGAATAATTCTCCCAACGACCGGGTTCCCATTTACTACCTGGACCTGCACGGCGGCGGGACGGTCGGTGACAGGCCCCCCATATGGGAAGCGGGCAACAAGGCCTACGGCCTTATTTTCCTGGGCGGTATCAAGGACCTCCACATCCCGGAAGGGGTGGTGCTTTCATCCTACCTGTACAGCGCCTTTAACAAATCCTTGTTGAAGGACGAGAGGGCCATGGATCGGTGGAAGGACGAGCTCCGGCCCCATGTGGACCGGATCACGGATCATCGTTTCGGAAACCCAAACAACCCGCAGCTGCTGTCGGTCCGCAGCGGCGCCGTCTTCTTCATGCCGGGTGTCATGGCCACCATAACCAACGTGGGCATGAGCAAAGAGGTGATCGTCAGCCTGGCAAATGAGCGCAACATGTGGTTTGCCTACGATTGCTACAGGAGGTTCATCCAGGACATAGCCACTGCCCTTTACGACGTGGACAGGAGGGTGTTTGAAAGGATCATGGGCAGCTACAAAAACCGGGTGGGGGTCCAACTCAAAGAGAGAATGAGCGGAGAGCAGATGAAGGAGCTCACCCGGGAATACGAAAGGGAGCTCACCGACCGGGGCCATCACATCCCCCGGGACCCCTACGAACAGCTGCTTTACTCCATCGTGGCCGCCTTCCGCTCCTGGAACTGTTCCACCGCCATCAACTACCGGAAGTATCTCAACATCTCCGAGAGATGGGGCACGGCGCTGATTTTGCAGAAGATGATATTCGGCAACAGCTCAGCCGAAGATATAACCGGGGTTGTCCAGAGCGATTACAAGGGCGATGAGAAGATATCCCTCTTCGGGGAGTACAAGACCCGGGCGCAGGGTTATGACATAGTCAGCGGGGTTGCCAAGGTGTTCCCCATCAGTGAGGACCAAAAAAAGGTCTTTCCGCGATACAGTTCGATCCCTTCCCTGGAACGTACCCAACCGGATATGTACAAGATGATATACGACGCCACCGGGACCATCCGATCCCGCTTCGACAACGAGGTGCAAATAGAGTTCACCATCGAGGACGGGATAATGTACATCCTCCAGGTTAGGGGGCTTGCATCCCACGTTTACCAGGTGGACGAGATCCGGGAAAGCCCCGGTCGTCTCCAGGAAAACCTGCTGGGCATAGGCCTGGCGGCGTCCAGGGGCGCCGTGGCAGGCAGGGTGGTTTACGACAAGCACCGGGTGGATGACATGAGGAAACGCCATCCCCATGACCGGATAATCATCATCCGTCCGGAGACCAACCCGGACGACGTATCCGGTATCAAGAGATCCGACGGGATACTGACCTGTCTGGGGGGCATGACATCCCACGCGGTGCTCCAGATGAGACGGTTCGGCAAGCCCGGGGTGAGCGACTTCTCCCAAATGAAGATACATGAAAAGAGCCGGTCCGCCACGGTCACGATGGAGGACGGAAACACAATAACGGTCAGGGAAGGGGATTTCATAACCATCGACGGCGGGTCGGGAAAGGTTTATCTGGGAAAGCTCAAAACCGTCCCGGAGCTCAATTCAAAAGGGTGAAATCTGTGAACGGGCATGACCATTCGGCGCAGAATATAAGGCAGCGGTCCACTTCACCGCGTTCCATACAATCTCGGACTGCCTCGCCAATTACGTTAACCGATAATTAACAAAAAAACCAAAGAAGGTATCACATGAGCCAGATATCAACCAAATCGCCCATCGGAATTAACGGTGCCGGAAGGATAGGAAAGCTTCTGCTTTGGTCGCTTTCCAAAAAAAAGATGCAAGACGAGATCACGATCTCCACGGGTCGTGAAGTGGGCAGGAGCCTGGATGATTTCTTCGATTACATCACCCACGACTCCACCTACGGTTCTTACGAAAGGATGATGTTCGGCATTCAAAACGAGCCCCGGGCGAAGATCTCGGGGGACAGCATCTATCTCAACGGAATGAAGGTCAACTGGCTGAACAAGCCGGAGTATCGAACCCCCGGCAACATTGACTGGTCCGATCACGGTGTGGAAGTGGTATTCGACACAACCGGGAAGATGAGGGATCCCACTGTATTCGACCCCAACTCGCTGAGGGGTCACCTGGAGAGCGCCAAGAAGGTGATATTGAGCGCGCCCTTCAAGGTCGGCGCCAAGGGAACGGCCATACCCGAGGACGCCGTTACGGTGGTGGGCGGTGTCAACTTCGACAAGTACGATCCCGACGTCCACCGGGTCATCTCAAACGCATCCTGCACCACCAACTGCTGCGCGCCCCCCATAAAGGCGCTGGTGGACCATTTCTACGACAAGTTCCTCTCCTACTCCATAACAACGGTCCACGCGGCAACCAACAGCCAGACAACCCTGGACCTGGTGCCCAGGGCCGGGGACTCGAACACCCGCATCCGCCGGAGCATCATAAACAACATAATCCCGTCAACCACCGGCGCCGCCAAGGCGGTGTTCGACGTGATCCCGGAGATCAGGGACATCGGGATAGGTTCCCAGGCGTCGGCCATCCGGGTTCCCACAACCACCGGGTCCATCGTGATAATGGACATATCCCTCGACGGTGAATACGACAACGATTACATGCACAACATATTCAGAGAGTATTCCAGCAAGAACCCGGAGATAATGAAGTTCTCCGACAAACAGCTGGTGAGCGCCGACATCGTGGGCAGCACCTACTCCACCGTATACGACTCGCCATTCACCCATCACCGGACATCCAAGCGCGGCGACGAGCTCCACACCATGGTGGACCTCAACTTCTGGTACGACAACGAGTTCGGTTACGTCAGTTCCATGATGAGGCTACTGGACCTGGTATACCAGTAATGTATGGGAAAGCTGGGCAACCGCAGGGACCAAAGGGAAAAACGCTCAGCCGCCCGATCTCCCCTGTCCCCGTCAGATATCCCGGAGAACATCCCCGGCGATGTCCACGTCGTTTAGTATGAACAGGTGAACCCCGGGCGCCCCCTGGGCGCGCATCTCCCGGCACAGGGACACGGTGAAATCCAGACATACCTCCCGGGCGGACTGTTCGTCCTTCCCCTCCAGCTTCCGCTTGAGCTCCGGTGGGACGGTCGCTCCGAATATCCTCTCGGCGGCGTCCACGTGGGCAAGCCGGGTCACCGGCCGGACCCCCGGTATGACGGGGATATCCACTCCCCGGTCCTTGAGGGTGTCAACGTAGCGGCCGTAGGTGGTGGCGTCGAAGCACATCTGGGTTATCCCGAAATCCGCACCCGCTTCCCTTTTCTGTTCCATGATGGTGTACTCCAGGGACATGTCCTCCCGTTCGGGATACGATGCCACCCCAATGCAGAAATCCGCGGCCACCCCGTCCCTAACAGTGTCCGGAGGGTCGTTATGGAGCCTCATGTACCGGCCCCGGTTCATGTCCCGTATCTGGTGCACCAGGTCCGATGCGAACCGGTGATGTGTCTCGGGGTCGGGGGGCTGGTCTGGCATGCCTGCGATGGGGTCACCCATGACGGCCAGGATATTTTTGATCCCGAAATAGAAATGGTCCACAAGATGGTTCTCCACATCACGTTTTGACAGGTCCCGGGCCCGGAAATGGACCAGGGGATTGAGGCCGTAGCGGTCGCCTATCATGAACCCGATGGGGACAGTGCCCCCCCGGTGGCTACCGCCGGCTCCCTTGGTAATGGACACGAAGTCCAGGTTCATCTTTGACAGGCGCTCTATCTTGTCCAGGATGAGAGACGGGGGTTTGCCGTTACGGGGCGGGAATATCTCCACGGATCGGGTAAATGGGCTGTTTTGGAGTATGTCGGTGATCTTCCTGGCCTCGAACATTGGTTTCATCTCTCGAATGTGCTGATGACGCATCATTAGTCACGGGCCCGATGATCTGGCCGTGACATGGCGGGATACGCCGATGCGAGTTAAAAGCTCAAGGATTGTTAAACCTTTGGAAAACTGCATGGGATGGTTCAATGGATGGTTGACCCGCCGGACACCACCAGGGTCTCTCCTGTGACGTAAGCGGCCATGTCGGAAACCAGAAACAGCACGGCGTTGGCTATGTCCTCGGGCGTGCCCAGCCGACCCAGGGGGACCTCCCTGGCCCGCTCCTTCTTCTGCTGGGGGGAATAATCCGAGAGAATATCCGTGTCCACCAGCCCCGGCGCCACAGCGTTCACCCGGATATTTCTGGGGGAAAGCTCCAGGGCAAGTCCCCTGGTCATGCCCAGCAGGGCGGCCTTTGAAGTGACGTAGGCGGTCCCGTGGTCAATGCCCTTGAGCGCAAGCTGGGAGGATATGAGGACGATGGCGCCATTCTTGCTCTTTTCCAGGTAAGGCAGGCAGTTGCGGACCATGTTGTAGGACCCTGTCACGTTCACGTCCTGGGTTTTTTTCCAGTCCTCCGGCGACTGACCGTCTATGGTTCCCCGGCGGTAGATCCCGGCGTTGCACACCAGGATGCCGATGGTGTTGTTGGTCCTGGCGGCAAACTCGTCCACCATGCGGAAACAGTCATCAGCTGACGACACGTCACCGTGGAGCAGCATCCCGTCACCCCCACTTTTCTGGATCGAGTGCAACAGGTTCTCCGCCTTGTTGCGGTGGCGGACGAAGTTGATCCCCACGAAGGCCCCTTCCCGGGCAAGGGCCAGGGCGATACCCCGGCCTATCCCCCGGGAGGCGCCGGTGACCATGGCGGCCCTTCCTTCTAAAAGCCCCATGCTACCTTATTGTCCGGGTGGGATATTAGTGTGTCCCTTTACCGGGCACATCCTGATTATTACCTGCCCGGCTCCACAAAGTATAAGGTTGCATGTGAGGGATTATGGCCATCGCGTATCATACAGGTGATATCCCATGTCAACTTCCCGTGGAACCGTTATTCTTCCTGTTTTTATCACTCTTGTAATATTGGTCATTTCATCATTGACATCTGCCGGCGGCCTGAATATACCCGAGTCCGGGGAGAGCGGAGCCGACACGGGATCATCGCCTTCCATAAGGGCGGGCTACACCGACAGGGGGCCCTACGGTTACACCTTCTTCAACGCCTCCGTGAAAAGTCAGAACATGCCGCCGGACAGTAGCGATGATGACATAATCGAATTGAGGGTCTGGCTTCCCAAGGTCACGACCCAGCGGCCCTTCCCGTTGGTAATAGGTGCCCCCGGGGCGGGAGGCACCCAGTACGATCTTAACGTGCTGGGAGACGTGAGCGCCACCTGGGGCGTGGTGTTCGTGGCCGGGGGATTCAGAACTACCGGCTCCGTCAGCGTGGACATGTTCAAAAAGTGCCCCGGGGAGGTCCTGGACTGGGTACTGGAAAAAAACGCCGACCCGGAATCCCAGCTCTACGGCATGGTGGCGGAGGACCAGTACGGTTTCTTCGGGTTCTCCAACGGTGGGCTGTACATGTACATGTGCTCATATGACCCCAGGTTCAAGCTGGCGCTGGGGGACGCCCCGGTGATCAACACCCAGGTCATACCCGAATCAACCTATGTGAACAAGCCCCCGATCACACACTACGTATGGTATGACATGGATGATTGGATAATCGACGCAGGACAGAACATCGGTTTCTTTCATGATAAGAACGTTGCGGGACAGTACCATTTTATAATCACCGACGGCGGCGGTCACGACCCGGGCTACATATTCTACACCCGGATAGCCCAGGGCGCCAGGTACTTCCTGGCCCATGACGAGTCCCAGCTCTCCAACGTTTTGGGAAACGGGGTGAAGTCCACTTCCGGGTACGGAAGCTACTACAAGACCAGGGTCTGGGACAACGCACCGGTGGCACTCCGCGTATCAAAGACGGCTCTGAACACCGGTGAATCCGCAACATTCTCCATATCAACCTCGGATATTTCCGCCATGCTGGACGAGCATCCCATGGCCAATCTGGAGATAGATTTCGAAGGGGACGGCACCTATGATTGGTCTTCAACGTCCGGCACCTCCACCACCCACTCCTACTCGTCGAATGGCCTGTACTACCCCAAGGCCCGGCTCACCGTCACCGATTGGTTCGGGGACCCCGCCACGGGGACGTCCTTCGGTGAACTGCTGGTGAACGTGGGCAACATGGCAGTTCCGCCGCCCCCCGGCCCCCCGGATCCCCCCACGCTGTCCATAGACGGCAGCCCGGCAAATTCTGCCACGGTGGACGAGGATCAGGAGATCGCGTTCTCCGCCGCCCCGGGTGGTGGGGTTTCTGGTGCCCAGTTCAAGTGGGACTGGGGGGACGGGGAGTCCACGTCGTACACCACAGGCCAGTCCGGCTCCCACGCCTACACCGACAAGGGAGTATACGAAACCAAATGCATGATGGCAGCGGACGGGTACATCGTGGAATCCTCTGCCACCATTACCGTGAACAACGTGGCCCCCGGCGTCCAGGCGGACCCGGCGGGCGGCCCCTACGATGAAGGGGATACCGTGACATTCGGTGGCAGCGGAGATGACACCACCTCTGACCTGGCCAGCCTCAGTTACACCTGGGACTTCGGGGACGGGGAGTCGTCCTCCCCCGCATCAACCGCCGCCGCCACCCACGTTTACACAACCGCCGATACATTCACGGCAACCCTGACAGTCACGGACGATGACGGGGCGACAGCCACCGATTCCGTGGACGTCACCGTGAACAATGCTCCTCCTGACGGCACCCTGTCCGTAACGACGACCGATCCTGTGGAGGGGGAGCCGGTTTCGCTGGTTCTGACCCCCATCATCGGATCCTGGGAGGAGGCGGACACGTCTTACATCTGGAACTTCGGGGATGGCACATCTCCGCTCACCAATACCGAAAAGACCATGACCCACACCTATGGAGATGATGGCTTATACACCGCCAAGGTCACCATCAATGACGGGGAGGATACAGCAGACATCACAACAAAAGTGGAAGTTGCAAATGATCCACCTGTCATTGTCGTTGAGGGGCTTGAAACAGAATACACGGAAGGGGACACCCTATCCCTGGACGCAACCGGTTCAACGGATGTGGATATGGATATTGCCGATCTCACCTACCAGTGGGAGTTCATGGATACAACGTACGATACAGGGACCATGGAGGTTTTCCTTGATCGATCTGAATCGTTCACCATCACCCTGACCGTGAGCGACGACGGGGGACAGTCTGTCTGGACCCAGGACATCGATGTACTGAACGTGGCTCCGGTGGCGGAATTCACCGCATCCGAGGATACAATTCTGCCCTGGGAATCAATAGTTTTTGACGCATCAGCCACCACCGACACTCAAGGGGATCAGGAACTTCTTCAGTACCAGTGGGACTTCGGGGACGGGAGCCAGGATGAGGGTGTTTCCGTGGAGCACACCTTTGAACGATCCGGGGAGTTCACCGTCAAACTCACGGTGACGGACCCCGACGGAGCCGAGCATACGAAAACAACCACCATAACGGTGCTGGAAACCGAGATCGACCCGGAAGGTGATTCGGATGAAGACTGTATAACCGACGGCTGGGAACTGGCCAATTTCGGTTCCGTGGAGGATTGCGATCCGGGATCCGACGATGATTCCGACGGCCTTTCCAACCTGGAAGAATTCCAGGAGAGAACGGACCCGGCCGCCAAGGATTCGGACGGTGACGGACTCACGGATGGGGATGAGGTGAACGTTCACAAGACCAACCCCCTCCTGGAGGACTCGGACGGGAACGGCATTCCGGATTTTGATGAGGTGCAGGAAGGCACCGATACAGATGTACCGGATGATACGGACCCCGACGACGGGGGAGATGATGATGGAGGAGACGGCGATGGGGGAGATGGTGATGGGGGAGATGACGATGGGGGAGATGACGATGGGGGAGATGGTGATGGGGGAGATGGTGATGGGGATGGGAGCGGCGCCCTAGCTGATGATGATGGGAACGATCCCGGATCTGGAGGGGACAGATCATCCACATCAGTATCCGACAGCGGAGGTCCCGACATGTTGATGATCGGGGGTATAATTGCCGCAGTCGTGGTGATCCTGGCAGTGGTGGTACTGATGTTCTTTGTGAAAAAGAAGGGTAAGAAAAAACAGGACCAGACCGCTCAGACAACACCCACTGGCCATGCGAACCTGCCCGCCCAGACCCCACCCGTGGCACCAACCCGACCGTATCCCGGAGGGGGACACGCTCCGCCCGTGGGTTCCCATCCCGTTTACAATCCGCAGCAGCAGGCCCGGGGGCAAACCCAGCACCAGCAACCGGCCAGGCAGCAGGCGTATAACCCACCACACCCGGCGCAGTCCCAACAGCAGCAACAGTATCGGTGAGGTTCCGGCCCGGGCCCCGAACAGATTGTCCCTGATGCCGGGACCAAACGGTGACCCGGTCATCATGGTCGATCCCTGGATCGATCCCTTGATCGATCTCTCCCGGTTTTGACATATCAATGACATATAATGCTCAACACGTCACGGAAAGTATTTATTCCGGCTTTGGATTTTTTAAACTAGACGATCGTCATGGAGGCCTCCCATGATAAGGGCAAAAATATCTGTAATCATGCTTTTTTCGATGTTATGTGTGCTGTCTTTCAACCCTGTCCAGGGAGATGAGACCCCCTCCGAGGGACCCCACACCAGGGACGTGGGAGCGACCGATTACGGTCCCTATGGTTACAGCTGGTATTCCGACACCATCACGGGCATACCCAGCGGCAACAAGAAATGCATAGTTTACCACCCGGATGACGCCGATGCGACACCCCCCTACCCCCTCATTTTCGGAGCTCCCGAGTTCGGGGGAGACGAAACCTACTACCAGACGCTGGGGAAGACCATGGCCTCCTGGGGAGTGGTGTACATTCAGGTGGCTTTCCTCATGGGGAACCCCGCCCCCTCGAACTACGAGGTGAAGGAGGACCCGAAGAAGGCCCTGGACTGGGCCATCGCCGAGAACGGCGACCCATCGTCCACGCTGTACCAGCAGATCGCCGACGGCCAGTACGGGATGTTCGGTTTCTCCAACGGCGGGTGGTACATTTTCTCATCTTCCCTGGACACCAGGTTCACCCTTTCACTGGGATATGCCCCGGCACTGAACACCAACATTTTATCCACAAACGATTTTTTCGCAATGCCGGATACCCATCACTACTTCATCGCACACGGCACCAATGACGGTGTGATATCAGCGTACGGCTCTGCAGGGACCAAGGATTTTCTCATGGGAGAGGGTGAGTTCGAACAGTACAACTACGACAACATGCCGGGCAGGTACACCTACATCATGGTGCAGGGCGGTACTCACCATCCCGCCTATTTCTTTACAGCCAGGTACGCCCAGGCCGCCCGTTACTGGCTGGCCCATGACGAATCCTGCCTCACCTACCTGCTGGGTGACGGTCTTACAGGATCGTCCGCATCAGGCGCCAGCTTCACCGGCGGCATCGACATCTGGGACGAGGCGGCCTGCAATCTGCATTGGGACAAGGACACGCCCGAGGTGGGGGAGACGGTGAGTTTCAACATCGACAAGACCGAGATAAGCTACCTGATGGCCGAGAACACAATGACCAAGCTGGAATTCGACTTCGAAGGGGACGGCACCTACGACTGGACCAGCACATCCGAAAACGAGGTCTCCACCACCCATGAATATTCGGCAGGGAGTTCATACTATCCCAAGGCCAGGATAACCTTCCAGAACGTGGGTGAGAACACCATAAGGACCCAGGAATCCTTCGGAGAAAAGAAACTGACCGTGGGAGGCGGCGCACTGCCTTCCCTGGACCCCCCCGGGATCAAGATAGACGGCAGCTTTGCAACATCCGCCACGGTGAACGAGGATGATACCCTGGAGTTTTCCGGGATGGTGGCCCCAGAGATAACCCAGGTCCAGTTCAAGTGGGACTGGGGCGACGGCGACTCCACCGGATATTCAGACCAGCAGACCGCCTCCCACACCTACACGGACAATGGGGTATACACCGTCACCTGCAACATTAGCGTGGAGGGGCGGTATGCAGAATCCATGGCAACCGTGACCGTGAACAACCCGGCCCCCACCGTGTCGGTGGCCTCGGGTGTCGCCGGTATATACAGCGAAGGGGATGAGGTCAAGTTCGATGGGTCGGCCACCGATACGGTATCCGATCAGGCCACCCTGACCTACAGATGGGACTTCGGCGACGGTACCAAATCCCACGAACTGAACACCGCAGCCATATCCCACTGGTACGAAAAGAGCGGCAAGTTCACCGCCACCCTGACGGTTACCGACGACGATGGGGAATCCGCCACCGACGATGTGGATATCACCGTTACCAACAACCCGCCCACGGGGGTGCTGGAGGTCCTGGCCGAAGAGGTCTTCGAGGAGCGCCCCGTGGAGCTGCAGATCACCCCCGATGACGATCCCTGGGACCTGGCCAACCTGACATTCACATGGGACTTTGGCGATGGGAATACCGAGGGTCCCACCGAAAAGACGGTGGTGAACCACACCTTCCCGAACAACGATGAGTACACCGTGATTGTCACACTGCACGACGGGGACGACACCGGAGAGATCACCCTGGACGTGGCTGTGATGAACCTGTGCCCGATTGTCGAGATCGCGGGGCTGGAGGATTCCTACAACGAGGGGGACACCCTCATGCTGGACGCTTCCGGTACCACGGACGTACCCGAAGATAATGACGATTTGTTCTTCGAGTGGGACTGGAACGGCGATTCCTACGAGGGGGAGTATCTGGAGGTCGTCCTGGAGAAAGCAGGCACCCACGATCTGACCCTTTACGTATCCGACGATGTGGACACCGTGGACACCGTTTTGAGTGTCAACGTGGAGAACCTGCCTCCAGAGGCGGATATTGCAGTATCGGATCAGGGTCCCGGATCGGGGGATATGGTGACTTTCGACGGGTCCGGTTCCACCGATACCCCCGGCGATCAGGACAGCCTCACATACGAATGGGACTTTGGCGACGGGAATACCGATTCCGGCCTAGTGGTGGAACACGCCTTTGCCGAACCTGGAGAATACGAAGTGACCCTCACGGTCACCGATGATGACGGCGACACCCATGACGCCACGGTCACGGTTGATGTCTCGGGAGGGGACTCCCCCGATGACGACGAACCGGATGATGATGACAACGGCGGGTCCGGAGATGACACGGTTGACGATGACGATGACGATGACGGGTACGACGCAAACACCGACACCGACGGGGACGGGTTCCCCGACTGGTGGGAAGATGACCAGGGCTACGATGCCGACAGCGCCAAGAGCCCTTCCCCCGAAGACATCGAGGATGAAAAACTGATAGAAAAATATCTCAGGCAGGACAGCGACAATGACGGGCTATACGACTGGTTCGAGCGGGAAAAGGCAGTGGAGGATGGCGTATCACCGGACTCCGGCGTGGACGCCTCGGAGGGAGAGAAGACCGTGCTTCTGGCCGACCAGGACAAGGACGTGAAAAGCGAGATTGATCGCCTGGAGAAACTCCATGACGATGACGGCACCGGAGGATCGTCCTCCGATTCGTCCAAACTGTGGATGGCGGCCAGCGTTGCTGTGGTCATGGCCATGGTTGCCATTGTGGCGGTGGCGTTCATGATGAGGAAGAAGAAAAGGGCAGCCCCGACCGCCGGTCAACCGGTCCAGGGAACCGGCCCGGCATCCCAGTGGCCCCAGGGCCCCAATCCGCAGGGAACCGGGCAGACCGCGCCCCGCCAGGATCCGGCAACGGCCTCGCAGCCGGCCCACACAGCGACCCAGACTTCTCCCCGGCCCCCGACCATGCCGTCACAATGACCTACCCGGTGGAATGGCAACAGGTCTGCGACAGCTTTTTCGTCCACCTGTCCCATCCGAGCCGGGTGAGCATCAAGGCATCGGCCCCGGCAAAGGTGATCCTCTTCGGCGAACACGCCGTGGTATATGGAGAGATGGCCATAGCAGCCACGCTGGACCTCAGGATGAACCTAGAGGCAACGCCCTCCGATCGTTACACCGTGGACGGGTACGCAATGAACCCCCGCAACCACACCTACATACAGGCAGCGGTTGACCGGCTGTGGGACGGTGATCCCCTGGCCTTCCGGACCCGGAGCCTGATACCCTCGGCCATGGGGCTGGGATCGTCATCGGCACTGACAGTGGCCTCGGTGGGAATGCTGCTTTCCATGAAAGGGCAGGCCGATCCGAGATCCATCGCCCTGGAATCATTCAGGGTGGAAAGCGGGGTCCAGGAAGGCGCGTCTCCCCTGGACACGTCGGCCTGCACCCACGGTTACGGTATCCGGGTGCTCCCACAACCCGAACACGACCTTCTTTGGGACGTTTCCAGCGGTGAGAAGAACTGGTCCATCCATCACCAGGACATACCCGACATACCGCTGGTGATCGGTACCACCAGGCAAAAGGGCAAGACCGAGCACCAGGTGGAAAAGGTCCGCAACTTCCATTCCAAGAGCGGGTTTGCCAGGGACATCATATCGGAGATCGGTGAGGTGGCCGCCCTGGGAGCCAGGGCCCTGGCGGACAACGACGTGAAGGCCATGGGAGAGCTCATGGACCGCAACCAGAGACTGCTGGCCATTCTGGGGGTCAACACCCCGGAGCTCCAGCGTCTGATCGAGGTTGCCAGGAAACATTCCTACGGGGCCAAGATAACCGGAGCGGGCGGGGGCGGGTCAATGATCGCCCTGACAGACGATCCGGAATCTGTGGTTGAGGCCATTAAAAAAGAGGGCGGAAGGCCCACTGTGGCCCGGTTCTCCACCGAAGGAGTGCAGGTTAACGGATCCATTTGAAGCCCCCCATGTCCAGCCCTGCACAGGTCCCCGCCACCGGAGGGGATTCACACCCTCTCAATTCACACCCTCTCAATTCACACCCTCTCAATTCACACCCTCTCGATTTACACCCTCTCCTTTGTTTATCTTTATTTGTTAAAAAGGTTTAATAAACAATACATTATTCGAGGCCAAGCCTCTTGTGCGAGTAAAAACTCGGAATTGTCCGGGGGGTTTGGTACATGGCGAAGGCAGCGGATAAAAGCGGAGCTGAAGACACTCTTTACATTGGAATTGATTTTGGCACCAGCAGGACGAAGATATCCTGTTCCAACGGTGTTAGAAAGGTCGTGACCACTGCGGTTGGATGGCCCAAGGACGTCATCGCCGCCAAGTTCCTGGGGAAGAACGTGGTTTTCGGGGAAGAAGTGCTCAAACACAGGATGTCCCTGGATGTGGTCCACCCACTGGAAAACGGCGTCATACCTCCTGAAGAGGAAGGTAAGAAGAAGAAGAGCCGTAACACCAGAACGGAGGCCGCCAAGGCACTCATGGAACACATGATATCCCTGAGCGAACCCGCGGGTTACAAGAACGTCTACGGTGTACTGCTCACCCCGGCGGAAGCGAGCCTGGAGGAAAAACAAGCGCTGATAGACGTTTTCGGCAAGAACCTGGACGCCATACTGCTGGTCTCCGCGCCCTTTGCGGTGGCCTACGGAATGAACCGAATGGAGAACACCCTGGTGGTGGACATCGGAGGCGGCACCGTGGACCTGTGCAGGATACACGGGACCCTGCCAGTACCCGAGGATCAAAAAACCCTCAAGAAGGCAGGGATTCACATAGACAGCACACTGCTTGATCTGGTCACCAAGGAGTTCGAGGGAGCCCAGATATCCACCAACATGGTCAGGCTCTGGAAGGAAGAGCACAGCCAGGTTTCGGGGGTCAGGGACTCCGCCAAGGTCACATTCCCGGTGAACGGCTCTCCCCAGGACTCCGACATCTCCGATCAGATACGTCAGGCATGCGAGGGCATCGTCCCGGACATGGTGGAATCCATCAGGGAACTGGTATCTACCTTCAACCCGGAGTTCCAGCATCTCCTTCGGGAAAACGTGCTACTGGCCGGTGGCGGCAGCCAGATAGAGAACCTGGACAACTACCTCTCGGACAAACTGGAGATAATAGGCGGCGCCAGGGTGGTGGCCGTGGAGGATCCCACGTTCCTGGGCGCCGATGGCGCCCTCCGACTGGGACAGGACATGCCGGACACCTACTGGCAACGCCTGAGCGAAAGCTGAGAGCGCACGAAAAAAGACCGTACCGCCCCGCAGAGGTGTTCGGATAAAGATACCCGAGGGAAGGCTTGTCACTGAGGTCCAAGGGGACCTGAACACCTTCCGCGATATCGTAAAAAAGCAGGTCACCCCGGATTTCGACGGCTACTTTGTGATCTCCGTAGGAGAAGAGGTAACCTGTTACCTGGTGGTTCAGAAAGGACGGGCGATGCTGTGCAACATCGAGGAGGAAGGGGACGAAGACAACCCGATCTCCGGCAAGGAGGCGCTCGGCCTGCTCATGGAGGTCCTGGCCCGGGGAGACTGTCACATCAAACTCCTGACCTCGGATGTCCTCGATCTGCTCCTTGTTTACTACTCGGACGCCAAGCTTGAAGAGAACGATCTTGTACTGATCCCGGACGTCCGTATAGGAAACAGCCTTGAGGGGGACGGCGATCAGGGCGACTCGGTCGAAACGGCAACCCTGGTCCCGGAGGACTGGCCCTACCCACTGGACCCAAAGGAGATGCAGCTCAAGATCGGGCCGCTCCTGCTGGATACCATCGATGGTTGGCATAATATCGGATACGATATTGACAGGCTCATCAAGGGACTGGAGGGCAGCCCGGATACCATATGGAACCTCTTTTTGGAATACAGCGATAACATCACGAAACTGGAAAAGTTCAGATCGTACTTCGACGAGCTGGACTTCACCGGGTACGAACAGGACATGAAGGATATCATTGCCCACTTCTCCCGACCCGATGACATCGACATCATCAAGGAAAAGATATATGTCCTGGCATCAAAGGTCGAGGCCACCGAGGAGGAGGCCATGGCCGAGGAAGAGGACATGGATTTCGACACCACCGATCTGGAACCCTTTGATGACAGCGGGAATGAGGTGATCGGTGAGATCGAGTCACCCGAACCCGAACCCTCCGAACCCTCATCGGAAACGGACGGGGTTGAACCCGATGAACCATCGGACGGACCGAAAGGATCAGTGGGTCAACCGGAAGGAACGGATGAGCTGCCGGATAAAACGGAAAATCGGGAAGGGGTGGGTCAACCGGAAGGAACGGATGATGTGCCGGAGTACGATAAACCCGCACCCGATATCCCTGACGAACAGACCACAGAGGAAGGGCCCTCCCTTCCTGCTGTCAAGCTCAAGTCCCCCGGTGACGAGTCCGGCGATGGGGACGCGCAGGAGGAAGATGCAGAAGAGAAGAAGGCCCGGGAAGAGCTGGATAAACGCCGCACCGAGCTCAAGGAGAAGCTGGACGACATAGCATCCCAGGGATACGATGTAAGCAGCATCGCTGGTCTGCTGGACAGCGACATCAACAAGGCATGGGACATGTTATCCGGTTTTCTTGACGGGGTTGAGATACTCAAACAGCTCCGGAGCAGACTGGAGGATATCCGCAAGGATGCATCCAGCAGGTTCCCCAGGGAAACCAAGTCCATCGAGGCGCTGCTCAAGGACCCCGGCAAGGCAAAGGCCGCCACGGCGGAACTGGCCAAGCTGGAGGCGCGGCTTGAAAAGGCCATGGAAGAGGAAGCGGACCAGGACGCACTGGCCGGGGTGAGGGAAGAAGCGCTAAAGCAGATCAACACCTGGAAAGAGACCGGTTTCGAGCTGGAAGAACCGGAAAAGGCGGTCAAGGACGCGGATTCGGAGGAAGACATCCACCGGATCATCAAAGATCTTACCGTCTCGGTGGGCAAGATGACGGATTTATCAGAACGTCTGGACGCTCTGGAGGTCGAGGGTTATGAGGACCAGGTCACCGCCATCGACGAGCTACTGCCCCATCCTGACAGGACCGAGGACGCCGCCAAGCTTATCGAAAAACTGGAAAAGGATGTCAGCGCCCACATGGAGGAACTGGAAGGGGAGATGAAAGCCCTGGAAGGCCTGCGCTTACAGATATCCGCCTGGGCCAAGGATGGGTTCGAGACCTCCTACCTGGAGGACGCCGCTTCCGAGGACGAGTTGGAGACCTTAACCCAAAAGGTGGACGAGTTCAGGGATAAGCTGGAGCAGATCGGTGATGTCGAAAAGGAGCTTGCAAATATCGACAAGAAGGCATTTTCCGATGAGCTTCGGGAGATATACGATCTCATGAAGGATCCCCGGAATATGGAGACCATTCTGATAATGAAAAAGGAACTGCGGGACAAGGTCACCCGATCCAAGTCATCTGCAAAGAAGAAGAGCGACTGGCTCAAACAACAGGCGGAGATGAAAAGGAAGATGCTGGACCTTCGAAAGGAGGAGAAGGTCAAGGACATCTCCCGATTCATTTTTGAAAAGAAAAAACTGGACGCCCTGAATACAGACGAAGACGTCCAGGAATATTTTAACGATATCTCCAGCAAGATCGCCGGAGAGATAAACGAGATAGAACAGGACCTGGGCAGTTTCTTCAAAGACACCGACCGGATAATTACAAAGACCCTGGGCATATCCAACATAAACACCTTTCACACCACCGCGCCACAGCCCCAGATGGTGGAGGAGGACGAGCGCAGGCTAAACATGTACCAGACAGCACTGGAGCTGGCCTGGGAGGATGACAAGATCACCCCTGACGAGGAGATCATCTTAGAAGGCCTGCGGGAGATACTGGGCATATCCGACTCGGAGCACGAGACCCTGGAGAACGAGGTCCTGGGTCGCTCACCCCGGCAACGTAACATGGAGGTTTACCAGTGCGCTTTCGAACGGGCCTGGGAGGACGGTGCCATATCCGAGCGTAACCGCTTCATGCTGGACGGGTTGAAAAAGTCACTGGAGCTGAACGATTCTGATATCAAGACCATGGAGGACTCCATCATCGACAGGTATCCTGACGGCATGGCCGCCGCCAGGGGCATGGCCCGGCCGGAGGAGAAGCCCGCCGGAGCTGCCAGGACCGCCACGAGATCGGGTAAGGGGAAAAAAGCGTCTCCTTCAAAAAAGAAGTCCTCCCCTGGGGCAAAGAAGAGCAAGAAGAACCTCAGCGGTGCCTCCGATGATCTGCTCAACAAGTTCGACTCGGTGGCCAAGGTAAAAGAAAAGAAGGGCGCATCCAAGGGTGAAAAGGGCGGGAGCGGCAAGGATAAACCCAAGGAGGAAAAGGGAAAACCCAAGGAGGAAAAGGGAAAACCCAAGGAGGAAAAGGGAAAACCCAAGGAGGAAAAGGGAAAACCCAAGGAGGAAAAGGGAAAACCCGAGGAGGAAAAGGGAAAACCCAAGGAGGAAAAGGGGAAGAAGGACACCGGGGAAGAAAAGCTACCTTCCGAAAAGGAGTTCGAGGCCATGACCAAGGCCAAGCTGAGCGAGCTTGCAAAGACGTTGGACATACAGGTCAAGTCCAAGTGGACCAAGGCAGATATCATCAAAGCTCTTAACGCCCGCAAGAATGGATGAGGCATCGGGGTGTAACTTTGACTGGCAACAAACCGGAGGTCAGGGGGACAGCGATCATCATCCAGGAGATATACGGTCTTGGATATCCCATCAACGATCCGTCCGAACTGGTCTCCCGGATGAACAGCTTTTGCAGTTTTTCACTATCTGACATCCCCGTGTCAAAACTGGCCCCCCGGCTGGATTACCCCATATCCAGCGGCGAGGAATGTGTATCCCAGCTTTCCGATCTCGAAAGCGAGCTTCGCTCGAACCCTTCTCTTCGGGACAGCCTCAGCAAGGGTCCCTCGGCAAAGGCCGAAGATGAAAAGGAAGTTGAGAGCAAAAAGGCAGAAGATGATGATACCGCAGGGGCCAAGGATAAAAAGGAGACCGGGCCCGAGGAGCAAGATGGGCCGGATTCCGACGGAGATAATGACGATCCCGAGGATCAAAACACCGGTGGCGAAGAGAAGGCTCCGAAAGATGATGAAGAGGTTGCCGCCGAAGAAAGCGACGGTGAAGATAAGGAATCTGGTAAAATCGACGACCGATCCGAGGACAAGGACCTGGAATATCCTTCCGACACCGACAGTAAGGGCGGCTCCAAAAACAGCAAGGGTCGAAAGAAGGACAAGCCCGCCGGGGAGAAGATATCCGACACGGGTGCCACCGCTGCAACCCCGGAGATCGTCCAGAAGGCCCTGGACAACGGCACCATCAAGATACCAGAAAAGATGTTGAAGGTCAAGGTCGAGCAGGAGACCAAGAAGAAGGAACGCTCCATCATGCGAAAGGTGCGCCGGGAGGCACAGCTGGAGGTTGAGGAGCTCAAGGCGCAGCTGGAAAAGGAGGCCCGCCGGAAGCTCAACGAGGAAAAACAGGCCCTCATCAAGGAAACAGAGCTTGAAGAACAGAAGATAAAGGCCAAGCTCGCCGAGGAGCTCAAGGCCCGGGAAGAGGCCACCCGCAAGAAACTGGAGGCCGAGGCGAAGCGCCGGGAAAAGGCCATACTTAGACTGGAATCCGATGCTAAAAAGAAATGGGACGAGGTCATTGACTGGCTGGAAAAGGAGACCCAGACGAAGAAAAAGGAGCTGGAGGAACAGCTCCGGGCGGAAGCCCGCAACAAGCAGGCCGAGTTCGAAAAGGATCTTGAGGTCAAGTTCCAAAACAAGGAAAAGGAGATCCGGACCCGGCTCGAACAGAAGTTCGCCAAGGACCTGGAGAAGGAGCGCCGCATAATAGAGCTGGAGGCCAACGACCGGTACGATGAGAAGGTCGAGGAGCTGGAGAAGGACTATGCCGATAGAAAACAGGACCTGGAAAAGCTGTTCAAGGCCCGGGACGATGAGCTGAAGCAAAAACAGGCCATGCTCGAAAAGGAACGGGATAAGATCCAAAAGGACGCCCAAAGGCTGGTGGACAAGGCCCGTTCCGAGATAGAGAAGGAAAAGACCCGGCTGGCCGATCAGAAGAAAAAACACAGCACCGATCTGAAGAGCAAGGAAGAACAGCACCAGATGGCCATGGAGACCCGTCGCAAGGAACTGGAAATGGAGGTCCACATCAAAGAGGACGTCATAAAAAACCTCATCATCCAGGCGTCCAAAAAAGAAGACGAACTCAAAGAGCGGATGAAGAAACTTGAGGAGGAGGAGAAGAGCAAGCTGGAAGCCCTCCGGGGCGAGCTGGAGAAGAAGAAATCCGAGATCCGCAACAGAATCGATGTGGAGAAGAAGAAGGGGGAGGCGGAGATCAAGAAGGTCCGCATGGATGTTGCGGGCAAGATAGACGATATCAAGGTTGACATCAAAAAGGAGGAGAAGCTCCGGGATCAGGCGCTCCAGGAGATGGAAAAGGAGCTCCAGAAGGCCCACAAGAAGGTGGCCGAGACCATAGCCAGGGCAGAGGCCGAGCGTGATGTGAAACTGGAAAAGATCACATCACAGATCGAGCAGGAGAAGTCCGAGCTGGAGCGGGACCTGGATGCCCGCATAGCCGGGCGGGAGAGGAAGCTCGAGGAGATGGATGAGGTCGCCCAGGTCAAGTCCCTGATCCACCGCTACGAGATGGAGGAGGCAAGGCGCGCCCTGGAAGAGGAGAGGCAACGGATCAAAAAGGAGGAGAACAAGATCCAGGCGGCCTACAAGGAAGAGAAGAAAAAACTGGAGGATGAGCTTGAAAATCGCACCCGGGATATCCGATCAAACCTGGAGGTCAAGGTGCGTTCCGAGCTGGAGGCCGCCGTGAAAAAAGAAAAAAAGGCGGAGATACGCGAGGTGGAGCGCCGGTTGAAAAAGGACATGAGGGTTCGGGAACGGGATACCGCTTCCGCCGAGCGCAAGCGGCTCAAGGACGATTTTGCCAAGAAGGAAAAGGACCTTCGAAAGGCCCTGGAAAAGGAGCAGTCCAACTGGGTCACCAAACTGGAAAAACGTCATCAGATAGCCCTGCAGCAGGAGGCCAGTGAAACCAGGGAAGAAATGGAACGGGCCAGGCAAAACATGGAAGAGGATATCCGCGCGCATCTCCAGCAGGAAGCTGACAAGGAGGTCGAGTCCCGGTTCAAGGCTGCAAGAAAGGAGCTTTCCAGGGACCTTTCCAAGGAGTCCGGCGCGGCGCTTCGGGAGGAGAAGGCAAGGCTGCGAGCCGAGCACAAGGCCCAGATCAGGGAGATGAAGCAGAACTGTAAAAAGGAGCTGGAGGCCGACAGGAAAAAGCTCCAGGACCAGTTCGAAAAACGTATCCAGCGGGAGAAGGACAAGCTGGACAGAAGGCTTCAGCTTGCCATAGAGAAACGTAAACAGGATAACGATCGGCTATTAGAAGAGAGGACCAAGGAGATAGAAGCTGACGTGGTGGAACGGACAACCGCGGAGATGCTTCAAAATCTCAAAGACAGCCAAAAGGCAATCCGTGAAGAGCTTACAGCCGATATGGAAGATCGGCTGAAGGTGGCGCTCAAGGACCGGCTTTCCGTGGAGAAGAAAAAGCTGGAGGCCAAGATGAGGATGGCCGTGGCCGCCAGGGAGGCAGAGTTCAGGGAAAAGGCCAAGACCGCCACCGCGGAGCTCAAGGCAAGGGAAAAGGAGCTGGATAAAACACTCAAGGCAAGGGAGGCCGAGGTGGACAAGAAGATCAAAGCAAGGGAGGCCGAGGTGGACAAGAAGATCAAAGAGCGGGAAACCGAGGTGGACAGCAAAATCAAAGAGCGGGAAACCGCCCTTCAGGAGGAACTTGATCGCCGGTCCCAGGACCACCAAAAAGAGCTCACCACCACCCGCAGGGAGTTCGACGCGGCGCTGGAGGCCGAGAGGGTACGTACACTGGCCGATCTTAGGGAAACTCAGGAAAAAGAGATGGCCCTCATCAAAAGCAAGCAGGATGCCCAGCACCAGAAGGCCAAAGAAGAACTCAAACTGGCCCGGGAGGAGCTGGAGGCCCGGAAGTTCGAGCTGGAAGAGGCAACCAAATCCAAGCTCTCGGAGATGGAACGCAGTTTCAAGGAACGGGAAGAGGAGTTGAAGGCCCAAATGGACGAGGAAGTGGACAAGTCCCGCAGGGAGTTCCAGACCCGAATGGTTCAAATAGAGATGGACCTCACCGCCCAGGCGGACAAGAACGCCAACAGCCGGCTGGAGAGGGAGAAGGGTAAACTGGAAAAGATCCGCCGGGAAATGGAGGCCAAGGCAAAAGGGCAGGAAGGCCGTGTCCAGGAGAAGGTGGAAAAACTTGAGCAGGAGCGCAAGCGGGCCCAGAAGGCCGAGGAAGAATGGATGAAGAAGGCGGAGCTGGATCTGAAAAGGAGGCATGAGGAAATGGAGCGGGAATTCCAGCGCAAGGAGGCGGAACTGGAGAGAAGGCGCACCGAGCTGGAGGGGGATTTCGAGGAGGAGAAGAGGAAGCTCAAGGAACGCTACGACGAGGAGATGCAGGCCCTAAACAGCAGGCGAAAGGACCTGGACAAACGCTCAGAGGAACTGGACAAAAGAGAGGACAAGATGGAAGATTTCTGGAGCAAGGTTGGGTAGTGGACCCGACCGACAATGGCCATGGATTTCCTACACCACGTTCATGGATAACATCTCACTTTCCGATCGAAAGGAACCCAGGGGTCCACCCGCTATTTCAGGTGCCGTTCGTCACACATGATATTGAATGGGAAAGAGTTCAGGTTGGAGGATGTCTTTCCGTGGAATGAGGGGTGATATATCTCCCTGGTTTGCACACATCAATTCACCGAAAAATGGAGAAGAACCTAAATAATGCTTCTTCTATCACGTAATTCTATCCACTTCCAAGGAAGAGTGGGGGTAGTGCCGTGAATTACAAAGTTCCGTATGCAGTTTTTGCAGTTTTGATAATGGTTATTGTGTCGTATTCGACGATATCAGATCGATTCAATAAACAGGAAGAATCCAACATTTTTATTGATGGTGACTTCAAAGATTGGGCGGCTGTTGATGTATATAGTGATGAGGTATGTGTAGATGAATATATTCCCGATCAGCAAATAAGGACATACGGAATAGACCGGTCAGGTGATAGGACATCTTTTTTCATCCAAACACAGAAACCTATATTTCCATCATTAGGCGAGGAGTCATCCGAAAACGAGGCACTACCCGAGATATCAAATGGATTGAAATCCTCTACCTACATCTTTTTGGACCTGGATAAAGACATGACCACAGGATATCGTATCTCTTGGATCGGTGCGGAATTGATGATCGAAGCTAAAGGATATGATGGTGAAGTGAACGAGCAGTCTGTGAACAAGTATGTAAATCCTGATAATCAGGATGACTGGAATAGCTGGGAAAGAATAACGACTCCCCTGGTTGCAGTGAACAATCACCGAATGGAGGTGCAGATACCGAACAATCAGTTCTTCATGGGAGATGCGGAAAATTATCATGCAGTTTTCCTTGTCAGGGATGGTGCAGGAAAGGATGACCTGTCAAACAGAGTGATATCGCCCTGTGAGAAATTCCTGAGAATATCCGAGAGTTATGTAGGATCGGACATTATAGATATTGACACAGAGAAGAATACTTTGCTAAAAATTGGTATATCCTCTGGATCTGAACCAACAGTGATCGAATCGATGGACATTGAGATCACCGGCACTATCGATCAAAAGGACATATCCAGAATTATTCTGAGTGTCGATTCGAATGGAAATGGTCTTTCCGATAGCTTTGATAAGTCGATATGTAGTAGCAACACAATATCGTCAAGGAACTTGCGGTTCAATGTGTACCAGGAAATCCTCCCCGACTCGGAGGTTACTTACTTCGTATCATTGGAATTAGAGCCTCATTTTAGCATACAAAAGACTGTGGGAATGGAGCTTTCAAAGATCTTCATGGAAGAGGGGTCATATGTCATTGATCCTCAATGGGTATCTTCTCCCGACCGTCAAAAATCTTACCTCAAGTCCGCATCGCCTAACCCGATAGTTGACGGCGGCTTTTTTGAATGGAACGATGAGTATCAAGATCAGGATATGCTGATGGATCCTATTAGAGAAGACCTGGATATCACACAATATGATTGGGGAAGAGATCACTCAAACCTTTTCTTTTACATGAAAGTTGACCAAACCATGTTGGGCGGGGTGAATGTTCCGATCACTCCAGAACCGTTTATCCCCGAATCCGAGGTGGTCGAACATAACGGGAAGAGCACTTTTAACGATTCAGACGGGGACAGGTATCCGGATGATACCGATCCAAACCCAAATGACTATGACAACGATGGCTTGGATGATGATATCGATACGGATGATGATAGAATTGGTTTTACGTTTGCTTTAATGGGTTGGGGACTATCAACATATGCAAGTCAACGGCCAAATGATACAGTAAATAAAGGTTTATCGGCGCTTGGTTTTGGCTTAGCGGCTTTTGGTCTTGGTTATTCCCTATTATCGCAAACTGAACTAGATAAAACTCACTTCTTTATTGGGCATATTGATGAGATGATTAGTACTTTCTTTTTTGCGGGGGCTTTATCCCAAGCCGTGACATCTTTAAACTCTTAATTGGATCGTGGTTAAATGAATGCGGATAGCAATCTTTTATATCCAATTGATGGGAAAAATACAACAATTGAAGAAATAAATAGGAGATTTATTACACAACGTATAAAGAGCTATTGGATATATTATATAATAATGCATGTTTTTGTAATCACATTTTATATCTTTTGTCTTTACAGTGACGATCCGGCAATGGGTGATCCAAACGCTTATATGGCTTATGCATTACTCAATCTTATTGTTCCTATTATTACTATAATCGAATATCATCAATTTTTAATGCACAAAGATGGTATAAGACTTTATAAAAATGGCATTTGCATTCCTTCAATTGAAAAGATACTTATAAAAGGGAAAATGATACCCTATTCAGAAATCATATCAATATTTTGGAATCCAAAAAATAGATATAGTTCAGATAGAAATATATATATATTAGTTAAAAACACCGCTTTTAGGAATTCGTATAAAATTAAGGGAATGGAATTTAGAATGGTTAGCTTTCCAATTGAGTACATTGGCAACATTTCAATTTTTAAAAGTGTTTTATTGAAGTTGGAGAAGTATAAAAATAATAAAAATCAAGAATATATATATGGCAAAGGGAAAATAAAAATGAATGATTATTATGAAGTATTCCAATTTGATCATTGAGAGATATTACCCAAATTTGAAAGAAAATTGAAAAAGGTGTTATTGGTTTTGCTTGAATCCCAACTTTGACACCTGTTCCAAAAAACTGTAGGGAACATTGTTTTTTGCACGCGAATAAAAAACCCACCAATCCTCCCGCATCCAGGAATTTCTCACCTCGATAATCCCATTCCCTTTCAATAATTCCTACATCCAACCGATGTATCCCGTTTCCAATTTGCGGGAGATGGCCCGTCCCGATAGTTCCGAATGCGAGGGTTGGGTGGGAAACCCAAGTCTGACAGGTGACCTTAAAAAGTGTTCTTAGCTTTGCTTGAATTATGCAAACAAGACAAACGCAGCTAAGAAAACAATGGAACTGACGCCGAACGAGAATATGTCTTTTCCGATTGGAACGATCCTTGCCGTTCAGGACTATTATAACCATCTCAGGTTGCATGATACTCTTCGGAAAGCACAAATCCTAAGGCCACGACCTGAACGCCTTGATCCAAGCACTTTTCGGCAACAGATTGTGTGACGATCAAAGCATCCCCATGGCATCCGAATTAATAATTCGGGTTTTGATGATTTCCCGAAGGGATTTGTCGAATCGTAACCAACTCCCGAAGGGAGTGGTGAGGATCGAGGTGATGAGATATCAATCTCGTTACCGAAACTTGGGCTAATTGAATGATGACCCTGATACAGGTCCGAGTGGGGCCGGGCTCGGGCACGGGCAATTTTCTGCAGCATTGGCGCAGCGGCCAAGACAGGGCGACGGGTTTGGTGGTCATGCAAGCCATCATCATCCCATACAACACTCCCATTCCGACCGCATCCCTTATCCCCGTAACTCCCCTCAACGTGGTTCATGTCCCCCAATGCTTTATATAAACATTATTTAATGTGACCGTTGGAGATACCATGCTGCCGCGGTCACGCCCCTTATTGGCCCTGTCAGTCGTTTTGATGATCACCCTTTCCGCCGTGGTGCTTACGGGACTGGACAGTTCCGCTCCCGACACGGTGATGTTCCCGGGTGGAGAAACGGAGATAACTGACTCGTTCCATGCTGGACACACATTCATTGAAACCCATGTAAGCATCCCGTCAAACAGCGCCGTTTCGGAGGCCAGTTTTTCCCTTCTGGGACGCCCGGATGCAAACGACAGTTATCCGTCCCAGCTCTCTGTGAACGTGGGCGATGACGATGTTATAGACTGGATGTTCGGCGACAGCCAGACGTCCCAGTTCGCCCTGGGGAACCAGCGCTACTTCTCCGACAACGCCTACAACAAACAGATCATCCTGGGATCGGAACTGTCGGACAACACCACCACCATAAAACTTCCAAAGGGTGCTATGATCAACAGCGCCAAGATGTCGCTGAGTACAAGCCTGGCGGACTACTGGAGTCCCGTGGCGGAGATCAACCCGATCAACGAGGGCATATACTCGGATTACGATCCGGTGTGCACCGTGTTCAACGACAAACTGGTGGCTGTTTGGACCTCCTACAACCCGGACATCCACAACCGATCGGGTGGGATCTGGGACAGGGGTGTGGTAGTCTCCACGTCCACCAACGGGCTCAACTGGTCGGCTCCCGTGGAGATCACCGGCATCAACGACACCGGAACATCCCTTCGCCCCAGCGTGTCGGTGTTTGCGGGCAAGCTTTTCGTCGTGTGGGAATCCAACTCCACCGAATACTGCAATCCGAATAAACACGGGGACCCGGTTAACGATTACGACCTTCTGATATCCTGGTCAGCCACCCCGGACGTGGCCGGCAGCTGGGCCGACCCCGTCGACATCACCAACGATCCGGAACAGACCTACTCCATACACACCAACGCCTGGGAATGGAACCCAAAGCTGGAGGCGTTCTCCGACCGTTTGTTCTTAACATACGAGACCAACGATACCGGGTCCGATCTGCTTCAGCCGGGAGAGGACATCATGGTGGCCCAGAGCGCCAACGGCAAGGACTGGGAAAAGTTCACCCAGGTGACACCTGCTGACAGCTGGGCGGCCAGGGACCAGGACCCCTACATCTATGCCCACGGGGAACGGCTCTTCATAGCCTGGTGGTCCAACAACGACAACTTCACCGGTTCCAACATCACCTACGATATCCCGGACAGCGAGATACTGCTCCGTTACAGCTCCGACGGGGAAAACTGGGGCAGCATCGTCCAGATCACCCCGGACGATAAGGACGGAATGTACCACAAATACTGGAATACCCGGCCCCAGCTGATCGGTTACCAGGGAAGGCTCAACTGCATCTGGAGGACCAACGACATCTGGACAGCCCACGGGACCGGTTCAGACAGCGACATCGTGGTCGCCCAGTCCACAAACGACGAGGGGACCCAGTGGACCCAGGTAAGCGCCGATGATCACACGGACGCGTTCGGACCCGACACCCGGTGGGGAGCCTACCGGCAGGTGTCAAGGGAAGATGATCCTTACAGCACCGATGCCTACCCGTTCACCGCAGTTTTCCAAAACAGGCTTTACTGTCTTTGGGAGAGCGACGATGTGGAATGGACCTACAAGTTCGTGGATAACCCAAACGATAACGACCTGCTGGTAAGCTACTCCACCGATCCCGTGTGGGACATCTTTCACAATGACGACTACCTGACAACCTGGAGCGACCCGGCGGACGTGTGCTTCTCCCGCACCGAGAACGGCTGGGACTACTGGCCTTCCATGGTACCCTTCGGCGACCGGCTTTTCTTCATATGGAACTCATACTCCACCCTGACGACCCACACCTGGAAGGACGATGATATCCTGGGAAGGTACCTCCAGATATCAAAAGAGTCCACCGAGATATCCCTGGATATCGGGGGTGACGGAAGTAGAAACTGGGGGCCACGGGTGGTGGGTGGATCGCCCGTTGAGGTCGACATCAAGGACGCCCTTAACAAGGCGACCATGTCCCTTCAATCCTTTGAGGACGAATGGGGCAACGAGTTCGTTGAGATACCGGTTGTGTTCTCAGCGGATGGTCCAACCCGGTTGACCCTGGAGGGGCTGGATATATACTACGATTCGGAGGTGAAGACCTCCAACCTGGCGGGTGTCATGAACGACTATCTCGATGATCACAGGGGCAACGGCTCGTCGGTGGAACAGGTGGACGTACCAGTAAAGATCACATCCCAGCAGCCGGGTACTCTGGTCGTCTCGGACCTGATGGTGCACCATTCCGTCATACCTGAGATAAGACTGAACGTTCTGGACAAGAACAACGAGATGGCCGGTGAGACCTACGAGATCATGTGGAGCGATGCGGACCCCGACTCGGATGCGGATGTGCGTCTCTATTACAAGTACCTGGACTCCATCACCGGGTCCCAGAGCTGGAATCTCATAAATAGCGAGCCCGTATCCGAAGACGACCCCACGGACAGGTACATATGGATCACCGGGGAGATGGTTCCCGGTAACTATTCACTCAGGGCCACCATCCAGGACGAGGCGTCCTTCAAGGGTTTCACCGCCCCTCATAACCTGACCATCATCCGATCACCCAACGTTCCCCGGATACAGATAACGTCCCCTTCCAAGAACGTGGAGGTATCCCACGGTATTGAGATCCAGTTCGTTGCCACGGACTCGGATGACGATGCCCGTATCAACCTGTATTACGACACGGATTCCGACAAGATAGGTGGAACGCTTATTACGGCAAACCTGTCAGAGGACCGGGACAGTTCGTACACCTGGGAAGTGGGAGACCTACCGGTGGGTTCCTACTATATCTACGCCACCATTTCCGACGATGACAACCACACCAATTACGCCATGGCGCCAGGTCTTGTGATCAGGGTACCCCCGGACACCATTTCACCACCGGAAAACATCAAACTCGTAACGGACCACTCCATCACCCCCACCTTCGAGTGGGACCCGGTGTTCTATGCAGTTTCCAACTCGGTGGAATATATCATCGATGTGTACGATGGCGACATCCTGCTGGACCACAACATCATCACCCAGGCCCAGGGTGGCGCAAGGCCCCGGTACACCATCGGGACCCAGAGCGCTCCCCTGGTGAAGATGAACCATCCCTACACGTTCATGGTCAGATCATCGGTGATCAACACCTTCATCAGGTCCGAGTGGAAGAGCGTCGATTTCACTCCCGCCAACGCACCGCCCCTGTCGCCTTCCATTGAACTGACCTGGAACACCCAGTCCAAGGGGGGGTCACCCACCACCGACACGGACATCCACTGCGTGGTGGATGCCACAGCGTCCATGGACCCTGATGGTGACGACGTGTTGAAGATATTCACGTGGTTCCGGGATGGAAAACTCTATAGGAACCAGTCCACCACTAACAACAGGGACTGGATTTCCTACGACAATACCATGAAAGGAGAGGAGTGGACCGTCAGGGTGACTCTATGGGACGGGTTCGTCATGGGGCAGCCGGCCGAGAACAAGGTCACCATTGCCAACTCACCGCCCCGGGAACCCACGATCAACCACAACCTTCCCGATCGGCACTGGGTGACAGGCGAATCGTTCACCCTGTACGCATCGGCGTCCGACCCTGACCCGGGGGACAACCTGACCTACACGTGGATGTCCAATCTGGACGGTGATCTGGGAACGGGCAGGACCATCGCCATAACCATGGACCACCCGGGAATCCATTACATCACCCTCACGGTTGACGACGGCACGGATCAGGTTCAGACCAACATAACCATGGAAGTGGATAAGGGAACCGACAGCGACGATGGTATTGGAAATGATGCAACCACCGCCGTAGGTATCATCATAATCGTGATCCTGATATTCCTCATACTGTGGCAGGCAGGTCTTCTGGGTACCATATTCAACAACATGATATATGGCAAATCCGAAGAGGAAAAGAAGGAAGATGATAAAAGATCATCAAGGTCCGCCGGTCCAGCACGTTCAAGGGCAAGACCCCTGCCAAACAGACTGGAAGGTCCCTCAAAAGGGCCCAGGCCCAAAAAGAGATCGCCCCGGTCCACCGGAAAAGAAAGGGGACCGGATCGGGAAGAGGATGGCGAGGATGGGCCAAAAAAGGGCCCGAAAGGGCGACCGAGAAAAAAAAGGCCCAGGCCCAAAAAGAAGAGCGAATGACACGTCCCCCGGGCCAAAAGGGATTTAACCGTTCCAGGCCTTAACAGGCCATCTTATCCTTCGGGAGGATGTTTATTTGGCAGACCCCATCACATCGACCCGGGACATCAACCGGGCAATACGAGATCAGATCACCAAGAGCACCCGCATCAAGGTGGGTGGACTATCCGGCCAAAACAGCGTGGCCGTGGGTATCAAGGAAGATGTCGAGATAACCATCGAGGGCAATGCCGGGGATTTCTTCGCCGCCCTCAACAGCGGTCCCGTGATATCCCTCAACGGCTCTGCCGGACGGTTCCTGGGTGACACCTTGACCGGAGGCGGGGTGATCGTTTCCCAGTCAGCCCAGTCCGGTGTGGGTCATGCTATGTCAGGAGGCATTATCATAGTCCGGGGCAGCATAGGAGACATGGGCGGGGTTCTAAAAAGCGGGGGATCCATACTGGTGGACGGGGATGTTGGTAACCGGCTGGGAATGTACATGACCGGCGGGGACATCATAGTCACCGGGGTGGCGGGCGAGGATACCGGACAGCTGATGCTCGGCGGTGCCATTTACGTGAGAGGCGGAGCCAAGAACCTGGGAGATAACGCCAAGGTGGTTGAAACAACCCAGGACGACGCCACAAGACTGGACACCTACTTCAAACACTACAACATCTCTGCAAAGGGAATGGAGTTCAAGAAGATCGTGGCCTCGAACCCAAGGACCGTGTCCCAGGACATCCTGGGGGTGGTTGATTGAGCAGACGACCCGCACCGGGATATAACGGCCTGTCACTCAAGGACCGGGCCGCCCTTGGCGCCTCGTCCCAGGCCGGACTTGGCTGGATGGACGGGGGACCGACACTATCGTCACTGAGCATCTGCCCCGTTCAGCTTCACAAACGCAGGCCACTGGACCGGTTGGACGAACCACCGTCCACGGAGATCGTACTGGGAGCGGATACATCTTCCCAACCAATGCAGCTGTCCACACCGATCCTTCTCAATGGATACTCTTCTTTGTTCTTCGGAGCACCGGATAGGAAGGCCCTGGGAATGGGAGCGGCCCTTTCCGGGACCGCTCTCCTTGTGGGGGAGGGACCCATCCTCCCCGAGGAGAAGGAGCTGTTCAACAAAATATCCACCAAGACCGTTCCCCAGTGGGATAGTGGCCGGATCGGCATGGACGCCAACGTTCTGGGATCGGCCAGTGCCGTGGAGATCCGGTTGGGAAACGGAACATCCGGCGGGGTGGAGAGCTTCATCCCCGCATCACGGCTTTCGGAGAGCTGGGCAGCAAACATCGGGCATCCCCGGGGCATCGACTATTACAAACCGGGATACCACTTGGACATGGAAAGGCCCGCTGACCTGCTCAACCATGTGGAACTGCTCAGGGAGGTCACATCTCACCGGGCACCGGTGCTGGTGCGATTATCACCGGGCGATGTGGCCAAGGACATCAAACTCGCTTTATCGGCCCGGGCCGACGGGATCATCCTTGACGTGGATCCCGCCGGGAACGGTGCGGTTTGGGAGAACTGTGAGCGCTCCGTGGGAATTCCGGTCCTGCCTGCGGTGTCTTCCGCCCGTGTGGCCCTGGATAGGGCCCGACGGGAAGGCAAGGGTCCCGACGTTCCACTGCTGGTCAACTGCGACGTCCGCAACGGGGGGGACGTGTTCAAACTTATTGCCCTGGGGGCAAACGCGGTTATCATCGGTACCGCTGCCCAGATCGTCATGGGATGCACCGAATGCGGAAAGTGTCACCTTGGCCGGTGTCCGGTGGGACTTGCAACCCACGATACAGAGCTTCAGGCCGTGGTGGACATGGAGACCTCCGGGGAGTTCGTGGGAGGTCTGGTGGATGCCATGACCGACGAACTGTCCCAGGCCATGGCGGTTGCCGGACGGGAAGAGCTGGCAGACATAACCCTCGATGACATCCGTGCCTTGACCTACGACGCCGCGGCCGTCACCGGCGCTCCCCTGGCGGGGCTGGGCAGGTCGCTTCCCATGTGGGAGTACTGAAATGTCCCGACAACGGTCAGGTACGTCCTACACCCTATCCTGTCCGAAATATCCCACTGAACCGACAGACCGAATAGAACGGGCAATGGCCAATCTCTTTCCTGACTGCAACGTTGAGGTAAGGGACCAGATCGCGAAGGGCACTGGAAGCGATCTTGAGACGTTCAGGGAAGCGGTTTTCAAACAGAGGATCATCGACACGGTGAGGACGGTCCTTGAAAAAAGCATCAAAGGGGATGAACTCCGGTTCAGCATCGGCAAACAGGCGGCCTACATGGGGAAGGTCAACATCGATTCGGAGCCCCACCCGCTGGGGGAGATAGAGGTGAGGATCACCGCTGAAGACCCGGAAGAACTTATCCGGTGGATCGCGCCGCCCACCTTAAACGGTGAGATCGTCGATAGATGATGGATGCCCTGCACACCGGTCGGCATGAACGCAAGAAGCAGCCCGGCCGTAATACATGCACAGTTGATAATGCACAGATGATAATGCACAGTTGATAATGCACAGATGATAATGCACAGATGATAATGCACAGTTGATAATGCACAGATGATAATGCACAGTTGATAATGCACAGTTGATAATGCACAGTTGATAATGCACAGATGATAATGCACAGATGATAATGCACAGATGATAATGCACAGATGATAATGCACAGATGATAATGCACAGATGATAATGCACAGATGATAATGCACAGATGAAAAATGAAGTATTGAACAATCAATTAACAGTTGTCCTTTTATCCTAATGGTTCTGACCAATTGCCAGAAGCTCGAGCTTCATCTTCTCCAGCTCACCCGGGTTCATGAAGGGAGCCAGGGAAGTGCAGATGTTATCCACCAACTGCAAATAGTTGCGCAGTCCCATGACAAGGGTGTTGGTCTCTATCCCCGCATTGATCGGGGCACAGGGCATATCCACCACCTCCTTATCACCCATCTTGGAACTCTGGGCGACCAGGAGTTTGAAGGCATACTCCGATGACCATCCCTTCTTCTCGAAGTAATCAAGCAAAGTGAGAAGGGTGTCCATGGAGCTGGGCCTGTTATGGTTGGATATGGTATTGTTCATTGCTTTCCCCCGGGGCAATGCCCGATCACAAGTGAATCACACTTCGAATATTTATAAATTAATACACGACCCGGGTTCTGTAACTACCACCCCAACGGGCCGATCTTGAAAACCTTTATAGGACCTTATACATGTGCAAGTGTTCATGTCCCCATTGATTTTCGGTTTTTTCAGCCGTTCCAAACCTCGCCCCAGGCAGGGTGAGCCACCGGCCCGGTCCCGACCGGCTCGGGTTATGAAACATCCAATTTCACTGGAGTGCAACCTGGCCATGGAACCCAACGGTATTGTTGCCGAGGTGACCGTCATGAACGACTCGGAGATCCCCGCGGGTAACGTGCGGATTACCGTTGTTGATCCCAAGGACCTGGTGATCCCCGAATCCGATTCTATTTACATAGAGATGGTTGACCCGGGCAGTTCTGAGAAGGCCAAATTGCTGCTCAAACCCCGCTACTCGGTGGGTACGACCGAGCTGAGTGTGAAGGCCCGTCTTTTCGATTTCAACGTTAAAGAAGAGGTGACAGTCAAGGCAAAACCGCTGCCCCTGTCATTCAAGATACCCAAGCTCACCCCTCAAAAGAAATCCGAGGATGACTGGAGGATATTCATAAGCCGCCTGCCGGTGGCCGAGGTGGAGACCGTAGAGGTGGACATGCCGCCTCAGAAGCTTTTCGATCAGCTCAGCCAATCGGTGAGCAAGGTGGGAATGTTCTCCCTGGAGCCCCAGGTGACGCCCTCGCTTTACCGGGGAATGGTACGTCTTTTCGGATCGGACCCCAACGGGGTGGGATACGCAACGGAGGTCCAGGTAATAGGGAGCATGAACCAGTCCAAGGCCCTTCTCCGGTTCTGGTGTTCGGACCCGGCTCGCCTATACGGACTGACAGCCACATCGGTGGTGCTGGCAGACCGCGCTTTCGGCCTAAAAAAATATGTAAAATGATCCATTCAACGGGGGTATGGGAATTCAGTCCACAACACCGGGATTCCAAACAAGCAATATCCGCTGGCAACAGATACCCGCTGGCGACCTGGACAGCTACATATCCGATCTCTTGAGCGTGGGATGGAAACAGATCAAGGGAAGGACCCTGATACCCCTGGGAACCGACCCGGCCAGCGTCCGACAGTCCGTGGAGGATGAGGCAAAGGGTCTGGGAGCAAATGTCATCGTTGATATCAAGGGCGGCCCGTCAAATCAACTGGAATATATATTCATGAAGAATCCAACCATGGCGGCTGCCCAATCGTCACCGCCGCAGGACGTTCCCGCACCGCAACCGGTACCTTCCTCTCCGCAAATAGCCACCGTGGAATTCAACTCAACCACCCAACCCGCAACCGCCCAGCCGGCAACCGCCCAACCGGCAACCGCACAGCCGGCAACCGCACAGCCGGTAACCGCACAGCCGGTAACCACCCAACCGGCAACCACCCAACCGGTAACCGCACAGCCGGTAACCACCCAACCGGCAACCACTCAACCGGCAACCACTCAACCGGCAACCACCCAACCGGTAACCACCCAGCCGGTAACCACTCAACCGGCAACCACCCAGCCGGTAACCACTCAGCCGGCAACCACTCAACCGGCAACCACTCAGCCGGTAACCGCACAGCCGGCAACCGCCCAACCGGTAACCACTCAACCGGCAACCACTCAGCCGGCAACCACTCAGCCGGCAACCACCCAACCGGCAACCACTCAGCCGGCAACCACTCAGCCGACAGCTACCCAACCGGCAACCGCCCAACCGGCAACCACCCAGCTGGCAGCCACTCAGCCGGCAACCACTCAGCCGGTAACCGCACAGCCGGCAACCACTCAACCGGCAACCACTCAACCGGCAACCACTCAGCCGGCAACCACTCAGCCGGCAACCACCCAACCGGCAACCACTCAGCCGGCAACCACTCAGCCGGCAGCCACTAAGCCGGCAACCGCCCAACCGGCAACCGCCCAACTGCAGAAAGAAGAAAATTTAATAGATGAAAAGCAAAGTGGGGAAATCCCCGCAACCGGTCAACAGCCCCCGATCGATTCAACCGTTTCCAGTGAAGATACGATCGAGGTAAATGAAGAACAGACAGATTTTGCGGTTATTGAAAAAGACAATCAGGTGGACGATGTGGCCTCTTACACTGCCGAGAACGATGAATATACAGTGGTTACCTGCAACCGGTGCAACAAGGCATTCAAGGCCAGGAAGGCCCAAAAACCAAAACAGGTCAAATGTCCGTTCTGCAAGAATGTGACAGTTGTGGGCGGCGGTCCCTACACAAAGGCCCATGTCTACATGGAACAGCAGGTCACCACACCCCAGCAGCAGCCCATCTATTCCCACGAGACCGTATACGATTACACCTATGATCCAAGGCCCAAGTATCAGCCGCAGCAGGACCAGGCCGCCTATCTTCCCACCAGACCCCAGCAGCAAAAACAACGAATAGATCCCAGGCTGGAAAGCTCCCTGGACCATTACATGGAGAAACTAACACTTCTTCTCTACAACAACGATCCGCCGGTGAAGTTCTACGACACGGGAGAATACGTGTTTCCCAAGGTGACTCTCAAGAAGAACGCCTATGTTCACCTGGGGAATCGTCCAATGCACCTGATCATGCTCAAAGAAGGGGTTCACGATTACAAGATAATCGGCAACGAGTTGCAACAGGCGGGTTCCCGGACCCTCAACCCCCGCATGGACGAGCTGTATTCGATAAAGACAGTGGGTACCCCGACCTTCACGCCCCTTTCTGATCTTCCCACCCTCACCCCGCCCCAGCTTCAGGGGGTTATCAAGGGTCTTATGAGATTCCTTCGGAAGAACCATCAGATATGAAGGCGGACTATCCGGTTCGAATGATATCTTCTTGCGAAACGTTTTTATTTATTCTCTCTGGTTGAGATGGTGGTGTTCAGATGCAAGAATTCCCAGTAAAGAGAGGTCAGGCAAAAAACCTCGAGGATGGTGGTCTTGGAAACATAATGAAAGACATTTTCGACCACTCTGAACCCAGGGACGGTGGATTTATCTCATCCCATGGGGCCATTAGAAGCATATATGCCGAGCTGAAGGACAAGAGCACCCTGATAGTGGACACCCAGATGGACACCTCCGTATCCGACGATGTAGCCCTGGAGACCCGCAAGAAATACAACGATTTCATGCAACGGGCCACCGGGTTCAATGCCAAAGAACGGGTCAAGAGGATGAAGAAATCCGTGGAATAGTGACACCTTTCCATCCCCTGTGGAATACCCCATGACAGACCCTCATTTGGATAAAGCGCGGAGAAAGGCCGTGCTAGTGGGCTTCTTGCTGATATCGGCGGCAGTCCTGACAATTTTCACGGCCGGGGCATATCTCTACTCGTTTTCAAAATACGATGATCAGGAGGGACAGGCTCCCCTTGAAGGCAATATCAGGGAGAGCCGTAACAGAAAGGTGGTGGAGGACGTCCGCATTACCATCGAGGGAACGGAGATTGTTGGCTATTCCGATTCCCAGGGTGACTACAGGTTAGATAACGTTCCGGTGGGCGAGCAGACCGTGGTATTTGAAAAACCCGGATACCGGAGCATACTGGTGACCACCATGATCTTTGGGGTGGAAATCCTTGAGCAGAACGAGAGAAGTGTCAATACCCTCAACATCCCCACCGGCAACCTTGAGGACTCGGTGGTGGGCGCGCCCACAAGTCAATTTATGAGATGGGCCGGTTTACAGATCAACGAGACACTTATCGATCCGGGGAACGTGACCGGAACGGTTATGGATAATTCGGGGCAGGGGATCGGCGGGGCCATTATAATACTACAGGGCGTTACAGGCAACCTAACATTCAATGGAGAGTCCCTGCCATCGGGTAACTACAAGATGTTGCTTCCGGCCGGTCGTTACTGGATGAACGCCACCGACATCAACGGCAATGTATCCAGGGCGAAGGTCTTCATACCTCCCGGGGACGATCTGCACCGGGACATCACACTCAGCGAAACCACGGGGGAACTGAATGACACCCTTCTAAGCCCGGGAGGCAACCTGGCCGGTACCGTTTCGGATAGTAAAGGAAACGGCATCGATGGCGCTGTTGTCCACGTTTTCAACCAGCAGGGGGAAGAGTGGGAGATGGGAACGGACGGGAACGGGGGATTTGCATTCACGGCTCTACCCTGCGGCATATACGACATGGAGGTGGAGTCTTACGGTTTCCGGGTATTCTACTTCGTCAACATCACAGTTCTTCAGGGCGAGACCGTCACTCAGGATGTGGGGATGGAAGGGCTTGAAGACGCAGAAGAGGTAACCTACTCACTGAAATGGTCAACCGGGTGTTTCGTGTTCATCGGCATCATTGGCATCATGGATATTCTGGGAGGGATCATGGCCTTTCGACGGAAAAACCATGCAATGGTGGTGATCACATCCCTGATTGGACTGGCACCGGCAGTCATACTGCTCAACATACCACTGATCGTATCATCATTTTTGTGCATGAGCGCTCTGCTGATGGCCCTGATGAACCGCAGAGGATTCGAGGTTTGCCCCATACCTCCGGCCTAGATGCGGCCTAGATGATCGGATGAATCCATCAGGAAGATATTTCGGACACCTGTGCCCGACATCTGTCCGGACGTGTTTTCAGGTCCCTTTAGAACCACTTGGGTGACGGGGTCACCTGCTTTGATTCCGGTTCATCATTGGCCATGGCCAGAAGAAGGTCCTCCAGCGCCTCTGCGCTCATGGGTATCTCCTCCGGCATGCTTTCCTGAACATCGTCCTTTACAGGTTCGAGCTCGGGCATCTGCTCTTCCACCTGGCACCGGGTAGGCCTTCGGTCCCAGACATCACAATGACCGTTCTTGTAGAAGACACACTCGCCGGTGGAGTATTTTCGAAGATATTTCACACCGCCCTGTTCGACGCAGAACACCACGTCATAGTAACCCATCATAAGAAGCCTGTCGATGTCCTCTTGAAGAAGGGTCACCTGGGTCGGACTAACACAATTTCCACAACATTGTCTCTGACTGTCTTGCATGATTTTCCCATCCCTGATAATGAATCGTTCCTACGCCCATCACGTGGAGCGACTCGGTAATATATTGAACTGGACTTATATAAACATTGTTGCGCCTGGCCTTCACGTGGAGCCACGCCCGACCCGGGAATCCCGTTCCTTGAGTTCCCGGTGGACCAATCGTCGCAGGGCGTTCTTTTGGGCCGAGGTGAAGTTGAATTCGTCCCTGTATTTGCAGAAATCGTGAAGGTACGTCCTGTCATCGCCGAGGTCCAGGATGATCGGGTAATACCTGCATCCGTCAGGTCGGTTCTCATAGATGCTGCACCGGCCATCCTTGAGGAAATAGCACCTCCCGTTCACGTTACGGAGCTGGAAGTACCCGTCGTTTATAAAATAGAAGTCATTGTAACCCTGGTCCTTGATCCGTTGAAGGTCCTCCTCCGTCAGGGTCATCTCGGTTTCCTTGCAACATTCGCAGCAACGGTGAACTGTGCAGGGATGGGGTTTCATTCTTTTCTACCCTCCAGGGTAATGCCTGTCTGGAATTGGAAGTTCCCCGACCGGTCCTTGTAGAGCTTCTCAGGCTGGGAGGTGAGTTCTTCAAAAACTATCTGGACGAACCGGTCTCCCACGGGTATCTCCACATCCTTGTTGGAGGCATTGAACGCCGAGAATGTGAGATTGCCCTCAAAGCCCGCATCCACCTTTCCGAAGGTGGAGAGGATACCCCTCCGGGCGTAGGATGAACGGAGCCACATCTGTCCGGTCACCCGGTGACGGAGGCCCACGGTCTCCTTTGAGGCCACGGCAAACCATGTCTGCGCCGGGACGATCACCTTCCCTTCCGTAATATCCGGCCGGTCCTGCACCCGGACCATGGATATGCTCAGATCGTACCCGTTGGGGGTAATGTTGGAGGGTTCGAAGGGATCGATAACCAGCCAGCCCCGTTTCATGAACAGGGATATTTCACGATCGGCCAAAATGGTCATGTCCAGTCCGAAAGGGTAAAGAACAGACCTTTCTTTACCTTTCCCCAAGTGGCGATCTAAAGGGCCCATATCGTCGAGTCATCGGGGACGCTTGTTCCACAGAGTGATGAACCGAGGACTAGGGCCCAAAGAAAAGACGATCATCGCTACTTTGGGCCCATAGGGTAGTTTGGATATCCTTCCGGCCTTCGGAGCCGGTGACTTGGGTTCGAATCCCAATGGGTCCGCCTTTTTCTTACATCAGTCCATGGACCCATTTGGGAGTTCGAACCCGTAGTCATCACTCATCTGCTCTTCCAGGATCATTGCGATGATCGATAACCTTGGGTCGAATCCCAATGGGTCCGCTCTTTATTTCTTTTAGATGGACCTATCTGTACTCGAGGGATTCAAACCCGTGGCCCACCCGTTAACGATTTCCTTATTTCCCCTACCCCCACCCTCATCGCTCGCCTTTGGCGATCGATAACCTTGGGTCGAATCCCAGTGGGTCCGCCTTTTTCTTACATCAGTCCATACCTTGTAGCATTATTCCAAAAGAAAAGAATATCTTCGCTTCCCATGAACGATCCTTCGAATTTCAACAACATCTTTGATTAATACATAAAAAACAATATAATTATCAATCACAAGCATTCTATAGCCTAACAGTTTCAGCCTATTATCGTTCGGTATGGGACCGGTTCTGGGGAAGGATTCCAGTTTTTTAGTGGCAGTATCCATCCTTTCGACAAATCTGGCCGCTGCCTCGGGATTATCGATGTAAATATATTCGAAGATTTGAACAAGGTCTTCCTCTGCGATAGGAAGATATTGAATCCTGTATTTTTTAGGCATTTAATCGAGACCTTAATCTTCTTATCACTTCTTCATGGCTCGACCGTTTAATTTTGGAATCGCTTTGTTCTTCAGCCTCAGCTAACTTTTGATATAATTCCAGAAGCGCTAGTTGCTTTTCATAGGCCGCAACACTGAGAACAACAAGATCGCCTTTCCCATTTTTTGTAAGATATATGGGCTTTCCATCATCATGACATAGCTGGGATATCTCTTTGAAATTATTACGAAGGTCCGATATCGGCTTTATTACGGGCATACATCTCTCCATATATCACCATAATGATAAAATTATTTATTTTTTTTGATACGCCGGGGTTTGATACCCTACTTTCCGCAGTTTCGAAAAGCCTTATCTTCGAATTAATTTTACAGCGTCAAACGTAATTTTCTCCATCTCTGAAGCCACTTGATAGAATACCCGTTTATTCTCGATCCATTCCATCAATACCAATGCTTCATCTTCTTTCAGTCTCACCGAGACCGTTTTCCCCTTCACCTTTCTGGTCCATTCGTAATACGGACCGTGAAGTGCATCTGGATCAGTCTGGCATCGACAGCCTTTGGTCCCACATTTCATGAAGCGTTTTGTAACTGTGCCTGGAAGGATGAAACCAATCTCATTGAGTTTGTCACGTCGATTCTGAAGTTGAAGTTTGAGCAGTTCCAAGTTGGGTTTGTTCTGGGATTTCGTGGCCATGTGTATCATTCTTTAAATGCCCATAACCACCCAACAGTATATATACTGTCGGGTGCATGGCCATATCTATGAACAAACCGGATACCTTTAGCCTCGAAACCCGAATCATCGGCCCAATCCCAATAATCAATCATTTCATTGAGAGACTCTGTCTCGATGGTATTCTTGCACGTCATCTAACTACGGCCAATAGTCAGAACATTAGTCCCGGACAGAGTATCGGTGTTCTTTTACGCAATATCATAATTGAAAGGATACCTCTCTATGGGCTAAACGAATGGGCTTCCCGATATCGACCAGGAAACCTCAATCTAAATTCTGATCAGTTAGCATCGCTCAACGACGACCGGGTCGGACGGGCCCTTGATGCCCTTTTCGATGTTGACCGAGCTTCAATTTTAACTGAGGTAGTTGTGCGTGCTATAAAGGAATTTGATTTGGACCTATCCCAGATCCACAACGATTCCACCTCCATCACCTTCTCGGGGAACTATGAGAATGCGAATGGATATATGAAACGTGGAAAAGAATCGTTGAAGATAACACTTGGACATAACAAAGATCATCGTCCAGATCTCAAGCAATTGATGTGGTTCCTGACGGTAACTGCCGATGGCGCTGTACCAATTCACTACAAAGCATGCGACGGAAACATAACCGACAGTCCAACCCATAAGGAAATATGGGATTCTATCAGGATACTCGTGGGGAGTTCTGATTTCATATATGTTGCCGACTCCAAGCTTTGCACTGGGAAGAACATGAAATATATAGATTCTGAACATGGATGGTTTATCACTGTGCCACCTCGTAACAGACGAGAGGATAGGTGGTTCCGTGAAAATATTCAAACAAATAGGGTCCCATGGGAAAAGGTTGATCTGTTCCAGGATCAACCGGATGAAACGCAAGACGACACCTGGCATATGGTAGAATCACCCATGCGGTCGTCCGAAGGTTTTAGGATCGTGTGGGCATGGAGTGATCGGAAGGAGGAACAGGACAAACAATCCCGCCAATCGTTCATCGAGAAGGCAGTGTTGAAAATAGAACAACTGGAGGCACGACTCCATAATCCACGGACCCGTTTACGGTCCCGGGATGCGATTGTGGAAGCGGCAGATAAGGCCCTTGGAGAGATAGCACATCGTTGGGTGGAGTACAGGATCACGGAAGAAAAAGAAAGTACTTTTCGACAAACGAAACGAGGTCGCCCCGGTCCAAACACGACCTATAAACGTAACGTGCACAAAGAGTTTCATGTCAAGTGGCATCTTCGAAAGGATAATATTGAATACGATGCAAGAAGCGACGGTATGTTCCCATTGATAACGAACCTGGAGAAGCTCCCATTAAAAGAAATATTGGAGAAGTACAAATATCAACCTCGACTGGAGAAACGGCATGAACAATTGAAAACGGTCTATAACATCACTCCTGTCTCGTTGAAGAAGGTGACTCGGATTGAAGCGTTACTGTTCGTCTATTTCCTATCCTTGCTTGTTCAGTCCCTTATCGAACGAGAGATTCGGATGGGCATGAAAAAACACAGGTTGAAGAGTATTCCCGTCTATCCAGAAGATCGGGACTGTGACGCGCCGACAACATCAAGGATACTGGACCTGTTTGATAACATTGAATTTCATCGGCTTTGGTCCGATAGGACCCTGGTTAAGACGTTCCGAACTGAGCTTTCAGTCAAACAACAGGAGGTTCTCACGCTACTGGGAGTGCCCCTTGAAAAATACTATCAAGAAACATGAATCTGGATACCATTTAAATTCAGAGTTTAGCGTTTTTAAAAGTGCGGAAAGTAGGTT
>Ga0272441_10000963_pt1 | contig 62253 bp, 51 predicted proteins | sample SSMProp6N_FD_193582 | JGI IMG/M metagenome (GOLD analysis project Ga0272441, IMG submission 193582) | Marine sediment archaeal communities from Little Sippewissett salt marsh, Falmouth, MA, United States - SSM-Prop-6N | ecosystem: Environmental > Aquatic > Marine > Wetlands > Sediment ... | reverse complement strand
AAGTATATCAAGAACATCTTCAATAACCTCAAGTTGTTCTTTATTAAACATCTTTTCTTTTTTAAACTCAAAAACATTTTCCCTGAATTTTTTCTGCAAAGGTACCATACAGCTTCCACAAACATCGTAACTCTTTCCTAGAATAGTAATTGTCTCTGGAATATTGAAATGACAATGGCATCCTTTCTTTGACATTTCAATAACTTGTTTAGCCTCTTCTTCTCTTTCTTTATACATATCACAAGGTCGATCATCTTCTGGAAAATTTTTAGGATCTATTTCGTGCTCTGCTTCTTGATAACCACAATGTCTGCACCTAATTCCGTAACTCATATTTTTATTCTCTTATAAACTATGAAACAAAGTATTCCTGCTACAAAAGTAGATACAAAAAAGATAAACTCAAAAATCTTAAACTTTGGATACCAAAAATCAGTACTGAATATAAATACAATTATATTCATAATTATTAATAATAAGAATAGTGTTTTTTTGTTTTTATATTCGTCTTTTGTCATAACATATATTTTATAAGTTATTTTCAATAGTTTTTTCTTCTTTTATATCTTTTATTATTATGTCAAAGACTTGTGTATTATTTTTGATCTCTTCTGCTGACATAACCCAAACACCTATAAAATTTAAAGGTTTAACATCTTTAATGGCTCCCATTAATATTTTATGTTTTTCTGTTCCAACACTCGCTTTAATTTCTCCAATTTCTCCTATACCACAATTAAGATTCTTTTTAGGATATGCAAGTTTAGCCACATCATTATTTATAAGAGCTTGTCCCAGTTCATCATTAATTTCAATTAACATTTTACTACCTTGATTTTTTATGCTTTCTTATAGGTATGTTTTTTAAGTCATTTATAATACATATATTTTTTTCATGTACTTCAATTGGAAGTTTGTTAAAACGATTATATTTATCACAATACAACCACTCTTCATAAGGCATATTACCTCTAAGCTTATTACATTTTCTACAGGATGTTAAAAGGTTTTCTTCAATAGAAGGTCCTCCTTTTTCCCAAAGAACAAGATGATCAACAGTCATAGGAATACCCTTAATATAACAGTATTGACACCTATAGTTATCTCTTTCATATACCTTCCATGAAACACCTTGATCTATCTGTCTTGATGATTTTCTAAGAATAGTCTTTACAAGTTTTCCATCTTTTGCAGATTCAATTATTTCTGTTTCTAAAAGATCTGTTTGTCTTATTACCTTCTTCCATTCATCTAGATCCATATCCAGGTGTTCAGTTTTATAAGAAGCATCTTTTTCATCAGGTAAGAAACATAATAGGTTTTTACCTTTGCCGGAAAAAATCAATCCGCTTAATTGTATTGTGTTTCCAATATCATGTATATTTATTTCTTCTAATTTCATATTTAAAACCCCAATTTAAAATCAGTTATGTCTAAAGTTTTTTTCATAAATATTCCAGGAATATTATCTGGTAAAACATCTGAAAATTGTATTTGACTTGGAAGGTTAGGATACATAGTTCTTGTACAGTCTGGAAAGAAAGTTGTGTTTAACATAAGAATATGTGTGTGGATACTTACACCTTCTTTTGCTCCAAAATATTTAAATAGTTCTATAATGCCTTGTTCTTGTTGTTCCTTTATGTGTATTAACATACCCTTCACAGCTTCAAAATCCATTATTATTCCTTATTTTTTCTACAGCCTTTTCGTTTATTACACAAGTACAATGTATACCCTTTATTTTTTAAGCATTTCTTCAGATCTTTGTGTCGCTGTGTCATGTGAATAGAGTAGTTTAGTTATAAGGGGAACGGAGATCAGAGGATCGTTTACCTGCTCCCAGAAAGTATAGAGGAACCAAATATAGCTCCTAGGGTTATAAGGATTAGAATAAGTAATCCTAAAGACGGTAACAACTGGTGCATATCTCCAAGTGTCCTTTTATTAATCATCTAGCAGTCCTTTCTTTATGGCTTTCTTCTGTGCCCTGTAAAATGATTCGTCTAGGGTATCGTCCACAAAGACCTCTTCGCCTGTTAATGCACAGATTATATCTTGGAGAATAATGAAGTTCTCCTGTTCTGCTTTTTTACACTCCTTTTCGTAGGCATCTATGGAGTCCTGACTTTCGGTAGCGTGAGGGCATTGCTGTATGCCAGAGAGGTTAGATAATGCTCTATCCAATAAGGTATGCAGAAGATGGGCGTTTTCTTTAGAGGTGTCTCCTGCTCCATCGAAATAGATATCCTTGAAGTACCGTTTTATGGGTACGTCCTTAACCTCCCTTATGTCTTCTATAACTAATTTGGTTTGTTTAGGAGTACCACCTGTACTTCCTACGTGCGCTTTGATAACGATATCAGTGTCAGGGATTGGAGTGTCTTCATAGTGTATTAGTGTTGCTCTCATTTGTGTGTTCCTACTATTTTAAATTGAATTGATTGGTTTACTACTATGACTACGGAAATCAATTATATCCATAAACATTTGTTTAGTTAGATTACGGAAATCAATTATCTTAGACATCTTACTGTACTTAATATACGTAAGGCTTTCTCTTATATAATTTGTATCGGATTTATATATTATAAAATTCATGATAAGTAAAAGAAAAAAGAAAGACCTTTAGTTTTAAACTTCAATTGTATTTTCCATTCTTTGTTTGTATATTTATCTTTCAATAAGTAATATCCTTTGTTGTAACACTTGTTAAAGAATTTTTCTTTATCTACTATTAAATACCTGTTTCTGTCCTTCTTTATTAAAAGTAAATTATTATGGCTATGTTTTATATCCAAGCCTTTTATATCTACACTAGCTTTACTTTTATTAAACTTTTCAAATAGAAAAATATAAAAGTCCTCTTCCTTTTTTATATTATAGGATTGTCTCTCTAATTGGAATTCTATATTATTTTTATCTACTAAAATCATGATACGCTTATCAGGTAACTAAACTTGGTTGTATAATCTAAACTAACTTCTATCCTCAAATGTCTTTTCGTTTTAGAATCGTTCAGAACATAGTATCCTTTATCTAAACATTTATTTACAAATTCATCAACAGGTACAGAGAAACTTCTAGGAGGTATTTGCATAGTAATCCTTCTAGTATCTCTATTTCCTTTTATACATAAATTATTTATATACTCTCTAGGAACATCTGTGTCAATCAATAACCCATCTTCTAGCATTTGTATAAATCCTGAAGAACTCATCCTATGCAATAGTCTATTGACTATATCTTTAAAACCAGGATCTTCTTTGTATAATTTAAAAATCATAGTAGAGCTATATCCTTTTCGTTGACTAACAAATTCAAGCACATATCAGGTGTCATAGGAAAAGCAACATAATAAACTCCTGGTCTTTGTAAGATAGTGACCTTGCCTTTAGCACCTTTACCTATAGTGATAAATGATCCGTTCTTATAATCAAAAGATAACTCCCGTTCTGTTTTAACATATTTTCCTATCATTCACAATCCTCCATTGGTACAAGTGTTAATCCTAATGAATAAGGTCCTGGGTTCTGTTGCATCACATGAGAATAACAGTTACCCTTCTTATCTTTCAAGTATGTAAATTTATAAATAAAAGTAGGAGGCTCACGTTCTTTTAAAAAGCTTAAAGATTCCATAACAATCCATCCGCCAATAATTATAACTACCAAACTCTCCATGTATCATTGTAACAAAACACTTTTTGAATAGTTTATATTTACATTTACTATAATCATTTTAATATTTTTTCTATTGCAGATAGAACATTAAATCCTTCTTGACCTTTTATACTTACTCTACTGCTTTTGTTTTCTTCAAACCACTTGACACAATATTCAAGTAAATTGGTTAGTATTTTAGTCTTATCTATAATTCTTCCAGAGTCAGGTTCTTCTGTAACCCATCCATCATCATTAACTTTAACCCCGATTGTTTTAAAAAAAATCTTTATTAAGAAGTTCTTGATAGCATCCTTCTATTCTTTTATGGGGATCTCCAACATAATGTCTGCTACTAAGTATGACCCATTTCACACGTTGCTGAATCACTCATGTTTTTTCCATACATGTGTATGGGTGAGCTTGTTTGTTTTTTTTTTCATTCATTTTTTCAATATCTTACAACGTGCTTGCTCATTTTCTAGATCAACAATTATAGTTAGTTGCTCAAGTAACTTTTTATCTTTGTTTATATAACCATATTGAGTCTTTTTTAATGTCTTGATTTTTTTAATAGCAAATATAGTAACCCTATCAATAAACGAAGTATCTTCTTGTTCTAGTTTTTTAATAACTTTTGGATTTAGTTTATCATATCTCAATTTATTCTTTTTCATGAATTCCAAAAAATCGTTTTTTGAAACCAAACGCCTTCCTTTTTCTATCCTCATGTGAGGAAGTTTACCGCTATCAATCCAGTTGATAACGGTTTGGGATGTAACGTTAGATATTTTTGAAATATCTCCAGTTGTGAGATATCTTCTACTAAGTATCTTAGTCTTGCTTTCTTTCTTCAGTTTCATCTACGTTTTGTTCTTCATCTTTGTTTTCTTGTGTTTCTGTGTTTTCTTCTTCATCTATTGGTTCATCATCATCTGATTCTAATTCAATATTTTCTGGTTCCTTTTTTTGTGGTTTGTTTGATATTAATTCCTTTTTTCTAGGTTTTGGACTTTTCTTTAAATCATTTATTTTGTCTCTTTTAATATCTTCATAAACTCTTAAACCTATTGATTCCATAGTAACACAAAAAACTTCATTGGTAGAATCATCACAACCTTCCTTTATTGATTTTACAGTATCTTTTATAACTTCTTCTATATTTTTTTTACTAAGTGTAACAAACTCGTGTTGATATTTCATCATGGTTTCCTTCCTTTTAAATTTGTTTTTATAAGATTCCTATATTTATTTTCTAAATTTCTTATTTTAGGAACATAATGTATTGTTTGAGGTCTAATGTTTTTAATTAAAGTTGTTATATTTGTGTCTTTTATATTTTTGTTTTTATACCTTTTTAAATACCTATAACCTACAGCATCTTTTTCTCCACCACTATAATAAGCTAATCCAAGATCTAAATTTCCATATCTTACTATTCTACTGTGAAGATACCAGGAGCTTATTTTAATATTTAATTCTGTATCTTCTCTTATTTCATCAATATCTAAACAACTTATTTGAAAATACATACATCCATCTAAAGTTGCTCCTAGTAATAATTGCCCTATTCCTGTAGCTCCTGATATAGGATTTTTTGCTTTAGGATCAAATGAACTTTCTTGAGCATATAATGAGGACAAAAGAATATGATCATACTCTTTATATAGGTTTGAATGATCTACAATAAGACAAGAAAGAAAGTAAACCATCTCTGGTTTCAGAAGCTTATTTCTTTTTTTGATTATTAAAGTTGTTTCTCTTATTTGTTGTTGTCTTTTATTATCAATAGATATTCCTGAATTGAGTTCTTGGATATAAAGTGTTTGGGCTTCTAGTTTTTCTTCAAAACTTTTTATTGCTGTAACTTTTTCGTCTTCTTTTTTAAAAAATAATCTACCACCAATAACCAAGAAAAAAAGGTTAATAATCATCAGCACAGCTACTATGATTTCCAGTGTTTCTCTAGGTCTTTTTATTTTCATTTGTTCTCTATGTTAAATTGTTTTCTGAGAAAAATGTCTGATACTTTTATGAAATCTATATAAAAACCCTTTTTACCTAATTGTGGTTTCCATATTTCATAAATATAATTACTGTTTTTTGGTCTACATTTTGTTAAATAAACTGGCCATTTTTTATCTGTTCTGATTGTCCATCTTTTTTCTTTATCACGATGAAACTTTCTTGGTTTACCATACCTCGAAATAATCTTTTCTATCTTATTATATTTTTTTGATGTTATATGTCTTGTTGTATCACTCTCTTTATAAAATCTTATAAAGGCAAGATTTGTTTCTTCTTCCTTTATACTTATTATTTTAATTATTCTGTTTATATCTTCTAAAAAACTTTTAAAGTTTTTAGTAATTTTCCATTCTTTTGGTACTGATAATGTCATACTATCCTAAGTTCAAAATTTTAAGACTTATTGGTGAAAGATCAAATCTTATTTGTTCAATAATTTTACCAAGCATGTTTTTACCTTCATAACCCCAGTAACTATCTTTTTTACTATCACTGTATAAAGGTATGAATGATGTTTTTAATAGAAGTTTTTTAAATTTTGGTATTTTAAATTTTGCTAAACATCCTTCAAACATAATTTTGTTTTTAATTAAATCGAATTCTTCTTTTGTTTTAATTTCTTTTATATATTTCCTAACTCTTTTTGGACTATCTATTTCTTTTATTTTTATAACATCAAACATATTATCAGCTTTACTTGCTTGATAAAAATGTTCAACTGTTTTCCATGTGTTCCCTCTTATATCTATATAAGAAGGATAAAAGGTTGAAAACTCTTTATAATTTTCTGATCGGCTTTTAAAAAATATTCCTTTATTGTTTTTAAGATATTTTTTAGCTAAAGATAACTGATTAATAAAAGTTTTTATTTCGTTTCTTGCAAATTCATTTGTTTTAAGACATAATCCTTTTTTTAATATCGTCTCCATTGTATTATCTTGTTCATTATCTTCCAGAGATAAAATATGCTTTTTAAGATCTATTAAAAAATCAATAATATTATTGTTTGATATCAGTACTCTACTATAATGCTTAAACATATTAAAACTGTTTTCTTCCATGAATTGCTATGTCAAATTTTATTTTATCAGTTATAAAAGGTTCGTCTATTTTTTCTAAAACTTTTTTTATTAACTGGTTTTCATTTTCTTCTATTAATCCTATTTTGTTTTTTGAAAAGGTTTTATTTATTTCTTCTGCAAGTAATAATGATAATGATCTTGATAAATCTTCTGCTATAATATTTAAATGTTTTTTTCTTGTATTTTCAAATTTTTTTATTTTTTCTTTTATATCAATATTAATATTATCTTTTGTAAGATCAATTTCTGCTATTTTTTCTTTTCCTTTAAACAAAGCTAGTGTGTCAGAACCTTCTATGTTTATTATTTTCCCCTTTGTTATTTCTCCTTTAGAATCCATGTTTATTTTGTGAAGAGATGAGGATTTTTGTTCCGATGATTGCATCTTCCTCCATAGGTTATAAAATTTTTTATTATCCATTTTTTCTTGTAACTGTTTTACAGGGTTTGTTTTGAATTCGGGTAACTTTTTTAAAATAAAAAAACGTGGCATTTTCATACCACGTTCATAAAACCAGACAATAATATGTTAACTAGTTTGGTAATTCTTTCTCAGGATAATCATCATGTCTTAATAATACAATGACGGACGTTTTGTTTATAGTTTTTTTCAAATCAGTTGAAGCTATTAAATATTTATTTCTATACTGTTCGTTAGGTATTAAAAATCTAATATTTTCAACATCCTTTTCTGTATACATTCCAGGTATTAAAGGGTTTATATCTTCGAGATCTATCCTTTCAATTGGTTCAACAACAAAGCATCCTTCTTTTTGTCCTGCTCTTATTTCCATTTTAATCTTAACTATCCAAAATTCCTCAGAATGAGGAACTGATTTTGGGTTTGTAGGATTCCAGTTTTTATCTATTACTGCAAACTTTCCAAATGTTCTGGATATTATTTTGTTTATTCTATTTACATCATTATTTTCATGGAATTTAATGATTGTATATATATCGTTTGTTACTGTTCCTGAGATCATATTATTTCCTCATACATTATCATCTTTTGATACGCTAAAATATCTAAAATTAATTGAAGAGTTTGGTTCCATTATTATAGAAGTTTTTACTAAGAACTGTTTTAAAGAAATCATATCTGGTAATGATGAAGAAGGTATTAGAATCTCAGATAACACAAAGTTATTAGTTGCTGGTAATACCCCATTAGATGGTAAAATTATTTTATTGTTAGATCTTAGTGATATACTTACCTGATTTCCTGTTGATATTTTTGCTTCAATTATTAGTTTTCTGACTGATCTTTCTCCGTTAATAAAAGGAAGAAAAATATCTAATCTTTTTATTTGAGAAGTAATATTATTTAGAAAAAGATCAACATTTCCTGAGTTAGTATCAAAATTAACTGTTTTTGTTATATCTTCTGGAAGTGTGTTTGCTCCATAAACAAAGTAACCTTTGCTTTCTATTTCGTTTCCAATTATAGCCTGTTGTGGAGTATCATCTTTATATTCTACAGGAGTTGATAGTTTATGAGGAGTACTTAGCATCGAAGAATCTAATGGAGCAGAATTTCCAGTATAATCTAATCTTCCTATAACTACACTGTCTGCTAATCCTGTAGTTTCATCTTTAGGCATATCCTTTTGGTTAAGAAAACCTTCTAGTAATTCAATTATACCTTCTGTACCACCGAAAAGGTTTTCGGAATTACTATATGTATAAACAATGGTATATTTAGCAGGGATATTTGTTAGATTTATTAATACTGTTTTGTTTGTATCCTCTGTAAGAATAACACCATTTTCAAAAATAACTGTTATAGGTTTTATTCCTATTTCATCATCAGCATTTATAAAAAGTTCTCCCCCTTTCAAAACTCCAGGAGGTTGTAAAGACGATGAAATAATATTTAGAGTATCCTCATTTAAATCATTGCCTAATTCTGAATATCTTCTTTGTGCCATTGTTATTCCTCAAATTGAGAAGTTACATCATAATCTGGATCTATATAAGACGGCTGTATTAATAGTGCTGTTAATCCAACAGCTCTTCCAGATACAATAAACTGTATTTCTTCATATACCCCTTCAAAGTATGCTACAAACGTTGAGTTGTTTGGACTTCCTTTTAATGGGATAGCTATTGCTTCTTTTTCTTCTTCTTGGTTTTTTACTTTAAGTCTTACAGAACCATATTCATTAATTCCAGCATTACTTCCATGTAAAACAACAACTATTCTTGTTGTAACATTATACCTGTGAAGGCTTATTGATCTTGATCTATATATCTTTCGATAATTATCACTTGATCTGATACTTATTGGAATTATAGATACATCAAGACCATCATCAAACTTAACCCAGTCTATCGTTTTAGTATCTAAGTATCTAGGCATTCTGAAATCTTCTGATATTAAATGGAAACTTGGTTTATCGTTTTCATCTCTGTTGATTAATTCAGTAATATCACTTGATGCTATTATACCCTCTCCGACTTCTTGTATTGCAGTTCTTTTTGCTACAAACTGTCTAGCTACAAAATCTATTTTTCTTATGTCTTTAAGATCTGTTGGCTTTTTACCATCCCAATATAGTTTAGCAACTAACAGTCTTTCATCCAGTGCTCCTTCAACATGAGCATACATTATTATAGATGCAGTGTTACTTGTATTATCATTTTCAATTATTTCCCAGTTACTTATAGATTTAAAAATAGTTTCTGATTGAACAAATTGATTAGGGTTTTCAAAAGCAGCTGGAACTACTTGATCTTCCCATGTTTCATCAAAGACTAAAGTTTCACTTATATATTCATCGTCTATATTAACACCATATATTTTAATTTTTAAATTAACAGTTCCTGTTGAAGTTGCTTCTGTAAGACCTATTATTATTTTTGATCCTATATTAAAATCTAAATCAAGTAATTGTTCTTCATCTATATTTTGTATTTTAGTTGTTGGAACAATAACCGATGGGTTTGCTTCCATTGTTCCAATAGCATTATAAAGAATATTAAATTCTTTTGCTATTGTTCCATTGTTTCCTAAAGATATATTTAAGTTTGTTGTTTCTGATTCTATACCCTCAGATACAACAACTTCATTTTCAACAGGAGTTTGAAAAACCATATAAGTAGAAGGAACAAGAGGTGGCTGAATAGCTTTAGTTTCAAAATATTCTATTTCAAAATCATCTGGTTTGTTTTCATATCCAAATACAATAATATTTGTTCCTTCAATAAGATCTACTGATAAATCATTTCCATTTATATCTACAACAGACCCTATAACATTAGGATAAGAATTTAATTCTACATAAAAGGCACCTGGATTTGTTAATACACTATCTGCTGTTATTTCTCCAGTAACATCTCTTTTTATTCTTGTTGCAGAAACTTCTTCATAACATAATGCTCCAGGAACACCTGATATACTTATATCTTTTGATATTATAATTCCTGTATTAAGTAACTGTCTATAAATAGTTAAATTACCACTACTTAATTCGTTTAAACCTAAAGCATGTGGGTTTTGTTCAGTTAATTCACCTGTTCCTATTCTTGATCTGTGCTCTACATCTGTTGGAGAAAACCAAGGTCTATTAAATTCAAAAACTTCGTTCGTTTTATCTATATCTAATGTGTAGCTTGATTGTATATCATTAATCATATACATTTTAGGTGTAATAGCTGCAAGCACAACAATATTCTTTTTCCTATCTGAAGAGTAGACATTAGAATCCATATATGTATCAAGTGTAACAACCTTTATTATTCTGTTTGGATCTACTACTTGTACTCTTTTAACAGGGACAACAGTGTTTTGAAGTGAAAGGTTTGTATTATCTCCGTCTTCAATAAGATATTCTATATAACAAATATTAATAACTCCATCTTCTGAGTTTGCAATATCAATATTTGTAAAAGGTGAGCTTAAATTAACTATATGACCTTCTTGTGTTACTGCTGTTCCAGGATTAACTGTTAATTGAGTTGAGTTATTTTCACTCACAATAACATCTAAAGGTCTTATTGTATCTGTTATTTCTTCTCTAGGATTATTACTATCAACAATTCCAAAATTGTTAAATGCCATTATTAACTGCAATCTAATAAGAATAGCTTCATTTAGAATATCATCCACATATTCAAGATCATTACTTGAAACAGGAGTTTGATATGTAAGTCCTGGAAGTTTTGTAGTTATTATATCCATAGTAGTAAATACTTTAAATTACTTGATAAACACGTTTAATATAACCCGTTCATTTATATAAATAGGAGGAAAATTTGCTATCGCATATAAAAAAACATCCCCATTATTAGGACCACTTGTTATTGTTGCATATAGTCCAATGTTTGATATAAAAGGATAATTTATTTCTGTTGGATTTATAACTAATTCAAAATTGTTTTTAAGATCTTCGTTTATACTTTTCCTATATAAATCAATCTTTTTATATCCAAAAATATCATTAGGAAGTTCAGTTAATGTTATATCAACTGCTAAAGCAGTGTTAAATTGTTCGTTATGTCCTCCAATACCAACCATAAATTTATCAATCATAAAAGTATTTTTTCTTAATACAAATTCTGATATTTTTTCTGTTGATAGTTTTGTTGGAGTAGCTTCAATAGCATCAATGGTTTTACCTTTAAACTCTGGTTCAAGATCAATAATTTTAACTGTTAATTCATTTGATTTTGATGTACAAGATGTATATGCTTTTATTTTATATATAGTATCTTTTATAGGGTTAACTTCTAAAGATCCATCTAGATTTATTCCTATTGTTTCAGAATCGTATTGTAAAACAGCACGTTCAGCATTTTTAATATTCCAAGTTAATACAGATATTTCACCTATATTTATTTCAGTAGGATCAGATACAAAAACAATTTCAATAGTTTTAACACTTATTGTAACAGTTTTAATTATTGTAACAGAATCTAAAGTAGCAGTAATTGTATATGTAGTAGACTTTCTAGGGCTTACTTCAAGAGTACCTACTGCATCGATAGGAATAGTTTCAGATCCATTATCAAGATAAGCTTCATCAGGTTCATCTATTATTTCCCATCTTAAAGTTGTAGAACTACATTGTTCTATTTCATATAAGTCAGCAGTAAAAGATATGTCGAATTGACTTATCTTATATGCTCCTAAACCAGTTCCTATTATAACCGACATGCACTCTCCAATGGAGGACCAATTTTAACTTGAAACGCATCATTTACATCTGATGCATATATAGATATTCCTTTTGCTTGTCCAAATACTGCAACTGCAAAATGATCCCATATATCATCAATATTAAGATGGAAAACTTTTGTATTAACAGTGTTTTGTGCTTGTATTTCATAAGGCATTAATTCTATATATGCCCATTCTTCTCTTAGAAGATATCTAAAAGGAGGATTATCTTTGTTTCTATAGTTTTTATCTTCTCTATATGCATATACTCTTATTGATCCTGTTTTTTGGTTTGTTGAACCATGAAGTATAAAAGAATATTTAGCAAGTTTTGGAATATTAGCAACATCTATGGATAGCGATCTATAACAATTTCTGTAGTTTAAGGTATCTTTGATATCAGTACTTAAGTTCCTGCTTGTTATAGGATATATATAATCAACAGTTTTTGCATCTAGGAATTGCGGATTTTCAAAATCCTCACTAAATATCTGTATAGTACTTTTTTGATCTATTATGTTATTGTATTTTCTTTTTCTTATGTTTACAACTCTTTGTTTTACTACAGTGTTCCCAAAACTGTTAGTTACAGAGTATTCAAGTATATGTTGTTTTCTTTCATTTGTATTACTTATGGTATGGAAAGTTGGAGGAGGAGGATTTATTAAATCTGTTATGTTTCCATCGTCTTCATCAAAAGCTTTTGCACCAGGATCTATGAATTCATCTCCTTCTCTTATCTCATAAGGATTATCACATAATATTGTTAATTCTAATTTTGGAATAATAGGAGTTAAAGATTTAAAAATATTAGGATTATATAATGGATAAGGTGTTGTAAAAAATAAAGAGTTACCATACCATAGATACCCAGAGGTTATGTTATCAAAAATTTCTTTACAATTATAATAACCATCTCCATTAGGATCGTATACATAAATAAAGGGACCCCAAGTACCATTAACTAGTAAATTAAATGCAGATGCGTTGTAAGCACTTAATGTAAGGTAACACCAATCAGAATTATACCAAGGTTTAAATTGTATTCTGTTTGTTTCTGAAGGAACGAGAGTACCATCTTCTGTCCATATATCTTGTCCTGTTACTCTGTTTAGCATTATTACAGTATCAGGAGATAATCCATTAATACCATTCCAAGAATCACCTAAGATTACTTCTATTCTATTGGGAAATCCTTTTATGTCAGCCATTAATATCCTTTATCCATACTTTGTTATTAAATAACATATTTTTAAGTTTCTGCATCATTTATTAAATCACTTTCCAGTATGCTGTTATCTTTGTTGTATTGTGTAAAAGGAATTATGTTTGTTGGATCGTATTTAAAAACTCCTGCATCTTCTGTACCAATCCACATTCTTCCACTTTTATCTGGTTCTATGGATGTTATTTTATTGCTAAGAAAATTTATTTCTGGATCATATTTTATATTTTCCCATGTATCAGGACGTTCAAGAATAAAAAGTCCTTCATCTTCAGTTCCTATCCATATTCTTCCGTTTGTATCAATGTCAATGGATGTAAAAAGATTAGATGTTAGAGGAGAGTTTTCAACAGTATATTTGTCTAATATATGACCACTTGTATTAACCCTAATAATACCTTCAAATCTATTGGCACACCATAAAATATCATTATCTTCATTTGTTAATGAAACTGTTTCTGATCCACTGTCAAAATCTATAGGTATAAACGTAACATCTTCATCTGATGTAACGTGTATTTTATACAATCCTTTTTCGCCACTAGAATCTTGTCTGTTTGTGTATATATCGTCTTCTATTCTTAAAATATCTAAAACAGTATTTCCAGTTAAAAATTCTTTTACTGTTGTTTCGTCAGATTCAAGTTTTAATAAACTAGGTACAGATGAAGTTGCATATCCTACCCATACTTGCTTTAAATTATCAACTAATATAGTTGTTACTTCTCTAGATGCATTGTTTTTAAATTGAGTAAAATCTGTTTCAGATTCTGTTTTATCATCTACCTTTTTTAACACGCTTGAAGTAACAAACCATAAAAAATGATCATCAATAGGATCTTTAGAAACTGATACCACATCTCTGCTTACAGGTACAAATTCTACAATATCCCCTTCAATTATTTCAAAAGTTTCATTAGAAGTATCAAAATCAGCATACATTAGAGGATGATCTGCTCTCTCGTCAACACCATATACTTTATTATTGTAACTAACTATTTTTAAACCATTGTATGGATGTACATTAAAAGGTAATATCCATCCATCAGTTTCATTCCATAAAAGTAAGCCACATTGATGACTAAAAAATCTTCCTGCTCTAGCATACAGTTTATTATCGTTTATAATTAATTGTTCAATGCCATCATAAGGGTTTAATGAAATAATAGGAGGTGCTTCTAAAACCCAACCACTTGCAGGTAATCCATCCCAAGAATATAATGCTCCACTTATGGAACCTGCGAACAGTTTACCTTGAAAAACTATTAATGCTCTTATACCATCATTAGCAGGAGCTACACCACCATCTACCACTACTACAAAATTTCCTCCAGTAACTTCTGTTAATCTTGAAAGACCTGAATCTGCTGTATATAATTTGTTATTAAAACTAATAATAGGAACTATGAATTGATCAGCAATATAACCTTGTGCTACTTGAGTCATAGTAGTACTTACACCATCCCAGACATATACTCTAGGAACTAGATTAACAAAATCAGAATTATTAGTGGATACATATAATTGTCCATTATGTACTGTTATTCTTTGAGCTTTAACTGAAGATATAAGACCTTTAGCTACAAAAGTCCAGCTTGGATCTCCAATACTCCAAGAATATACCTCGAATACGGTTGCTGGTGATGTTACTGCATAAATTTTGTTGTTTAATACAACAGCATCCATAAAAGAAGATAGTCCTGTTGGTATTATTGTAATCCATGAATCAATATTATCATATTTTAATAAAGACCAATAACCTATTGCATAAATTTCATTATTAAGCACAATCATAGGAGCAGTGTCATTTGCTGTAGCTCCTGTAGAAACCCAACCTGCATTTGATATATTTTCAACAGGAACCCAGAAACGAGAATTATTAATAACAGTTGATATAGATCTTCCTTTACTGTTATCTTTAAGACTATCAGGAGTTAGAAATCCTCCTACTCCATCCCATTTATATATTAGAACATTGTCTATTATGTTACTTACTGTAATAAAAGGTATATCATTATCTAGTCCAATATCTACAGTTAAATAATTGGGTTCTGAAGGAGAACCATGAATTCCAGATGCTACAATAACAGGAGCAGACCAATTAAAAGCTAAATCACTTTTAAAGTATCTTATATTAAAACTGTAATCAGTAGGAGATGATGGATTATAATCGTGTTCTATTGATACTAGATGTAGATTACCTGTAGAATCTTGAACTACTCCAGGAAATACACCCATAGGAGTACCAGAAGGTCCTCCTATAACTAACACATGAATCCATCCTCCAGCACCATCCATTCTTGAATGGAATAAATCACCTGCTGTATGATGTTGCCAAAAATAATGTAACCTATGTCCTGTAGGAACTACTGTACTATCACATAATAAAGCTGGTCTATCATAAGGAGAATAATTAGCACCTACATTACCTCCACCTACAGCTCCATAGTATGTCCAACCACCTGAACCACCATACATAGAATGGTAATCATTGTCATTACCACGATAACCAACATGAATAACAGAGTCACTATCTAAAGCCGTATCAATAGAGCAATCCCATTGTATATTAGATACAACAGTAACAGGAGATGAAAAAGATACTCCTCCATCTGTACTGTAAATATATCGTATATCTTGTACGTTAGGATCTTGATCTTGATAAGTATAGGTTATATGTATTGTTCCTCCAGAGCCAATGAGTATAGAAGAAAATCTTCCAGCTTTAGGATAATAATAAACCCCCGATGAATCTAGGTTTTGCGGAGGAAGATACCCACCAGAACCGTTTCCTCTTACATACCATAAATCACAACCATTAATATCTCCACTATAAAAACTACAATGAGGTACACCACTCCCATCAAGTGCAATTGAATTACCAAGACCAGCACCACCAGATGCTGATATAAGTTCAGAAACAATATTAGTTGTAAATTTATTACCTACTACTCCTACAGTTAAAGATTCACTACTAAGAGTATACGCATTTTCGGCTTCAATGGTATACTCAGTAGTATCTGAAGGTGTTATTGTTTTGTTTCCTGAAGCCGAAATTATTTCAGTTGTTGTACCATATTTTAAAAGTATATCTCCAACGATAGGATAAGCAGGATCTTCAACTATTGTCCAACTTAATTCTGCTGAATCTCCTTCATTGATTAAGTACTTATCAGAATCAAATGTAATTGTAGGTCCCGGAGGTATAGCAACAGTAAGAATTAAATCCTTGGAGTTTACTCCTGTTGAGTTTTCTGCTTCAATAGTATAAGTAGTAGTAGATGAAGGACTAACTATTTTAGTATCTACAGCAGAAACTATTTCAGTTGTTGTGTCATATTTTAAAAGAACATCCCCTATAAGAGGAAGAGTTTCGTCTACTGTCCAACTTAATTCTGCTGATTCTCCTGGAGCTATTGGGTTTTTATCGGAAACAAAAGTTATTGCAGGACTAGGAACATATGCACTTAAAGATTTAAAGATATCTGGATTATATATTACATTTGTTGTTGTTAAAAATAAAGTATTACCATAATTAGGAGGACTTATATAATCAAAAACCTCTTTAAAATCATAATAACTATTATAATAAGGATCAACTACTGAAATAAAAGGTCCGTAAGTACCATTAACAAGTAAAGTAAAGGAAGTTCCGTTAAACGCACTTAAAGAAAGGTAACAATAACCAAAATTATAATAAGGTTTAAACTGTATTCTGTTTGTTATTGAAGGGGTAAGCGTACCATCTTCTGTCCATGTATCTTGTCCTGTTACTTTAGTTAAAACAATAATAGTATCTGGAGATAATCCATTAATGCCATTCCAAGCATCACCTAATACTACTTCTATATTATCTGGGAAATCTTTTATAGACATTTAATTTACATATCCTTTAACTTGTCCTAAAACATTAACAACAAGACTGTCTTCTGTTGTTATAGAACCACTCAAAGCTATTAAAACATATCTTGACGTTTTAGTAGGAGAAACTTTTATACTGTTTAAATTAGTTACATCTCTTGTATCTCCACCTATTGTTTTAAGTTTTATACTGTTTGCTCCTTCAACTTCCCATCTTAAAAATGTAAAAGATTCTCCAAAACCTATATCACCATCTTTTATGAAAAAATCAGAACTTGTTTCATATTCTAGTTTGATAGGATTTGCTTGTAATCCGCTTGTTCCTTCTGCAACTACCCAAACATCATATAATGTTCCTGGTTCTAGATCACTTGCGTAAAAGGAACCTAATGGGTTTAATGTATGTGGTAATAATGAAACAGAATCATGACGACCTATTTGTACAGGTAAACTAGTACTTGGATCTATTCCATTTTTTACTTGTTCTGATGTAGGATCTGGTGCTGTTCCATAGTCCAACACCATTAAGTAGGCTGTACTTTCAATATCTGTACTGGCTCTTACTTCACAATAAGTTTGTCTAGTTCCAACTGAAGGAGGTATCTCAAAATAAGGAGATACTATCCAGCTTGGTATAGATACTGTTGTAGTAACATCAAAAAGTGTAGGATTTGCTTGTAATGTATATGCGTTTTCTGCTACTATATAAATATCATAATCTGTTCCTGGAGCTAAACTGGAAAATGTAATTGTGTTTACTACATCATCTACTACAGGAACTTGACTGTCGTATCCAGCCTTAACTTCTGCTGATGTTGGAGCTGGTGATCCATTAGGGAGAACCATACCATAAACAGTACCATCAGAATCAACTCTAACTTCTATATCAACTGAATTATCTTCAATTAAACTTACTTGTGGGTAAGGAGGAATCCATTCAGGAATAGGTATTGTTGTTGTGGCTTCAAGAAGAGTAGGGTTTGCTTGTAATACAAGACTGCTGCTTTCAGCGACTATATAAAAATCATAAGATGTTCCAGGAATCAAACTTGAGAATATAATTGTTTCTATTGCATTTTTAGTTACAGGAATCTGACTATCATATCCAGATTTAACTTGTTCTGATGTAGGAGCAGGAGAACCGTCTGGAAGAACTACACCATAAACAATTCCTGTTGTATCAACATTAACTTCTATTTCAACCGATTCATTTTCTATTACACTTACTTGTGGATATGGAGGAATCCATTCTGGAGTACCTGTATATGGGTTTTGATAAACATTTGGAGGAGAACTTGTATCTAAAAAATAAGAATCAAAATTAACTTCATCCCATACATTTATATTTATCTCATCTAATGCTGTTACAGGCCAATCTAATCCAAGCTGTTCTCTTGTTGGAGGCTGTGTTATATCATCATATTGTCTTAAAAATAGATTTCTTGCAGAAACAGTTTTATCAAGTAATAATAAATAAATACCTTCTACTTCTCTTATGTATGGAGAACAAGCAGTAACACCTGATTCTACTAAAATAGGAGATCCAATTATAGGAGGAAAAATAGAAATAGGTTGTATATCCCTAACATATAGATTTTCATCTCTAACTGTCCATAACCAAAATGTATCTGTAGATATAGATCCTGACGCATAAGAATTTGATATAGTATAAAAATCCTTTACTTTTATTAAATTATGATGTAATATTGTGGGAGAATCATATTCTCTTAAAACAACATTATCACCATAAGAAAATACCATCCACATACTACCATTTAAAATAATTGTAAATGGTTTTTGTTCTATACCTATTGCATTAATAGGGAATTGCGTATCTATGGTACTTGGAATGGTCATTTTATTGTACTATTTCCCAAAATTTATTAAATAAACTATTGTTTATTATCTTATATTCTCCAGAAGAAAGTACTGCAATATAATCACCATTTAATCCAGTTTTAATTTCATCTATTTCTTGTATTTGAAAATCATCGTTCATTCTATATATTGTTAATATAGGTTCCTTTTTTTTACCTTTTTCAGAAGGAGGCATAACACCTTCTAAAATATCATAACCACCTAATTCATTTCTTTCTAAACTAATCATTGTTTGTCTCCTAGTTAATGTAATTCTCCGTAGTAATAGTCAAGCAACATATTCTTACCATTATCTGCGGAATTAAATTCAAATTTAGCTATCAAAGGATCTGGTATATAATATTGACCTGCTGGTGGAGGACCAGAAGAACTTTCTGTAAATTCTGCTCCACCATCTTCTCTTATATAAAAAGGATAAGAAGTACATGTTCTTCCGTCATCATCAACAATTAATTTTCTAAAATCAGCAGTTATTTCTTCTGGTAATTCTATTTCTCCAGAGGCAATAGTTAAAGCAACATCTTCTGCCTTACTAACATCTAAAAAGTAATGATGAATTCTGTCATAAGTTAGGGTTTCCAGATTTGTTTTTATCATTCCAGGACCAGATAATCTAGAATAGTTTTCACCTTCTATAAATTGATTTTCACTTGGTATTCCTCCAGCATTATCAAAATTAAAAAACAGTCCATCATCTAAATCTACATTTGCTGTATCTGGAATATCTTTACCTTCTAAAACATCTATTTTCCAATCTGATCCATTCCAACCATATTTAACAGGAATAGATATTCTATAAAAACAACCTAACATTATAAAATGAGTTCTTAAAAATTCTGATTCATTAAAAGCAGTTTTAGTTTCAGGACCATATACAAAGTCTGTTCTTCCCCAATGATACTCACCACCAAATTGAACTTCATGACTTATAGTATTAGTACTAAGAATATATTTTTCTCTTGCAACTCCTCCATAACTACCAAATATAAATCCTTGAAAAAATCTATATTCATCTGCATTTGTTTGAAATATTCTACTGGCTGTTCCTTTCCAAGGACCATAATCATACCAAGGAGATGCATAAGGCTGATTAAATAATGCTTCTTGTTCCTTAGCATGAGAAGGAGTTCCTGAAAAATCAACACTCCAAACAGACCAATTTAAAGCATTTGTTACATCATTATAATCAGAGTAATTAGTAAAGTCACCTCCACCTACAGCAACAAATTCTGGAAGTCCATTTCCTCTTAGTAGTACAGATAAAACAGAACCTTGATAAAATTCCGTATAATCTATAAATTCATATTTACCTGTATTTCCATTATCATATACCCATACACTAGAACCATCTCCTGTATTTTGTACTCGTATATGATAACCACCTTTAATAACGAAACCATCTCTAGCACTTAAAGTACCTGGAGAGACTTTTACTTGATCAGCAGTAAGCCCATCAAATGTTTCTCCTCCACCTATTGTATGTGTACTTACAACAAGGTTTGTAGAAGGATTAAATTTAGTAACTCCTAAATCATGACCAATCCATAACATATTAGTTGTATCATCATAAGCTAAATCAGTACATATTGTATTTAATAGACCAGCACTATAATTTGTAACAGTATCATTAGTTGTATCAAGAACATGAAGTCCAGAACTATCACAATAATAAATATCTGTACCTATAACTTTTGCTTCTACTGGAGATGTAATAGCAGATATTACAACATCTCCAGTTTCAATAGAACAAAATCTCCATTTCATTATATACCAGACACCATTAAATAGTACTGTATAATACATAAACGTATCAGATCCATTGTTTATTACTTTTGACCATCTAATATAGTTATGTATACGTAGATTAACTGCCATATTAACAGGGCATACTTGACCTGCAATTTCCATAGGAGCACTATTACTTTGTCCTGAAGTTTCTGTATAATCAGATGTTTCTAATAAAAACTTACCAGTAGAAGTTCTAGTAATAGTATGAGTTCCTGTACCATCATCTGTTAAAGTTATTACTGCACCTCCCTCAGAGGCAGACAAAGTAATATGAGTAGCATCTACCCAATTAATCCAATACTCTGTATCTATAGCTAAAGGTGCAGGAAGTGTTACTGTGGTAGATAACTCACATGTAACTTGGTTTGGTAAAACATTAGCCCAATCCTGTCCAACAGTAAGTTCGTTGTTAACAGCAAAATTAGTTGTGAAAGTTTCTGGTATTATATCAGAAGCATCTCCAGATTTAGATATTCTAGTTCTTACACCTTTATAAAAATGATCATTAGTTGGAGTTCCACTTTCAACAACAACACCTGATCCTGTTGGAGGTTCAGATATATTGTTAAACCATCCTGTATCATTTATACCATGAGGAAACATTATAGTTGCATAAGGATCTATAGGTGCATCTGGGTTTGAAGCAATAAACCATAAAGTACTATCAGTATTATATTCATCTGGATTAGTTTGTACAACAACAGCACCATGAGGTCCAGCATTACTAGTAGTTCCCAATGTAATATCATTATAAATAAACAAACTCGATGTACTAGATATTTCTCCTGCACCATATTGATTTTGTCCAGAAGGTCTTCCTACTAAGTTTTGGTTAATTGCAGGTTTAAGCATCGTTATATAAAAATTACAACTACTAAAACTATTACTGTTAGGCCAGTCTGAATTAGGGCTAGATATTTTATCTAAGATCCAATTATTAAAAGGAGCTTTTATTCCTACTCCTTGTACTGCAAATTCAACTCTATAAGTTATATATAAAAATTGATTGGTAGCTTGTGGTATGGGAGTAGATAATTCTATGAAAGACATTAAATCTCCACTATCAGTAGTACCTATAATTCTAATAGTCTTAGCCGATCCAGGAGGGTTCATATTTACAGAAGCTTCCCAAGAAGTTTTAGTTATAGTAGCTGGATATCCTTGAAGAGAAGATGTAACAGAAAAAGGAATCCCATCTAATATTCTAGCATAATTAACTCCAGGAGTAGGTGTATCTTCACTTGTAAATATATATGGAGCATAAGACTTGTTATTATGCGACCATGTAATATTAAAAACTAATTCTCTATAGCCTGCTAAAGTAAATAAATTGTCTTGTTCACCTTCCATGTCTACTTTACCAGTATCTTTATTAACTAGCTTCCATGAATAATGACCTTTAATTGAAAACATTATTAAATCTCCTTACGATAAAACCCTTTTAATAGAAACTGCCCCAGAGTAATACGTTCCTTGTGCATAATCTATTGGTGGTGAAGTATATTTTTGTTCCAATACATCTGAAATAGTTTTATTAATTTCAGAACTTCCAGAATAAATGGTTAAACCTAACCTAGATCCAGATGCATTTAATTGTGTAGGTGAACTTTGATATATATAATCAGATTGATCTATAAATATGTGTTGTCTTTGTTCTTCAGGTAAAGTATAACTACTACCTGAAAGAGTACCTCTCCATCCTATATATAATGCTCCTGAATAAGAAGATAGATCTTTTACTGTATATGATTCACTGATAGGAATACTTTCTTGTAAAACATGACTTCCTGCTACAACTGTATATATTTCTATAAAATCAACTTCTCCTGGTTTCGTTAAATTTACAGAAGGAACTACCATTACATATTTTACATCTTGACCTGGATTTGCAAAAAAACCATCGTTTCCATTTCCTATTATATAAGTAAAAAAATTTGATGTATTTGATCTTGGAAAGGCTTGTTTAGATCCACTATAACTTACACTAGGTTCTTCTGGTGTTCTTGGGGCATATAGTTGTTCTTGTTGATTAGATAAACTTCTATCAGTTTCTATACAACCAGAATAAAATGTAAATGCTCCACTACTAGGATCTGTTTGTAAATATATTGTGTTTACAGAAACAGTGTAATCAACTTTATACGTCCAAGCATCTGCTTCATTTCCTACTTCTATAATTCTTTGGAATAAGATAGAATTTTTTCTATACGATAAATATATCCTATCATTAGATGTATCATATAAAGCATTTGGTTGTTCACCACCCATTAATAAATCTTCTTTATCATCCCATTCCCATCCACCACCACCGTCTGGTATTTGTTTTTTAACAAAAATATATTTTCCGTCTTCTTGTATTGGAAGAACTCTGGCTATTACTGTTAAACCTGCGTATATCCAAGCTAAATGTATAGATCTAGCAAATAATTCTTGGTCATTAACAGAAACAATAACACTTCCTGCTACAGGATCATAACAGACTAATTGAAATAGTTCTGGTGTTACTGTTAAATTAGTTAAACCCCAAGAATAAGGATTTCCGTTTACTTCTCCATTTCCTGCTTGTATTGTTATATCAAGACCTGAAGGATTTGTAACCTCTCCTCCTGATATCAAACCAGAAGGAACTTCTCTATCATAAAAAGATAATCTACGTCCATTAATATCCTGTATATTGGATATATGTTTATTTATTCTACCGTCATCAGTAGAAACTGTTAGTTGTTTTTTTGTTCCTGGTATAAAAGCCATTTTAATTTATCTGAGTTGGACTTTTTCCTCCAACAATCAAATCCTTTAAAGTTGAAGTCATTTCTATTCCTTCACTTATTATTTTTAAATCATTTGTTCTACTAAACTCTCTAAGAAAAGTAACAGCATGACGTATATCAAATATATTTTCTATGGAATCACCATCCCATTCTATTTTTGTTACAGGACATAATCTATTTCCACCTTTAAGAAATTCAGCTAATACGATTATGTTTCCATTTCCATCATTCAATCTCTCTGATATATTCCATATACCTAAAGATGAAAATATGTTTTCAGTTACTCTAAACTGTTCTGGTATTTCCTTTCCATCAACTGATTCATAAAAATTTGTTTCATTAAACTCAAGTTCCTCTGATATTGTTTCTCCCTGTGGAGATATTCCATATACAACCACTTTAACAATAAAAGGATTGCTTAAATCAATAATTGGATCACTTTTATTATAGAAACTATATATAGTAAAATCAGTTTTATCTACATAGGTATCTACAAAAAAGTTCCATAGTTCACCTTCACCAGATCCAAAATTTTGTATAGTTAAAATCCAATCTCCTTTAATCTCTTCATCTTTAAAATCTTCTACTAGTTTATCTATATATAGATAAGATTCACCTTCATTCTCTCTATTATGTAAGAGAACTTCTGTTCCTTCAGGACTTGTTAGTGTTATAACAAGATCTCCAGCGTTATGGCAATCTAAGTAAACATATATTCTAGTTCCTTTGTAGTTAATTCTGGCAGATTCTTCTACATTAGTTGTGTTTATTAATGTTGAGTTTGGTTCGATTTTTTCACTATTATAGTTACCAAAATAATAATTATCTCTTGTATCCCTTATTTTTTTATATATGTTTTCATCAGTATCTTCTTTTTCTAAGTTTTCTGTTATATACCATCTGAAATTAACATCAGACGTATACATTGTAACTTCATAAAAATCAAATGTTCCTTTATTTCCGTAAAAAATATCTTTAACTGTCCATTCCCATTTACCTTTTATATCTTTATAATTCCAATTTGTTATTTTTTTATTTATAATCAATTGTTTTCCAGAAACACCATCTGACTCACCATTATATATTGTAACCTCTGTTTCATCTGGACTTTTTAATTTAACCTGTAAATCTTCTGGAGAAGGATGATTAATAACTAATTTAACTCTTACTCCCTGATCGGATATATTACCGCTTTTAACGACTTCAAAACTGTTTTTGAGTTCATCAGGTTTATATGATACTATTTCATTATGATAAGGTCCTTCAGATATTAAATCAATATAATTATTAAGATGAGCATCTTCCTCTGTTTCAGCTAATCTTACTTGCAAAGGGTTTTCTGTTGCTATCGTATAGTATGTTACTCCATCTACAAGAGGATCAGGACTACCTCCAGATGTTGGATTTATTAATACAGCATCTCCTGTAAAAAACAATCCATTAGGTTCTTCTAGATCTAGAAGATCATTAACAATATCAGTATAAAATTCACATTCTACTTTTTTATCTGGTATTTGTCCGTTGTTTCTTGATGGAAAAATATGTTTTGTTATAGGTACTGGTAAAGAAAAATTACTTAGTTTTAAATTAACACCAACTGGATTATCACTTTCTACTGTTTTAAAAGAAACAGTATAATCTTTTAGTTTTAATGTTTCATCTGTTGTATAGTTTGTTATTTTTAAGTACCAATAACCTGATGTACTAACACCCTCAAAATCTAAAATATCTTCATTTATATTTAATGTTTCATCTGTAAGTGATCCCTCATATAATGTCTTTTTTATACTTCCTTTTTCTAATGTAATTTTAAATCTAACATTTCTTTTAATAGTATGACGACCAGTTCCTTTTCCAGTTAAAGAAACAAACTCATCATTTTCTAAATCTTCTATATCAACTGATAATCCATATAAATCAATATGTGGAATCTCTTTAATATAATATGGTGTATCTATTTTTAAAGGAGGAGGTAGAGAAGATGTTGTTTCAAGATATACTTCATCTTTATCTTCAAAAACGTTATCTGTTAATTTTATTTTTTCGTCACTTTCTGTAAAACCTGATTCAGCTACAGTTTTTGTAAAATTAAGATCAATGTTTAATCCTTCTTCACTTATAACTTTTGAGTTACTTACATAAAATGACTCTGTTGTTTCTTTTTCTAATGTATTTTTATCAGCTTCAATAATTAAATCGGGGTTTTCTTCTACTACTTCATCTTCAAGATTTGAAAATTCTACATATCCTAGTTTATTAGGTAATGACTCTGATAATACATCATTAGAATCTCTTTGAACTACTGTACATATTGCTCTAAATCTACCGTAGTATTTATCTGAATTAGTTACATCAATAGGAGAAGTAATTGGAGAAAAATCTCTTAATCTACTTGTGTTTGATAATCCAACTTTTATTCTTGATGATGTTAATAATTCTTCATCTACTGTTTGCTGGTTAAGCCCTATTGTTTTTATTTTTTCAAAACCTATAACTTGTGGTGATTTTACATATTTTCCTAACTCGCTTATAAAAACTTTATATGTATTAGGTACATCACCAACATCCTTAAAATCAACTTCTGTATTAACAGAATCATTTTTTATTGTTTTACCGTTTGATAATATAACTTCTTTTTCGGGATTATTAAAAACAATTGTTGTTGCTTGCTTAACATCTTTTATAGATAAAGCTGAAACATCAAAATATTCAACATATATGTTTTGTGGAATATCCATATGTTTAAATACAATAATATTAGTTCCTATAATCCAGTCAGACGGAACAATAACATTGTTTTCATCTTGAACTGATCTTACTTGATAAGGATAACCATCCAGTAATATATATTTTGATTTAGGACCACCAAAGACAGATCTTGTTGTTATATTACCATCAAAATCTACTTTTATTTGATCTGGTGTTATTGCATCAATTATTTTTTTACCAGGAATACTTTGTGTGGATTGAGCTTTTGCAATTATTATACCATCACTTATTATTCTATCATGGAAACTTAAACCATCACCTGTTAAGTCATCAAAAGAAATAGCGTGAACATTTGTTTTTGTTTCTATTCCTGTTCCTTTTGTATTATGAGAAGCATCATCAACTGAAAACCAAGGTCTATTAAAAGCATAAAAAGTTTTTGTTGTATCAACATTACTTTTTGTATAAGATTCGTTTATAGATTGTTCACCTATTTTTACATTTGTTTGATCTGTAACCTCATGATCTATTTCAATATTTTCTAAGTCTATTTCAAAAAATTCATGCATATAATCAGAAATATTAGAACCTGTATCTCTTATTAGTCTTATTGAGTTTGTTCCGCTTCCTGTATTTTCTATATTAATAGGAATATTATTTAAAGCGTTTAAAAGACTAGTTGCTACTTTAACTTTTAATTTAAAAGGATCTAAAAAAGGATCATGTATAGCATAGTAAGTTGTGTTTTGTTCAAGAGGATAAGGTAAATTAGTACCTATTAATTCAACAGCATTTCCTGTTTCAAAGTCATGCCCAGTTTCTGCCGGAGAAATAACATTAAAATATAGTTCATCATCATCTGGGTAAACTCCTACTATTTCATATCCTAATAAAGGAGATGTAAGATCAGGATATATAGATAAGTCACTAAAAGTTATTTTTCCTGTTATACCAGAACCTCCAACTTCATTTAAATCAAATTGAAGATTATCAGGAATATCTATTATACTTTGTGCAACTTCTGTAGATCTTTCAATATCAGAATATAATTTAATTTGGTATTTGTTATTAGCTGCATCATAATAATATTTAAAAAGAGCACCATAAAGTTTTGTTGATGATGTTCCTTCTATTAGTATACCTTGAAACAATGAAGCAGTTCCATATATTGCTAACCAAGGTTCTGAACCCCATTTTTGTTCATCTCCTTGAGTGAAATCAACAAACTTTCCAATCCACTGAAGAGGACCTTGAGTTTGAATAGTTTTATATGTATCTCCTAAAATAGGAATATTTATTTCAGTTGATTCATCTCTAAAATATGATATGATGGCCAGAACAACTAAATCTTCTTTTTCTTCGTTTGTTAATTCTAAGAAGTCTTGTAATAATAAACTTTTTAAAATTCCTTCTTCTGTTTTTATTTCACTTGTTTCTGGATCTTCTATTAGATATTCACTGGGTTCTGTTTTATCCTGAGTACTAAATGGTTTTGCTTCATTAAAACTATTTAATTTTGTTTCAGGAATAAGAATACCTTCATCGTTTAATTCTCCAGTATATTTTTGTTCATATTTTATTAAAACAACATGAACAGAATCTGGATCACTTGTTTGTGTTGAAAAGTTATCTACATCGTTTAATAGTCTTACAATTTTTCCTGAAGGGGTAACTGCTATACCTTTGTTTATAATAAAAACATTTTCTTCCTTTTTATATACAAACAAAGGAGATTCATTATTATCTATTACAGGATCTTCTGTATGTACTATTCCATTTTTATCACTAAAAACAAGTTTAAATCTATCTATAATATCAGAAGCATAAGATTCGTCTTGATCCTTTATTTCGGATATGTTTGGTTGTGAATGGTAATTTAAACCTTCTAGCTTTTTTAATATCATATTAATAGAAATCCGTTTGATATTCTTATATTGTTTCCAATAAGCTCATTAACACTATCTAAATTTTCAAACAAAGGTTTAACTTGTATTCCTGCTCCTTGCCATCTGTTAAGACCATCAACATGAGATAAGAAAGAATATCTTAATGAGTTAACTTCTAGTTTTGATTTAAAATCAGATATAGCTATTTTAGATCCTTTTGTATCTGTTTTAAATGATATTGTTATTTTTTTAACTTCCTTATCGGAAACTATGTTTAGCACACCGTTAACAGTTGATTTTAAATCAATAACAAATAAATGACCATTATGTAAATCAACACTTATCTTACCATCAGAATTACTATTAACTTTTATATTCCAATCTATCTTTTTTAAAGATGGTGAAAGATCCTTGGTAATTGTAAATATTCCATCTGTTGCTATTCCTATATATCTACTTTTACTTATTGTTGATTTACCATAAACATTTCTCCAAAATAATAGAGTTCTGTTTGGTACTACCATCTCTTCTACTATTTCGTTTTCTCCCATTGTTAAATAATCTTGATCTGGATGGAAATTTTCTTTACTTCCATTTGAATCCAGTTTAGCAATGTTCAAAAAAGAATTTATTTTTTTATTACCAAAAGTTTCTCCGTTTAAGTAGTCTACAAGAAATGGACCTATGCTTGTATATTTTTGAGTTAATGGTATTTTAACTGATTCTGATCTAAATGATGGAAATGCTCTTATAAAAAAATCATCATCTACTCTTAAGTTTCTTTTTATAGGAACATCTAAGTTTAATTCGTAAAACTTATCACCTTCATATATAACAGTGTCAGAAGTATGATCTACTTCTTTTGAGTTAGGATCAAATCCAGCAAAATTTGTTATTGTTGATGTTACTTGTGTTACTGATCCAAGTAATCCTTTTGTTTGTTCATATGCAAACACATCCATATTTTCAAGAAATATAGATTCTTTAACATCTTGTTTTATTCTTTTTGATTTAACTATTAATGTTTTAGATCCCTTGGGGTAAAATTTTACTCCATACTTATCTTGTCTACTAGATGATAATTCTAATGTTATTAATGATGATGTTATCAATGATACACTTATAGGTATTTGTGCCTGTATACCATATTTTTCTGTTACGTTTATATAGTTCCTTTCCGATTTTATAGAGTATATACTTTTAAACCTATCTAAACTATTAAATACCTTTGCTATCTTTTCTGCTGTTTGAAGTACTGTATCTCCGTTTTCATATGGAGTTATTGTTTCGTTATTAACAACAACAGACTCAAGAATTTTTACTCTAAAGCTACCTATAATACACATATCTGTTGATGTGAAAGGAACAGGCTCACCTGTTTCATAGGATCTATCAAACGATGAGTTTTCTACTACAAAACTTGCTGTAGCTCTTGAAACAAGCTCTATAGGAGAAGCCCAAAAATTTAAATCATCTCCTTCACTATATGTTGTTTTTGGGTTTTCAGTTAATATTATTTCATTTGTATATCTATCAAAACTATCTACTTTTGCAAATTCTTTATTATCTAAAGTTAAAATAGATCCATTTGAAAATTCTTCAGGTATTTTATTAACAGTAAATGTATTGTTAGCATGAGATACGGAAGATTCAAAAAGCATATCAGAATCTTTTATTATAAAAGGGTTTACACTTCCATATACTTTAGCAAATCTTACTGTTCCTTTTAGTTCTTCATCTATTAATTTTGGAAGCCCTCTGTATATATTATTTAAAATAATATGATTGGGAGATGCTCCTTTTGATACTTTTTCTATTATTGATAGATATGACATTTTAATCCATTACCTCATCTATTTCTATTCTACCAATACTTTCTTTAACCATTTTGCATATTTCTTGTTTATCCTTTGTTGGCATACCTTTTAGTTTTTGTCTTATTGTTTTTCGCATCTCCAATGGTGTCTCTTTTTCTCTTTTATCTTTTTTAATAGTTTCAAATATTTTTATTAAATCTTTTTTATCTATTTGTTTTAGTTGTTCCTTAGTTACTGTAAAAAGATTTCTTAAATCATCTTTGATAATGGAATCAACAGGTTCGACTCCAAACAAGTCATCGTTTGTTTTAGTTGTTTCCATTTTAGATATTTCTTCTGTAGGAAATAGTTCTTCTTCCTTTTTAATATCTTTTGGTTTAACCTCTTTGGTTTCTATTATTTCTTCAGTAGGAATATCTTCCTTTACATCCTTTTTTACATCTGAAGTTTCTTTTGGTTTATCTTTGTTTATAATAGGTATATCTTTAACTTCTTGGTTTTTTATCTTCTTTAAAAATGTTTTTAGTATTGCTTGTTTTTTATCTAGCTTTTTTTCTTCCGGTACCTTATCTAGACTTTGAGGTTTATTTACTCCAGGTTTTGAATCATTTACAACAGGATATTTTCTTTTTATTATAAGTGTAGCACCTTTAAGATGAACAGTTCTGTTTTTTTCTGCATCTTTTATAAAGAAAACTCCTTTCCTTTCTACATGGTTTGTAGGTATTTTTCTTGAGTTTTCATCATATATAACTTCAGTTCCATTAGTTCCTTTACCAAGAAACTTGTTAGAGTTATTTTGACCGCTTATTACTATTCTTCTTTTAGACATTAGAACATTACTATAAACCTATGTAAGAAAACGTCATTAACCGTTTTAGTATACAAAGGTCTGTGAGTTACTCCTAAGAAAAACTGATTACCTATCTCATCCTTTAAATAAGCTTTTTCTAGCTCTGAATGAGGTACAGCAGTTGTTCCATATGCTCCTCTTTCTTCAACAATAAGAGTATTATTGTTTCTACTTGTTATTTTTATTATTTCATCTTCTATACTAATTGTTGATTTACCGTTTGGAAAAGATGATCCTGATACTAGGTTTATTACTGAATCAGTTTCTGTTATATCATCGTCTAACGTTCCATTTGCTGTTGATATGTTACTATCAGTTACCTCTGCTATTATTCCCATTTCCCCAATAGCAGAATCATTTTCATTTAAACCTAATCTTGTTAATAATGATAACGCTGATTCTTCTGGTTTTTCTATTTTTGTAAAAGGTAAGAAACCTATTTTTTTTTCTTCATCACTTTTTACTGGATAGTTTTGATCTATAAGTCCTTCCTCATCAGTTCCACCTGAAAAAGTTGTTACAGTCATATTATCTGTAGCACCATCACTTTCAGTAAGAGTATATTTGTTTCCTATTGTTCCTATTGTTCCAGATGTTATTGTTACAACATTTCCTTCTGCTGTTGAAAACATTTTATTTTTTAAAACATTATTATCGTTAATAGCATTGGATATGTTAGTTGCTGTTTCATCTGGTGTTGCTCCAATATCCCAATCTTGTCCAACACCACCAATTAATTCAATAGGACCATCAACAAAACCTCCTAAAATAATAGAATCATCAACATCAAAAGAATTGTTTATTATAGTTATTGTAGCAGTTGAAGGTTTTGATTCATTACTTATAGGAATTACTTTTACAGGATTATATAAAACGTATCCACCTCTACCGAAAGCGTAACCCATTATTTTAAATTTAACTTCTCCCAATTGAGATCTGTTAAACATGTTTCTACTTTTATCTGTTATAACAGCTATAGGTATACTTGGTTTATCTGTATATGATCCTTTTGCTATTATTCCGTTCGTTTCTAAAGCTCCACAATCAATAAAGGAAGTTACATTTGAATCTGGATCAAGATCATATCTTAAAACTGTTAAGAAATCAAAAGACAATTCTAATGAATCAATATCTGTTTTTTCATCAGTTGTTAACGTTGCTATATCTATTATATTTTCAATTCCTGTAGATGCAATCACAAAATTATTTACATCTACTTCATCTGAGAAAGGATCATCAAACAAAACAGTTCCAGGAGTAACTGCTCCTGTGAATGTAACATTAACATAATTTGCTGTTGTAAAACCATCAAAAGCCTCATTTTTAGCAACAACATCAGATAACACACCATGATTTTGAACAGCTCTTCCTGATTTCCCGTTAGTTCCTTGGTATCCATTAGCATATAATCTTCCTTTACTTCCTGATGCAAAGGAAATCATTTCGTTTGTTCCACTTAATATACCTTGTTTTTCAACAAATGAATTTCCGCCTATAACTGCTGTCCATCCGCTATCTATTAATATTGTTTTTTGACCTGTATTTACTCCTCCATAAGTATGTTTTATATCTACAATATTGTTTCCCATGTATAGATAGCAATTAGTACTATTGTTTAAGCTTAATACTCTTGTTCCTGCTAATGCACTTGATTCTTGTTTAAGATACATTGAAAAAATGTATATTTTAAGATTTTCACAGTTATCTGCTTTTAAAAAGGAACCATCTTCAAAGGTACTTCCTGTGTTTTTGTTTAATAAGGCATAATTATAACTGTTAACTGATCTGAAGACGAATTTTCCATTTTGATCAGCTTCAATACCATCCATATTAATAACAGATGTTCCGTTATAGTTACCGTTTATAAGAAATTCCATTTCCCTATCAAGTAATATATTTCCATTATTAAAATTTTCTATAAATGATTTGAGATCTTCAAAAGTCCATTTATTTTGTATGGTTCCTTCACTGTTACCTATTTTTGAAAAATCAACATAGTAAGATTGTTTTGGAGGTATAAATATATTCGTTTCATATGCACCAGCATCTATTGAAGGTTTACCTGTAGGAAATCCATTTCTTATAGAGTTTACAGCATCTCTTTCAATATATCTTACTGCATCTGAATCTGCTAAAAGATTATAACTTGCTATTATTTCTTCCGCATCTGATCCACTTATTAATGTAAAATCTGCATCTGTTATCGGAGTAGCGTTAGGATCATTCCATACATTAATTCCATCAAGTATCGTTAACTCTGGTGTAACTCCGCTACCAAATGTTACTGTTCCAGAAGGATTAACTGAAAAATGATTTCCTTTTACTACTAATCTATCAGATACTGTAACATCAGAAAATATTTCTTGTTTTATTCTTATAGCACATGCCATTATTTTATGAAGACCTGATTCATATTTTGCATATTCATTTGAAGGATCATGTCTTAATTGCATTGAACATCCAAAGAAACCAGTATTCAAATGATTTGTTCCAGTTTTAATTAATTCATCAACAGCTCCTACATCAGATCTTATAACAGAATTTATAACATCAAAAGAACAATCTGGGTTTTCATAACCAGTCCCTTCAAAAAGTATATCACCAGAAACCCAATTAATTCCTATTTGTTCCATTTTAAATTTTATCAGTTTTGTAAAATTCAAACCAAAGGTATTAGTCATAGATAAAAAAGGTATTCCTAATATAGATGTTTTATACCCTTTAAATTTTATGTTTCCTGTACCATTATAATCTGTTGTTTTTGTTAATGTGTGTACGCCTGTGCCGTTATCTGTTATAACAATAGTAATACCGTTTAAGGCATTTTCTACAGTAGTTGCTAGTTCTATATGTGTTCTACTTATTCTTACACAAAAATAAGTAACTCCTGAACTTAAAGGAGTTGGAAGTGTTCCTGTTGTTGATAATGTTACTTTATCTGTTGTTTTATAGTATTTTCCTGGAGTTGTTAATGTCAAAGTTTTATTAGCAGGGAAGTTTGTTGTAAAATCAGATATTGTGTTAATAACATATGTTTCAGGTCCCAAATCTAATCCTGCAAGCTCATTTCCAACATTATTATTTTTAAAAATATAATCTATGTTATCATTTACAGGAGCTCTTTTTGCATAATCATCTAAAAATTCATTTCTACCAAAAGGATTAGTTTCAGATCCATCTGTTGAACCTGAAGCAATACTAAGATCAACATATAAATTTATATCATATGCTTGAGAACCTTTTTCAAAAGATCCACAATCTGCTGAATCTCTGTTTGGTCCCGGATTTGAAGTTTCATCTCTTGATCTTCCAAGTATATCTATGGACATAGATTCTACTGTTTTATTACTTAGTACTTGAGCAACATCAACAATAGATGGTAATAGTCCAAGAAGAATAGATCCTTGTCCAGGCCAGAAGTTATTCTCAACATCAATACTTCCAAATTCATCAATTAATTGATAGTCTATATCAACTACATCAAAGTCTCCTACTTCTGATTTACCACCAGAAATATCATAAGGTATATCAACTTCTTTTGTAAAAGCATTAGCTGCATGTTTTAATTTTGATCCTCTTCCTATTCTAAAACCTGTAACTATTGCAGTTGCAGAATCATCTTTTGAAAAGTAATTTATTGAACTTTCTGCATCTATGTTATTATTATCATCTAATTCAACAAAAACTTGATCATTTATAGATCCACTTTTGGCAATACAATCATTACCAACAAATGAAAGATTACTATCATAAACACAATCTGTAAACTTTAGTAGTCTTGTTGCTTCTCCATCAGTTCTATAAAGATTGTTTGATATATCTGCTTGTACGTTTTGGTTATTATCAAAATGAATAAATGGAAATTCTATTGTTGCATTAATATCAATAAAGAAACCTTCAAATGTTATTCTAGGGTTTTTATTTTGACTAACCGTTATGAAAGCTCTTCTTTTTGATATTGTATGTATTCCACTTCCTGCACTAGTAATATCTATAGGTATATTATTTGCTGCATTGGCTGCTGTTATTGCTAATTTAACACCATCTAAAGTTACAGTATGACTTCCAGTTCCAGTTCCAGTTATTGTTATAGGAACATTTGCTATTGCGTTCGCATAAGTTGTAGCAACTTTGTATCTAGTATCAGAAACTTTTATTAAATAATAAGTTGTTAAAGGTGCTAATGGAGTTGGAAGTGCACCTCCAGAATTAGTAAATTCAACAGCATCACCCGTTACAAAAGTTTTTAATGGTTTTGAAAGAGATCCTAAATGTATAGTTGACGTTGTTATATCAGCAGTAAAACCAGAAGTTGTTATAATAGTATAATATGTTTTATTTGATGCAAGAGGCAATGGTAAGGAAACTGTAGTTGTAAGTACTACAGGATCACCTGTAATAACTCCTGCTGTTGTGTTTAAAATATTATTTCCTACTTCTGGTACTGTAAAATTTCCATAAATAGTACCTGTTAGAGATCCTGTTAAAACAGGAATTCCGTTTTCTATAGGGTTATCTGATTGAAAAGATACAGAGTGACTATCACGGAATAATGTCTTATCTATTACTATCTGATTGTCATCGTTTATTAATCCGGTTCCATCTCCAGAACATAAGAATTGAACTTCAAAACTACTATTATCAAAAGGAGTATTATCATCAAACAAAGAAGCATCATCAAACCCAAGTTTTGTAGCCTTATCTAAAAACCTTTGAACATCTTTCCAACTATATTTATTTTCTGGAGTTCCTGCTCCTCCACTTGTTACTTCCAAATATTCTCCAAAAGAACTTAGATCTAATACGTTTGAACTATTCAATTCTAATAGATTATTATTATCAATAGTAGATGTTTGAACAAGTGCTGATGCATCTATTGCATTTTTTAAATTTATCATGGTTGCTTCTGGACTGAAAGTCTCATTTGTTCCACCATAGAAACCAATTACTTGTATATTATCTCCTACTTTTGTTATTTGGTTATTTCCTAAACCTCCTAATCCTATAGTAGTTACTCTAACTTTTGCTTTATATATATGTTGAGTTCCTGATCCAGTTCCTGTGAATTCTATTAAGTTAGTTCCACTCTGGGCATCCGCAAGTGTTCTCGCAAGACTTATAACATTTTCAACTATTGAATTATGTGAAACATAATAAACTTTAAATTGATTAATAGGATCACCAGAAACATTAGGATAAGATCCTCCAGTTACATCTAAAAATATAGGATCTCCTGTTGAAAAAAGTTCTGTATTTATAATTTTATAGGAATCTCCAGATTCCATTATATCTTTATCAAGAGATAATATCTCATCACTATCTACAACAATAACAGAAGCACTGTTTCCTTTGGTAGTATTCTCAATTCTCATTCCAGCTTTTACTGTTGTAAGAAAGTTTTTACCTGTTTCAACTAATTTTCCATATACTTCACTTGTTGTTGTTCCTGAATTCGCTATATTATCTAAAGTTATTTCTTCTGACGGAGTTGGTGTTATTACACTATAATCTAAACCTATTTTTGAAGCTATAACTGTTGTATTAATGGAAGATAGGTTTATTTCATCAATAAGATTATTTAATGTTTCAATCGTACCATCTTCATTAGATCCTAATGTTACAGGAACACTGGGTTTAAAATCAATAATAAAGTTTTCACCAACAGCGTTAAGTGTAAGTGGAACACTTGTACTAGACTTTAAATGTAATGTTGGATTAGTACTGTTTACAACAACAGGATCTATAGAACCATGTAAATGAAGTTCTTCACGTAATTCTTTAATTTTCCTTTCTAGGTTTATTAAAGATAAATACGCATTTGATCCTATAATAACAAGCTGGTTAATTGATCCAAAAGGAAGAGAAACTTCTTGAAACTCAAAATTAATTGGAGGATTTATACCATCATCTATTGTTAGTGTATCACCATTTTTTACATTAAGTCCACTATATATTCCTAACGTTCCATATACAATAACTGAATCATCATCAAATTCAAATCTTACTTGTTCAGTACCATTACTTATGTTTACACTATCTGGAATAGGAGGATTTGTATTAGTTGAATCCTTTGGATTAATACCTTCAAAAAAATCAATATCTCCAATAGCTTCAATAGGAGATACTGTAGCTATTTCTACTTGGGTGTTACCGCCATCTACTGTGCTGTCATCATCAAATTCAAAAGTTTCTTCTGTAGCAGTATCATAAATTGTTACTCTATCACTGTCTTTTATATTACCTTTAAACTTTACACTTCCAGATCCAGCAGATTTATCTAAACCTACATATTTTGATATCATTAATATTCTCCATGCCTTATGATGATTTTAAATAAACTTGATCGTGATCTACATATAACTCACCTACTTCTGCGTCTATTTCCTCTGGTAAAACCATTTTAACTTTTCCAGTTGTTGATAGATCTACAAGTTGTGTTAATCCAGATGCCGTGATAGTTTCGACTACTGCATCAGAAAAAGTTACTTCGTCAGAAAAAACAACAGCTTTTTCAAAAATGCTTTCTTTTTTGACTGTTAACTCACCATTGATAATCAAAGGATTACTTATAGTAATATCAGCAACAGTTATAACCATTCCAGGTAATGTTACTTCTTCTTGAAATTCAGTTTTAGATGTTATGGTAAAAGAGTTTTCTTCTTCTTCGTATTTTTTAGTGATTGGAACTTGTCCTACTATTACTGTTCCTGAAAGTGTACTTGATATTTCAACTGTTAATGTTTTTGTTAGAACACTAGAAGGGTATATAAAGGAATTTGTCAATATTCTAGGTGCTGTTGTTTCTCCTTTAAGATTACTTATCTTATCTTTTTTACCATAAGCTATATATATTGCTGTACCTATTGCTGATATATTTGTTTGTAAGTATAAACTATTTCCTTCGTTTGACCAAAATCCATCAGCATCAACATTGTTTGAAGCTCCTCCACTTGGATCTAATGGTGTTGCTCCATTATCAATAAAAACACCTGTTACATAAATAGGAAACCCATTGGTATCAATTAATCCTTGTCCTCTTGAATCTTCCAGAACAAAAAATCTTCTTGCACTTCCTATTGGACCAGTTCCAACAAAAATAGGTCCAATAGTATTCGGAACTTCAATAAAATTTTCATCTGATGTTGATGTACTATATATTGTTCTTATTGCTATTGGTTGTTGTTCTGTAACAAATTTATTTGTCTCAGAAGGAGTACCATAAGTACCATCCAAAGAATTTTTTTGATCTTCTGTTAAAAGTTTTGGATCTGTTTCAGTAACATATTTATTACTTAATCCTGGATCTCCAGTTGTTCCTGCTAATGCTTCTTTCTGAGAATATGTTACATGTTTTGATGATGTTTCATCATTGATATGGTTATTAAAAGCCACTTCTAGATTTGAGTAATCTCCTATTTTAACATAAGTTGTTCCATCATATATGTATATCAAAGGAGTAGATCCAATATCTTCTACTATTATATATGTATCTCCTACAACATCTGTTTTTTGTTGTAATGGAGTAGGGGTAGGTAATGATGAAAGAACTCCTCTAAAACTTAATCTTCCTACTGTATCAATAATGTTTCTTACTGTTAAGTCAATCATTCCATTGTTAACTTCAGCATCATTTCCAACAACAACTTTTCCGAAAACAATAAGCTGATCTTCTTTGTCAGCATTAAATATTGACTCTTCCAGTGTTTCTATTGTTAATGTAGGTTCTGTTCCTACATGATATACAGCTCTTAAACAAATATATGTTGTTTGGTTTGCAGGTGTATTAACATCAATAGAATCTGTTTTTTCAATAACAACCATACCATCAGATGATATAGCTCTAAATGGGGAGATTCTTACAGATAAAGAATTTGTAATAGGTGATATTTCCCCACCGAAAAATATACCCTTGCTAAAGAGTTTAGCAAAACGATCATTTAGATCTTGAGTAGATTTTATTGTTTCAAAACTATATATTGCTCTTATTGTCATATTATTTCTCTTTTTATGATTCTGGAATTTCTCTAAACAATCTTATGTTAACATGATCATGAGCCGTAAAATTATAAGTGGAACCTGAACCATTATATATTTCAAATTTTATTTCATTTGCACTCCATACAGATCCTGATATTATTATAGCAGGATCATTAGATCCGATCCAATCTTTATGTTTAGTACACATAACCAAGTCTTTATCATCCATATCAGTTAATTCAGGACCCCAAGTTGACATATCTTGTATATAAGTAAGAGAAGCACCAGATGCTAATGAACCTCCTGCACCTTCAGAAAATAACCATGAAGTATGTGCAGACCATTGCCTGTCATCTGCTGCTAATATTTTTTTATTATTTAAAAGTGCAGTAGAAGCATATAAGTTTATTCTTCCTCCTACTTCATCAACTTCTGTTGCTGTTATGTTTACATTTCCTTTACTTGCAGATATTCCTATTCCTATATCTGATGATATATACATAGCATGAGATTCTGAATTGTTTGTTATTCTTATACCTGTTGAAGTTACAGTAGCATCTATTGTTGTTTGTCCTTTTTGAGTTTGTATATGTAAACCATTATCTCCATGAAGATTAATTAATTGCACACCTTTAAAAACTGAAGGAGTTGTTTGATCTAGTATCTGCAAGTACCCAACATCCATGCTTTGTACTAGTACGTGTTTTTTTGATCGTACTAATACCCCACCTTCAGTATTTTGATTTCCTAATACAACTGACCCATTAATAGGATCGACATCGATTAAAGCATTTCCACTGTTTTGTAACATATGAATAACACCGTTATTATATATAACAAATCCTCTTTGAGAACCTGATGCAGTAGAATAATTAAGTTTAATAGCACTGTTGCTCGTAAGATCTATATCTCCAGATGATGTTATTGTAGTAGTTGTATTTCCAGATATTGTAAAATCTGGACACGTTATAGTAGCATTTCCACTTCCGTCTACTGTTATTCCTTTTCCACTATCACCATATATTTTAATTTGTGAATTTGTGTACGTTCTCACACCACCAGCAGCAGTTTTTAACCAACTCGTACCATCTGATCCAACAAGAACTCCTGTTCCACTGTCTTCATTTATTGTTGTGCTTCCGCTTGCAACTCTTACTCTTGAATCTAGGTTTGTTTGCCAGTTTTCTAATGCTGTAACTCTAGTTTCTAAGATACCTCCACTTCCAGATATTTCTTGAATAACAGTAGATAGTTTTTCGATTCCACTATCTCTTATATTACCCCATATATCACCATCAAAATAAGCACTCTTATCTCCATCATATCCAAGAATTACTTGTCTGCTACCTTTAGCATATAATTTAAGTTCTCTATCTGCTGTATATCTTATTCTAGCGTCTTCATTGCTGTGCTCGTTACCAAATAAAATTTGTAATTTCTTATCGTTTTTAGAGATAATAGATATACCACAATCATCATCAGATTCAACAACAATATGTCTAGCATCAGAATTAGCTTTGTAACCTGCTTCCTTGTCATATACATGAATGTTACTTTCTGAATAAAATGATTCAGGAAATCTATTAGAACCAGTTACAATAATTCTTTTAGGTTTTATAACCGGATCTGTTATTAATCTAGGTAAACTTGTTTCTTGTTGATTATAATTAGGAGATGATGATGTTACAAGAAAATCTCCTATTTTATCTTTTTTACCATATACAACTTTTTTATCAGAAAATGATTCAGCAGAATCACCTACTTTAAGAAAAAGAGAATCATTTGAAGTCCAAAAACCATCATCATCAACATTAGGGTCTGCTTGAGGATCTAATCTACTTGTTAGACTATTATCTGTGTAAACATCTATTATTTCTAACCATCCCTCACCATATACGTTTGTTGTAAGAAAAAAGTTTTTTGCAGAAGAATTAGTACCTGTATTTTGTTCTCTGCCAACAAATATTGGTCCTGCGCTTCCTGGGATTTCTATATATGTAGCAGTAGCATTTATTATAGGGAAACTTGTTCTTATTGCTATTGATTTTTGTTCAGTAAGATATTTATTAGTTGCACTTGGAGTTCCAAGATCTCCACCTCCACCCATTGCTTGTGATTGCTGCTGTGTCCCTATTCTTGTATCATTACTAGTTACATAAGGATTTGTACTAGAAGGAGATCCAGATGTTCCTATTAAAGCATCTTTTTGATTTGATGTTACATGTTTCTTAGTTCCTTCATCGTTTATATGAGCATCAAAGGAAGACTGTAGACTAGAAAAATCTCCTATATCTGTCCATCCATTTCCATTCCATGTATATAAAAGAGGCTGTGTTCCATTTCCTTCAGAAACTATATAAAAATCACCATTTCTGTTTTGAACAGGTCCATCATTTGTTGGAAGATTACTTTGTAATGTTACAACTCCTCTAAAATTAAGTCTACCAATTGAATCAACAGTATCTCTAACTGTTGTGTTAATCATACTAAGTAGTACTGATGCTTCTGATCCAGGAACATCTACTTTTGCAAAAACAACTAGATCTTCTTTATCAGATGCTAGGTACACAGATTCTTCCATAGTTTCTAATTGAACTATAGGATCTCCACCTATTACAAACTTGGATCTAAGAAGTATGTATGTTATTTGTCCTGCCGGAGTATTAAACTCATTAGTTTCATCTTCTATTATGGTCATACCATCAGAAGATAATGCTCTAAAAGCACTTAATCTTACAGATAGACTACCAACAATAGGGGTAACTTCTCCACCATAGAAAACACCTTTGTTTATTAATTTGACTAAACGTGAATTTAGATCAAAGGTTGAATCTGGTGCTTCATATCTTAGTATAACTTTTATAGCCATTTTATTCCTTTAAGTATACATAAAAACCATAACTTCTATGTTTATTCCTGTTAAACCAGTCGTAGGGTAGTTACCTCCTAATTTTCTGAATATTATTGTAACTGTATCATCAGAAGATACATAACCCTCAAACATAAATTGATTAAGCGGAGGTGAAGGATCGGGAGGTTGATTGAAATCTAAAGGGTTATTATATTCTCCACTTCCTCCTCTCCAATTAACATGAACTATATCTCCTGGTCTTGCTCCTATAAAAATACCAGTAGGAGTACATACTACTGGATCACCGTTTTGAGGTGGTGTTCCACTATAACCAGGAGTAGAAACAGTCATTGTCTGTTTCATAAAGACTTTAAAAGCAGTTCCCGAAGGACCAAATTTTATAATTCCATTATTTACTATAAGACCAATATCGTTTACCTGAAGTCCATTGTTTACCTGAAGTCCATTGTTTACAGTTAGTAAACCACCACTAATTGAAGTTCCTGTAGAACTTATTATATTAACATTTTTATTAACAGACCATAAACCAGCGTCACCGTTATTAGATTTTATTGTATTGTTTGTTTCAGATAATAAAAGAACAGAACCATCAGTACAAGTAATATTCATATAAGTTTTGGATGTTATTCCTATTGAATCATTTGAAGCTGTAAGATTAAGAACATTATTAGCAGTAATAGCTATTGACATATCAGAAGTTATAGTTACTCCTGTTCCTCCATTTAATGTCAAAGGACCATTTATTGCTGATACTGTTATGCCAATAGTAGATATATCCGTCCATATTTTAACACCATTAGCACCTTTTCCATATATTTGTACACCTTTCCAAGTTGGTACGTTTATACATTGTACATATCCAGTTGCAACACTCTGAACTAAAGCAGCCCCATTATGTGTTATCATTGATATATTATCATTAACAGGATCAGCTGCAAAAATAGTAGAACCTATTGGTCCTCCTGTTTTTCTTATATGAACATAACCATCATTGCGAATTTCCAGTCCTTGTGTTGGATTAGTATTAACTGTTGATGGATACGTTGTAAATGTATTTGAATTTATATAGCACCAACCTGTTCCAGATGTTATCCAAACTGAATTAGTTGGGCTGATATTTGTATAAACTGAATTTAAAATAAATTTAGATGAAGTAATAGTGGTATCTCCATTAAGAGCAACAGTTATACCCTTACCTAATCCAAATAAGGTTATACCACTAGAAGGAGTAACAGTTATTCCTCCAAGAGTTGTTTTTATCTTTGTTTGTCCAGATACACTTATTTCAATACCACCATCAACAGAATTGATTTTTGTAATAGAATTATCATTTATTGATCCTGTTGCAGCATTAACAGAATGAATACCGTGTTGTATTTCAGTCTGCCATGTTTCTAGTGATGTTACTCTACCTTCTAATCCTGAACCACCAGATGTTAAAGTAGATATAACAGAAGCAAGTCTTTTAGATGATCCGCTGTCATCAATGTTACCATATAAATCACCATTATCCATTAATTCTAGTCTGTTACTGCCAATATCTATTTGTAACATACTAAAAGTATATATCTGCAAATGCCCACTAGATATGTCGAGTGATATTTTTGCATCTTCATTACCGTAACTATTACCAAAAACAATGTTTGCAAACCCAAAATCATCATTACATAATATAGATAAACCACAAGAACCCTCTGATTCTATAACAATGTTTCTAGCATCAGATACAGCTTCAATTCCTGTGTTATGTGTATAAACATGAACACCTTGATAAGTATGATTGTTTAAAACTGTTGATGATGTTACAACAACTGCTTTTGGAAATATAGTGTGTCTTTCTACTCTAGAAAGTGAAGTTTCGCTTTGATTAGGATTACCGACTTCTGTTAAAAAATTACCTATGTTTTCACGTTTTCCATATACTATATATTTTGGAGAAACAGAAACAGTACTTACATTTGTTTTAAGATAAAGAGTACCGGAATTTGTCCAGTATCCATCTCCATCTACAAAAGAATCAGATGAAGGATCTAATTGATTTGATAATCCTGCATCCTTATAAACTCCTGTAACATATATAGGAGTATTATTTCCATCCATTAAACCAGTATCATCATTACCTATTAATCTAAAGTAGTTTTTAGCAGTTCCTACACCATTTTTTCCAACATAAATTTTACCTTGTGTTCCAGGCATTTCTACATAATCTGTGGTTGCTGTAGCTATAGGAAAAGCTGTTTTAACAGCTATCGATTTTTGTTGAGTTATAAATTTATTAGTTGCACTTGGAGTTCCAAGATCTCCGCCACCCTTTCCAGCTTCCGTTTCACTTTGGGTAGCCATTCTTGCATCATCGTTAGTTACAAATAAATTTGTTGATGATGGTTTTCCTTGTGTCCCTTCTAATGCAGCTTTTTCATCTTCAGTTATATGCTTTTGTATACCAAGATCTTGTATATGACTATTAAATTGAGTTTCGAGATTAGAAAAATCTCCAATGTTTTTCCAAGTAACTCCATTCCATGCATAAATTAAAGGAGATTCTCCTGTTATTATAAAGAAGTCTCCTTCTCTATTTTGTTTAGGATTATCATCTGTAGGTAAACCACCTATTGTAGAAACAATTCCTCTAAAGCTTAATCTTCCTAATTGATCAACAACATCCCGTTCTGTTATATCAATCATATCTGGTGATAGTGTTGTAATTACACCAGATGGAACAACAACTTTTGCAAATACTATTAACTCATCTTTGTTTGATGCATTATAAGATGATGCTGATAAGGATTTCCACTCTATAGTAGGATCACCAGTTGTATTAAAAACAGCTTTTAAAACTATATACGTTGTACAACCAGCAGGAGTATTTAATTCTTTATAATCAGTATCTTCGATTAATGTCATACCATCAGAAGACAATGCTCTGAATGGACTTACTCTTACAGATAGATTTCCTGAAACAGGTGTTAATTCTCCACCATAGAAAACACCCTTACCTAATAGCTTTACTAGTCTCGAGTTTAGATCAGCTGTTGAATCTAATGCTTCATACTTTAATATGGATTTTATCATGCTAATCCCTTAATGCTTTACTATAACTTTTATTTTTAAAAAACCAGATACTGGTATGGAAAATAAATTAAAGTTTCCTAACCCATAAAGAAACTCACCACCTGCGTTTGGACCGTTTGTTAGAGTTCCTATAAGGCCAACATTTGAAATAGCTGATATGTTTGTTTCACTTGATAGAATTTCAAGACTATATTCTGTATCAAAGTTACTTACTTGCTTTATATTTCCATCACCTATTTCTTTAGGTCCAAAAGACTGTTGTGGCAATGATGTTAGTGTTCTGTCAGGAACAAGGGGTTCACCAGTTGCAGGATCATGACCACCATCACCTGCTACAAACTTATTTATAGTATAAGCGTAACCATAATTCGCTAGATTTCTTAAAGCAAGTTTTCCGCTTTTTGTTACTACTACTACAATATCACTCATTTTGACCTATGTGTTTCTTAGTTCGTTTTTTGTTAGATCATCTCTTATATTATCTAAATGTTCTTGTATAGATGAATCATTATTTAATAATATTTTTACACCATTATTAAAATTATCCATACTTAGATATATATTTTCGTTTATGAAATTAGAATAAAGTTTTGCTAACTTTATTACATTGTTTAAGGTATCATCAGAAACTAACTCATTAATACCTATTATTTTCTTAAGATATACCTTTGTGTTTTTCTCACTTGGGTTTCTTAATAATGTTTGGTATAAAAAAGTTTTTGTTTCTTTATCTCTTCTTAACCTTATTCTTCTATATATAGATTCGTATTGTCCAACAATAATACTGTTACCGTTGTTTATACATAGTATTCCTCTTTTTTTAAGAGTTTTTTCTATATTTTTTATATTCATTCTTTTTCCATTTTTTTCTTCATTTCACTTACATCTTTTTCATGAAGTTCCCAGTCAGTTCCCAGATCCTTTTCAATCTGTTCTTCAATCTCTTCTTTGTTTAAACCCTTTTCAATACCTTCTTCTAATTCATCATATATAAAGTTAGGTATACCTTCTTTGTTCTCACCTTTGACAGCGATACTACCATCTTTCAAAATGACGTTCTTAACATCTAATTTAGTGAGGATCTTTGACATTTTTTTGTTTTTCATTTCTTTCTCCTATTTAAGATAACTGTCCCATTTACTTGATTTTTTTTGATCTTTACTAGGCCAAACTTCTTCAACTACTTTTTCGACCTCTTCTAGCTCATCTTTTTTTATGTCATCTCTTTCTTTTTTTCTGTCCTTCATCCCTTCCCAAGATTCTTCAACATTTTCATCCATTTGTTTTTCATGTTCTTTTATGTTTAAAGGTCTTTCATTATATTGATCGGGGATAAATTCAACTTCTCTTTCCTCATTTTCTAATCCAGTATCCTCTAAAGTAGGATTAAGAATATCCTCAAAATTAGGAGGGGGAGGTAACGCAGCTTTAACGTAAACTCTACCACCTTTTAATACTTTACTATAAATACCTTTTTTTCTTAGTAAAGAGCTTATATTTTTTATATCCATAAAAACCTTTTTAGTGAGAAGTTATTGTACCTGGATAACTACCTACTGTTGCATAACTACTAGATACTGATGTTGATATCTTTGATAATACTTTAGTTCCAGGTACACTTCTATCTGGATTATCTATATAGTCAACGATTGATTCACCTACAAAACCATCATCAAAAGGATCTGATATAGTACCAGCATCTAATACATTACCTTGATCAAAAGGATTTTCTTGATCAGTATATATATCTTGATCTCTATCTGCTAATGGACTATCTGCTGTTATAGGTATTGGAAGAATTTGTATAAAAGCATCCATATCAAAATTATGAACTATTTCTATATTTGAAATCCATGCTTCTATTTTAGCAGGTCCTTCATCTCTACCTACGTTTCCACCATCTGACTCAAAAGTAAAACGATGGACTCTTAATTTACCGTTATCATCAAAAACAATCTCATCTTTATTAAGTCTTTTTATATTCCTACCAAAATTATCAATAATTCTTGCAAACGATATCCATTTGTTTACCTGTTCATTGTTTAACCATGCATGAACATCATATCCACCATAATTTTCTTGTGTTGAATGTATGTTATATATACTAGGATCAAAATTAAAATCATCTTCTATTTTTTTAATAAGAGCTGTACTTTGTACTAATGCTTTTATAAAAGCGTTTAAGGCATCTTCAGATCCTGGATTATTTACCAATGCTTTAATAGATGTTTGTAACTGAAAAGCTTGTATTGATTTTATATCAGAAAGGACAGGAAAATAACTCACAAGGGGCTCAGCTAATCTTGTTGCATCATCATTAAAAATGGAAGTTCTTAATCTTTCTAAAACGCTTTCAACTCCTATATATATGTCTTTTGCATAGGCGTTTAAAAAAGTTCCTAAATAGGTTGCTGTAACATTAAATGTAAAAGGGGATTCGTTTTTATTTACAATATTGTTTATTGTTATTGAGTTTAACCCCTTTCCTAATAATATTCCTATTGTGGAAACAAGATTTCTAGGAACAAAAGTAAATGTTTTTTCATCTTTTTTACCATCAATTCCATCTTGAATATCTTCTCTTACTACTGTAAATTTAAACGGGATATTTAAATGTTCTTCATCTACTTCAAGTTTAAAGTACGTGTTTTTTCTACTAAAAGGAACTATAACAACTCTTAGATCGTAAAACCTACCTTCTGTTACACCCTTCTGATCATCTGATCCGAACAGAAGTCTTCTGTATACAACATCCCAAGCACTGGGTACATTTGTTAGTTTTATTGCCATTATACTGTTATTATTATTTTTAAACTATCTTCGTCAATAACTGGTATTTCATTTAAATCAAAAGATATAACTTCGACATCAAATTTATTATCTATACTGCTTTGATGTTTTATAAGATGTACATCCATTAAACCTACAACTTCTTCCTGAAGTTTGTTTTTTGTATCTTCAGGGAAAATTTTAACATGAAACTCTTTAGGCAGATCATATAATACTTCTCTTATATCAGCTTCAGCCTGAATTTTATCTGCTTCACTTGATGTGGAAACTATTTTTGCTCTTACTTTAAAAGTAACTTCTTTTTCAAAAGCTTCTCTTACAAGAATATCTGTTCCATATGGACTATCATACTCTGAGAATAATGACTGAGCATCTACTACAGATTGGTTTATATTATACTTGATACTAACAACTCTGTTTACATTAACAGGGTTTATTAAAATAACTTTATCGTTTGATTGTCCTGACTTACCTACTTCTGGAGAAAGATCTTGTATAAACTCAAACTCAACAGGAGAGGAATCTACAGTAACACTTTCAACACTTACTACAGGTTTGTTTTGTAGTATAAACTCACTCGTCACTTGTTCAGTTATTATTGTATCTGTTTTTTGACTTTCTCTTGATCCTATAACATATATATCAAGTGCAGGTTTATCTATTGTTCTTCTAAACAAAGATCTGTCGTTTGCTTGAACAACTGATATATCTAATAAATCAGTAACATTTTCTCTTATATAATCTTCTATACCAGCTGTTTGTCCTCTATCAAGTCCTAGAAACTTTCCTTCTATTGTTTCTACATAATCTGTATCTGATTGATCTCCTGATCCTTCAACAATAGAATCAGTAATACTTATTGTTCCATCCATATTATCTAGGTTTGAAACAATATTTATAACTCTTCCTTTTGGAAGATTATAATCTTCTCCTTCAGCTATTGCTTCTACTGTTACTTCTATTTGATATCTGTTTGCTGCTGAATTAAAAAAAGCTTCTGCGTTTTCTGTTGTTAATGTTGCTTCTTCAATAGTTTCATATACCAAAGAATTATCTGAGTTTGAAACTTGGGTTCCTTCTGGTATAACGATATCTCTTATAGGTCTTGTGAAAACATAAAATGCTTGTATATGTTGTTCTCTTTGTCCTTCTCCTCTTGGTATTTTAAAATTGTTACCTAAAGCATTTACTTCTTCTGTTGTTGATACCTTTACAAAGTTTACAGAAAGAAGGTTTGCTATTCTTTCCATCTCCTCTTCTGATACTTCTAATTCATTTGGAAATGGTCTAACAACAACATCATAAACTGGACCTTTTTCAACATCTATTGTAGGATCATTTTCTCTGATTGTTTCTATTACATTTTTTTGTATTTCTTCTTTTGATCTAGCCATTTATAATCCAACAAGTTTTTGAACGTTAATCTGAGAAATATGATCTGTTTTTGCTGGTATATATATTTCTTCTTCAACACTTATCTTTTTAGGTGTTCTAACAGAAATAAACAAAACAGCATCTGTATCATCTATCATATTAACGTCAAGTGAAGATATAGTTACTATTTTTTCTTCTTCATCAAGATACTGATCTGATTGTTGATATCCTTGTAATCTATCAATAGTATCAGATGCCTCACTTAAAATAAATGATCTCCCACCAAAAAATGGAACATTTCCACCACTAAATAACCTAGATCCATAATTTCTAAGAGGATCAAAGTTAGATAAATAAATTTGAACTAAGTCTTGTCTTAGTTTATTTTCTTTATCAACCATTTCTGATTTGCCAGTTGCCTGTTCAAAACAGAAATCCCCGTTTTTTATTCTAAACGTTGTACTCATGAAATATATGATTTAATAACCCATGTTTTTGCTATTGCCATCAAAACATCACTTATACATACTACAATAGCATCTGTTTGAGTTCTATTTCTTGTTTCTGCAACTAAGTCTTTTGCAATTTCAATCGTTTTTCTTTTAATACATTTTGTTAAATGTTTTCCAAGCATTGAATAGTTTTCACTTCTATGATCTCGTCCAATGAAAAATTTACTTTTGTCACTGTTAGGTTCTATTATATGATCTATTCCAGCATTAGCCAAAGCTGAAGAAGCTAAAGCTATTCCTACTTTATCTACGTTTTGCCATTTATGTTGTATTATCCAACAAAGAGCATCTTTTCTGAAATCAATAGGACATGCGTTTTTATCTATACCGCTGTTTCTAACATGCTTTGCTAGGATATCTGAATATTTAAAAAGGAGTCCCTCAAGGTTTTGTCTTAACTCAATATCATGACCTTTATTGACTATATACTTTGTAACTATTTTTATTATTTTTGAGTATTTAGGATATGTCTTTGGCATAAGAGAACAATACTCAGCGAGTCTAACTTCTTCACTTCTATGAAGATCATCTTCCTTGTAAGCTTTAACAGGATTAGGTTTTCCTTCTTCAGGTTTTAAATTAGCTATGTTTACCATTTGCTTTTTAACTTTACTATAGAAAGGAGTTAGTTTTTTAAGATCTTTGTTAAAATCGTTTAGAAAAGTTAGATAGGAATGAATATTAGGAAAATCTAAACGAGCCTTTTTTCTGATTGATGGAAATTTTGTAAGATCTATTTCTGCCTTTTCAATCTCGTTTTGTACCTGTCTGTTTAATTCCCAAAAAGTACTTCCGTTTTTTTCTCCGAAGTATGAAAATGCTTCTTTGTATGCTTTTATACCTACTATGTGTTTGAAGTCCTCTTTTCTATTAATCATAATATCTCCTATTATCCTGTGTAAGCACTAAGTGGATTGACCCATGATTCTAATTGCTTGTTTTTTGGTTCGTTAGTTTGTTCTTCTTTCATTCTTTGTTTTAGTATTTTTAAATATGTTCTTTGAAACACGAGTCTATCTTTCTTATCATATATAACTCCAATTTGAGATTGTAGATCAGTTAATATTTCACCTACTTCAGATACACCAGAAAACTTCCCTGCTGTAAACGTCTCTCTAAAGGAGTTAAAATCCTCAAGAATGTTTTCAAGTTCTTCAACTTTACTATCTGATGATTCTATTTCAGAATCAACTATTTCATTTACAATCTTATCACGATCTTCATTATTAGTATTTATATCTTTTACTTCAGATAACCAATTTATAGCTTCTTGCTTTGAATCATCTGATTGAAGAATTAAAAACTGTTCAAAACCTCTAGATATAGGAATTTCTTTATCAAGATTAGCAGAGAAGTACTTAGGAATTTCAGTTGAAGGTTTTCTTTTACTCTCTACTTTTATTTGTTCCTCTTCAGTAAGGTTTATTTCAGCCATTAATCACCAGCCATCTTCTTCATTTTGTTTATTAAACCAAACAATTCTTCGAGAGCTTCCTTTTCATTATCATCAATTCTTACTTCTTTTTCTTCAATAGCTTTAATTGTTTTTTTCATTCCAAGTAAAACACTGTTTCTCTCTTCTTGTGTGAGCTGTAAAGTGCCAAAATATGTCGGAGTCTTATGTACATCTTTTAATTTCATTTTTTTCTCCTTTTATGTTAGTTGTGTTACTATTAAATAATTTAAATTTTTATGACTTTTATATAACAGGCATGTGTGTGAGTTGTCTCCTGGTAGTAGACTGTCTAAAACTTTTTACTTTTTTATTTTTCTTCTTCTTTTTCTTATCCTTATTCTTACCACATTTTGCAACAGGTATATCAGTTACTCTTCTTTCTGCTTTTTCTGAAGAAGGAGCTGATGGTTTTTGTGCCTCTTTTCTATTTCTAAGATCTTTGTTTTCTTCTTGGTTGTCATTGTTACGTTCAGCTATAGGTATATAAGTCAGTCTTCTTTCTTTTTCCAAGGCATCTACTGTAACGTCACCACCTTCTTTTAAACCTGATCTTTGAGATGCTTTTGTTTTTTTACCATTACCATTTGCATTAAAGTTTTTAATATCTTTTTGATAAGATTCTCTTTTTCTTTTAAGAGCTTCGTTTTTGGTTTTTATCATTTTTAAGATATTTTTTGTTGATTCTATATAAGGTCTTATAAGACTTTTTTCTTTGTCAGGTATATCCTTATAAAGTTTAACTATCTTTTTAAGGTACAAATCAAATTTCTTTTCATTATCTTTTCTGGGAGGTAGTTTATTATATTCAACAAGAAGTTTTTTAACAGATTTTAAAGCATTATGTGTTATAACATCCAATTGTTCTATTTTGTTATTAACGCTACTTATTTCTTTTTCTCTTTGCTTATTTCTCATTACAATAAGATCAATCAAGTTTAATCCCTTTGTAATAAAATCTCTTACTTGAGATCTGTTTTCAGGAGTAAGAAAATCATTATATTTTTTTATTTTATCCTTTGCTGATTTTATTCTTTTTTCTGATGGACTAGGACTAGACTCGATATCCTTAACAATATTTTTGATACCAGTTTTTATCTTATGTAAAGTCATTTACTTATCTCCCTAATTTTTCTCTAACTCTTACTTTTCTTTTTCTTTGTTCTCTATATTTTTTTTGAAGTTCTGGTGGCAAAGATTTAACATTAACCATATTTCCTGTCTTTGGGTTTCTAACAACTTTCTCTAACCACTTTTTATCTTCAGGAACATTAGCAGGATTATGTTTATCATCTCTTACTTGAGGTACATTTTTATGTGCCTCTTTTGTTCCCTCTTTTGGTTCAGATTTTTTTATTTCCTTTGGTTTATTTACATGATCTGAATCATGGTAATTGACAAATTTATTATGAGGCTTAGGGGTATTAACCTTTGGTTTCTTTTTGTAATTGATCGCAAAGGCTATACCTGCCTCAATTAATATTTTTATTATTTTCTTTTTCATTATACAAAGAATGAATCGTAAAGTTCTTGTGAAAGTAATACAACTTCAGCAGCAGAAACATCTATATTACTTTCCCCTTCTACAATATTTTGCTTTTTAAATTCTGATTTTTTAATAAGGTAAACCTTACCGCTTGAAACTAAAGAGTTAAGCGATAATTTTGCATAATTCAAAAACCATGTTAAGCTTCTGTCAAATATTTTGTTTGAATTGTAATTGTTGTTTATTTCATCCCAGTGATCTTTTCTTATAAGAACTGCTGTTGATGTTTTTGATGCCCATCTGGGTGTTGATAATCCAGTTGAAGTAAATCCAGGTCTTTGTTTATGTAGGTAAAGAATATTGTAACCAACATTATCTATAAGTAGTTTAACATACTTATAAAGCATATCAGAGTCACCAACAAAAACAATCTCACCATCAGGTCTGTTTTGACTTATGTACTTGACAAAAACCTGTTTGTTTTGAGCTGTATCTTTTTCTTTATCTGATTCTTCTCTAGGTGGATTTGTTTCTGGTTCTATTCTTAATAAATGTAGTTTAACAGGACTATCTGATGTTGGTGAAAACTCATCTTCTGCAACAACGTAAATATCATAACTTGTATCCGCATCCAAGTTAGTTAATATTATTGTTTTTTCAACATCTTGATTTAATACAACTGTTCCAGAATTACCAGAAGGAACAGGAGTTCCTGTTGAATCTTGACCGTTTTTAATTTGTGAAATAGAAGGTGCAGGATCATCCTTTGTTATTGCCACAGCATAACCATCACCTTCTTCGTTTATTTTCAAAAGAACATTTGCAGTAGTTTCTCCTATGTTATCTAATTTTGGATAAGTTAATGCAAACACAGGAAGAATATTTAAATCAAGATCTAATCTAGAAACAGTTGTCTGTAAATTAGGAACAGTATCTTCTGCAACTAAGTATACATCAAAGTTTTCTGCTGATAATCCTGTAAGTGTAAAATTATCTGGAGTACTGGCTGTTAAATCAAGATATGCTGATTGTATAGGTGATCCTCCTCCTGCTGCTTGTCCTGCTTTAATTTCAGTTGGTGAAGGTTCTCCTGAATCATTTGGTACTACAACTAAATAAGCTTTTCCAGCCTCACTTATTTGTACGTCAACGTCAGCTCCATCTGTAACAACATTTGATAAAGAAGGGGTTCCATTCTCCCAGTTTGGTGCTTGACTATCAATAGTTAGATCTAGTTTTATTGGTGATGCTTGTAAATTTGGAATAGTATCTTCCGCAACAACATAAACATCATACTCACCATGAGATAAACCTGTCAATGTCATTGTATCCAAAACACTTCCAACAAGAGATACACTATCAGAATCAACTGCCGGAGATCCACCAGATCCGGTTCCATTTTTAACTTCTTGAGAATTAGGAGGAGTAGCGTTATTTGATAATACAACTGAATAAGCTGTTCCATTTTCGTTTATTTGAACATTTATATCTGTACTGTTAGCCAATATGTTTGTTAATTCGGGTGTTACACCTTCCCAGTCTGGAGCAGAAGTATAAGCTTCTACTGATTTAAATGCTGTGTCAACACCAGACCCAAATACAGCTGATCCAGTATGTGGTGCTTGTGATCCCCAATAAACACTACCAAGATTAAAACCTACATAACTATTACATATATCTCTGAAGTCGTAATTATATGGTGATGCAGATTCATTGGGAGATCCATAACACTGAAATACAATATTAAAATGTGTAGCAGTAGTATTAGCTCTCAATTTACATCTTGCTGACATATAACCTTTAGTAGAGGCATCCTGACTTCCATACACTATATATTGTATTCTATTGCCAGCACCAGCTACAAGTGTTCCATCCTCAGTATAGATTTCTTGAAACCCAGCTACTGAAGATCCGGGTACTTTATTTAATATAACGACTTGATCTAGTACAAAACCATCAGTACCAGCTAGTACTCCTCCGATCACAACTTGGATTTGAGATGGAAATGACCCGTTAATTAATAATGACATAATATTTCTCCTTTAGCTTATTGCTAAGATGTTATTTCTCTCTGGAGCAATTTGTTTACCATCTCTAATACTTCCAAATGTATAGCAATGGTAACATTGTTCTATTGTTTTTAAATCTTTATCCCTGAGACAATCTATCATCTTTCTTCTAAGATCTCCTAAATCAACAGGTCTTTCTATTAAATACTCTTTATCTGATAATTCATGGTATCTACACTTTGTACAGTCATTGTTTCTTGCATTGGGAGCTAATTTATCTTGAAGGTTGTTTTTATTTACTACTATACTTCTATACAAAGAAGGATCAACATTAATCCAAGTTCCTTGACCTTCATTGTCATCAACCCATCTAGATCCTTCAAGACGATTTTTAAGTTGTCTTGTTTTAAGTAGTGTGGATACATAAGTTACTTTTTCTTCATCTAATGATGTTATTGCATCATAAATATCCATTGCAAGTTCACCATCTTCTTCAAATTGTTCAGGCCATTTTTCAAAAGATTGTGATCTGTTTAATTTTGGTTTTACATTATCTATGGCTTTTTGTAATTGATCTTCTGTAGGTTTTATTTCTAAAAACTTTATTATTTTATTAATCTCTTCTTTTGGATTACTATTCATATCTTCATATTCCACAATAAGAATATCTTTAATAATATCCAGGTTATCTTCTAACCATAAAACAAAACTTCCTGTTCTACCTATATAAGCTAAAGGAGAAGGAGGAGCATCATTATGATAAACCCAATCATCGTTTTCTCCAGCAACAAGAAGACTATTATTAATTAAATTCTTTTGAGATACAGATATATTTTTTGGATTCCTTACACAAAGAATAATTTTGTTAATAAGTTTTTTTGATGTTCCTACCATACCTCTAGGACTGATGTGTTCAGGTATTCCAGAGGTAATAATTTTCATTACTTTGCCTTTATATTTTTCAGCTTCAACACCTCTAACACCAGTTGACACAAACTCAGTTTCATAAAAACCTAAAGGATTCATCATATCAGAATGTTTTACTCTTCTTTCAATATCCTCTTTCTTCTCAATATATTCAGGAAGCCATTCTCCCTTATCATCTTTGAAATGTTTAAACCTGTCCTCATTGGGTTTTTTATCTCCTGCTACAGGAAGACCCAAGGCAACCATTGTTTGCATCATCAAAGAAGTACCTGATCTAGGTTCTCCACTTACTATTGTTATTTTGTTATTCATATATTACCTATGTTATTGTGTTATTGTGTTTTTTACTTTTTTTCTCTTTTTGTTCTCATTTCCAATCTTTTAGCTTCAAGATCTTTAGGCATTGTAGCTAATTGTTTTTCAATTTCTTCAACTTGCTTTTCATTAAATTCAACACCTTGTTTAGGATCTAATCCAGATTTTTCAATAGCTTTTGTCATTGTTTCAAATGTATAAGCCATTCCATGTTTTTTATTAATTTCTCTTCTTTTCATATTTTCTCCTTAAAAGAATGTATCATAAAGTTCTTTGGATAGTAAAACGAGATCTGCTTGAGCTATATCAACAAAATCTCCGCTGCCTACGTTTTCTTTACTGTATTCAGACTTCTTTATTAAATAAACTCTACCACCCGAAACAAATTCTCTTAGTTGTATTTTTGCATAGTTCAAAAACCAAGTCAGTGATTTTGTTTCTATTTTAAGTGGATTGTAGTTATCGTTTATTTCATCCCAATGAGATTTTTTAATAAGCACTGCTGTAGGAGTACCAGACCCGTTTATTGTTTGACCATTTTTATTTAATGCTGGTCTTTTTCTAAACAACCATAATATGTTATACCTTTCATCTTCTTTTAAAAGTTTAACATATTTAAGTATCTGATCATCATCACCAACAAACACTATCTCACCATCAATTCTATTAATACTTATGTAATCAATAAACTGTTGTTTGTTTTGAGCAGTCTCTTTTTCTATTGATGTTTCTTCTCTTGGAGTGTTTACAGCACGAACATTTCTTATTAACTCCAATTTAACAGGACTATCATACGTAGCTCCTCCAACAGAGTTTTCAGCAACTACATATATATCATAGTTAATATCTAAAAGATTAGATGCTTGAATTGTTCCTTCAGTGTTAGATGTTAATGCAACAGTCCCAGAAAAACCAGATGCTACTGGTGTTCCTGTAGCATCCTGTCCTGCTTTTACTTGAGATATTGATGGTGCATCTGATCCTTCAGAAACAACAACCATCCAAGCATTTCCATCTTTATCTGTTTTTGACAAAACATCAGCACTATTATCTGTAATAGAATCCAATTTAGGATATCCTTCTTCCCAATATGGTATTGGATCTATATTAACAGTAACCTTTTCAACATTATCCTGAAGTTCAAGATCATTGTTTTCAGCTATATAATATACATCATACTTAGCTGTTGGTACTCCAGAAATATTTATAACTACAGGTGTATCTTCTGGTAAAACAATATTTCCGCTTGATGTAGGAGCACCTCCACCGGAAGCTTGACCATTTTTAACTTCTAAAGGAGTAGGTGCAGGTGCTCCAAAGGGCACAACTACAAGGTAAGCTGTTCCGGCTTGATTACTACTTAGATTATTATCAAAAGATGTTGGACTTACAATATCTATATTTGGATATCCTTCATTCCAAACAGGTGCTGAGTACTGAATGTTAAAATCAGAAAGGTGATCTAAATAAACTGTTACAGTGTTTGCTTCAGTATCTACTTTAGAACCAGGAATTTTAATCCATTCAAATTCATCGTTATCCCAACGATAAACTTTCATTTGTTTTTCGTTTTTGATTCCAGAATCTATTAAGTCTTGTTCAGTATAAGTAAAGACTACTTTAATAGGAAAATGTTTATTGGGTTGTAGATCTTTACTTTTATCAATTATCAATCCAAACACAAGAAATGGATTTTTAGAGGCTCTGGGATTAATAAATTCTCTATTAAATGTTAAATCAATAGGTTCGTCAAAAGCTCCATCAGGTATTTCAAAAGAACCTCCTGGAAATTCTTCTGTACCCCAATCTCCTTCAACTTCTTGACCTGGATCAACTTCAACTATGTCTTCATCTCCCATAACAAAATCAGAAAGATGATCTAAATCAACTGTAATAGTTTTTGCATTTGTATCCACAACAGAATTAGTAAGTCTAACCCATGCTAGATCAACTTCATCCCAACGATATACTGCCATGTTATCTTCATTTTTAACATTAGCATTGTTTAGTTCTTGAACAGTATATTCAAGAACAACAGTAATAGGGTTATCTGGTTGTATATCAGCAGGAATTGTTTCTATATTCAGTCCAAAAGATATAAAGTTTCTAGAAGATCCTCTTCTATCAATTTCCGCTCTAAGAAAATCTAATGTAACTGGTATTGAGAAAGCATTAGAAGGTACAGAGTAAGAACCACTACCTTCTTTGAAATCTCCGACATTAAAAGTTCCTGGAATAAATTCTACTACTGAAAGATCCTGACCATAAACAAATTCAGAAAGATGATCTAGTTGCACTGTTAATGTGTTGGAACCAACATCTACAACAGCAGGAAGTTTTATCCATGTACTTGTTCCTTCATCCCATCTCCAAGATTTCATTTGAATTTCGTGAGTAACACCAGCATCAATTAATTCTTGATCTGTATAATCATATACAACAGTAATAGGATTAACAGGCTGCTCGTTAGTAGTTATTACATTTAATCCTCTGTCTAAGAATTTTATGGAAGAACCTCTTTTATCAATTGACTGCCCACTAAATTTTAAAGTTTCATTTGAATTAAATGCGTTACTTGGAATACTGTATGAACCACCAAAGAATGTTCCATTAATTTCTGTACCTGGAACAAATTCAATTACTGATAGATCTTGACCGATTGCAAAAGAAGATAAATGATCTAATTGAACTGTTAATGTGTTTGCGTTAACATCAACAACTGATGAGTCTATTTTTACCCATTCACTTGTACCTTCATCCCATCTCCACGCTTTCATTTGCAGTTCATCAGTAACTCCTGCATCTATCCAATTTTGATCTGTATAATCAAAAACAACAGTAATAGGATTATCTGGTTGTATGCCAGCAGGATCAGTTTCTATAGTTAATCCATTTCCAAGAAGAAACTTTATAGCTGATCCTTGAGGATCAACAGATCCTCCGGTAAAAAGTAAACTAACAGGTACTGAGAAAGCATTGGCAGGAATACTAAAAGATCCACCAGTAAATGTTCCATTTAAAGGTGTTCCTGGATTAAAATTTAAAGAGGTAGCGGATTTAAATCCATTATCAAGATCTTTATGAAGTATAAAAACATTATCATTTTTTATATCTGTACTAATATAGTATCCCACTCTATCTACACTATCTACAGGATCTATTGCCCATCCAGATCCATTCCAATAAGCATATCTTAAAACACCTTCATTACTTACAAGTTTATGATAAGAAATTTGAGGTCTATCCAAGGAATCTAAATTCAAACACGCCCACTCCCCGTAGTTATCAACTAAGTCAGCTCCTAAGTCTCCATTTGCTTTAACCCAATTTGATCCATCCCATCTACTAAATAGTAATGATCCTGGAGGATTATTTACATCAAAATATGCAACATTAGGTCTATCTTGAGAATCTAATCGCAAAGAAGTAAATCTAAGATTAACTCCTGCTTGTATTATATCAAAACCTGGAGTAGTTCCATCTGCCTTAACCCAAGCAGATCCATTCCATCTAGTAAATACTGCTCCTATTGTGTTTGGACTTGGTTGATTATCTTGTGTTTGTGTACAAGCTATACATGGATTATTATTTGAATCCATAACTAAAGAAGAATAATAACCTGTTTGTAAATTATTCAATGATATTATTACATCTACTCCAGGAGATCCGTCTGTACCTACCCATTGTCCTCCAACACGTTTAGCATATCTAAGTTCCCAATCATTTTCTGGAGTATTTTCAATCCTTGCAGTATATACCACATGAGCAATATTGTTTTTATCTACAGCTACAGAACCATAATAACCAACTCTGGAACCAGCTACAGCAGATTCTATATCTTCAGTAATCCATACTGATCCATTATGGTGTGCATATCTTCTTCTCATCTCATCAAAAATAATATAACTAGAATAAGTTATATGAGGATTATCTTGGTCATCTAAATCAATAGAAAGATTATCAAATCCTGAGTATATTGGATCAATTGAATCTACTTCATCAAATCCTGGAGTACCATCTGCCTTAACCCAAGTATTTCCATCCCATTTGGAATATATTAAAATGTTACTTGAAGTTGGATTAGAAATACAACAAAAATGAGCATATCCTAGAGAGTCCAATACAACGTCAGATCTTTGGACGTCTACACTTAAACCCGCTATTAATGTATTAATCCATAGTGCCATAATATATTTCCTTTTATTTTGTGTTTTTTGTTACTTTTTCTTTTTTGGATCTTCTGGTTTTTTTGTTTCAAGTACTTTTACTTTAGGTGCAAGTTTCCGAAAATGTTTTTTAAAAGCTTTGCTTACCTTTTCAGCTAGTTTATTAGCATCAACACTTAAACTTTCTATTATAATTGTATGTGCATTTTTTGCTTTCCATACATCTAAAGACCTTGAATTTTTTTGTAATGATACCTTACCTACATAAGGCTTAACTAAAAAATATATCTTTATAAGTTTTTCATACTTTCCTGTTGGAGAATATGTTATACCATTATTTAATCTGTCATTAGGTATATTAATTTTGAATTTTAGATTGTTAAAAAGTATGTGAAAGCTTATTTTTTCTTTTCTTGCCGACACAATAAGAAAACCGTTTTTAGACATAACATTGATATCTTTTTTTCTAAGAGTATCAGCAATGTAATTTACGTTAGATCCTACTTTATCAATTTTTTCTTTTGTTTCTTCTTTTTCTTTTACGTTTTCTTTGTCTTTATTTTTATTTATCTCTTTATCTATTTTTTTCTTTTTACTTGTATCAGGTTTTTGATCATTTTTGTCTTTTTGATCATTTTGATTATCTTTTTTTGGTTCGGGCTTTTCTACTTTTACGTTTGCCATTTCCCACTTATTACACCAACCAGATAAATCAATACCCCCTTCAACCATAAAACATTTAAACTTTCTATCTTTTGCTTTAAGTTCAGGAATGTTTATGTATATATGTTTGCATTTAGAGCATTTTTCTTTATCAGATTTTTCTTTATATTCAACATCTTCTTTTGGAGTTTTAAAAGACTCAAAGCTATTACCCAATAGCCAGTATAACAAGGAAGTTCTTTCTCTTACCTTTAAAGGAAGATTTCTGAATCTTTCAACAGCTTCTATAACTTCCGGTTGTGCTTTGCCGGAAACAAGAGCTTCAGGATATGTAAATTTTTTATCCATTTAAGCAGCTCTTAATAATTTGCATTTGTAACCATTCCAATTTTTAAACATAATATCTTTTTTCTGATTTCATTTTATTGGTAATACTAATGGTATTCCTTTTTCTTTTTTAAACTTTATACCTTTTTTTATACCTACTTTGTACAACAGTGTACCTATTATTGCAGATATAAATTTTATAGTTGCTGGACCTGGCCAAGGAAATGTCAAACCTAAAAGAGATCCTGTAGCAAACAAAGTCAAGAGTTTTACTCCTCCTGCACTTGCAAATATTTTAGCTAAAGAGAACTTACCTGATAAAGAATTTAAAATATCAGACATATCAAAGTCTCCACCTGATCCTATATCCCCAGAAAAACTCATGTTAAACCATATGTATATCAAGATTGCTGCTACTCCTATTCCTACAATTTTTCTTGTTTTAGGATGTTGTTTTAAAAAATCATCTAATTTTTCTAATTGTTCTTTTGTCCATTTTACAACTTTTGTATTTTCAACATACTCAGCTATTACATTTGATACTGTTTTAAGATTCTCTCTACCTTTCTTTAACAATCCCCAGAGTTTTTTAAAACTCCATCCGATTTTACTAAAGAATTTAACTACCTTCCACTTCTTAAATAATTTTAAAACTGGAAGAATTCCTATTTTTAGTATGCTTGACAGTTTTTTAAAAAAATCTTTTGGTGCTCCTGCAATAGTTTTATGTATGTGTTTAACAGAAGCAGTGCATCTTGAAAGATGGTAATCCAATATTATCTTATTAGGATTAATACCCTGTCTTATTTTATACTCAAAGCTGTTTGCTTTGAGATATTTTATACCGTTATTCGCTAGTACTAAGTATGCGTTCATTAGTTATGCTTGCAGGAAAGCTGTTTAAGTCTATTGCCATGATTTATTCCTGTTTATTGAAAATCTTGATCAAAAGTTCCATAGTATGTTGTTGCTCCATCATCATAAAAGAATTTTATAATATCAATTGCTCCACTTCCTGATGATAATGTTGGTGCTGTTCCTCCAGGCCACTTAACTGTTCCAGGCCATGTTATTGCTCTTGGAGTAGAATCTTGTATAATAACTAATGTAAGATCTGCTGCTCCAGGAGGAGCAGTAAATGTTAATGTACAATTATCTGTAAGAGTAAGTTTTTGTTTTGTACCTGTAGTATTCCAGTTAATTGTTTTAGCAGACCCTGAATTTCCATTATCATTAACATTATAATGAATTACTTCATTGTTTGCATCTAAGGCTCCTCCAAGAGAAGGTGCTGTATCTGCTACAACTCCGGTTAGTCCACCAGTAGGTCCTGTTGATCCTGTTTGACCTGTCGCACCAGTAACACCAGTAATTGATGATCCATCAGATCCAGTTGCTCCAGTATTTCCTGTTGATCCAGTGTTACCTGTTATTGATGATCCATCAGATCCAGTTGCTCCAGTATTTCCTGTTGATCCAGTGTTACCTGTTATTGATGATCCATCAGATCCAGTTGCTCCAGTATTTCCTGTTGATCCAGTGTTACCTGTTATTGATGATCCATCAGATCCAGTTGCTCCAGTATTTCCTGT
>Ga0272441_10000962_pt1 | contig 62334 bp, 119 predicted proteins | sample SSMProp6N_FD_193582 | JGI IMG/M metagenome (GOLD analysis project Ga0272441, IMG submission 193582) | Marine sediment archaeal communities from Little Sippewissett salt marsh, Falmouth, MA, United States - SSM-Prop-6N | ecosystem: Environmental > Aquatic > Marine > Wetlands > Sediment ... | reverse complement strand
GAGTGGAAGATAAAGCTAATGTATTTGAATTGCCCAGACCTTTACAGAACAGGTTTAATCATGTTACTCTTTCATCACCAACTATTAGTCAAGAGTGTAAGGATGATTGGGGAGAATGGGCTTTAAATAATGACATAGATATGAGAATAGTTACATTCCTTATACAAAGACCAGCTATGTTAAATCCTAGAATGAATGCTGATTCTAATGATAGAGCATTTCCTACTCCAAGGTCTTGGGGTAAGTATTGTAGTAAACTCATTAAGAATGTGAGAGACCTTAATCAAATAGAAAGATTAGCTAGTATATCTGTGGGTGCTGGAGCAGCTGCTGAATTTGTATCACACATTAAATTACAAAGAGAGATAGATTTAAATGAAATACTTAAAAATCCTGAAAAGGCTTCTGATATACAGGATTTGGATTTAAAATATTCTCTTCTATCTTTAGTAGCTGAGTGGTATTCACTTAACTATAAGAAAGAAAACTTAGAGAAAGTTCTTCAAATAGCTAATGTAATACAAGCTGAATTTGCAATTTTGTTATTGAGATTTGCAAAGAATAAACATCCAAGTAGCTTTAAGAAACAAGTTACTAAACTTAAATCTTGGGCTCCACTATCAAAGAAGTATCAAAAATATTTATTAACTTAAGCTGATGAAATGAATAAGAAGAAGTTATCTAATGATAATATAATAGATTGTGTAATTGAAATAATATATGATTACATTGAACTTGATGGAATACCTGAATATTATGATGGTTGGGAATATTACATAAATATAACTGATAAGGGAATTAATTCAATTAAAAAGCTATTATTAAAATTAGATATAGAAGAATTAAGAGATGAGTTGATTATAAATGAATTATAAACTAAATATAAGGAGGTGATATATATGAGTTTAGATTTTAGTCTAACACCAAGAGAAAGATTGATAAAAGCAAGAGTTCAGTTTCAAAGAGAAAATCCTTTCTTTAGTTATCTAACTATGGAATTAACTTTCATAGAAGATAAGAGCATTGAAACTATGGGAGTAGATAAGTATGGTAACTTATATTATAATCCAGAATTTGTTGATAAGCTATCTGATGCAGAGCTTAAGGGTTGTATAGCACATGAAGTTATGCATTGTGCCTTTGAACATTTAGATAGAGGTTTTGGTAGGGAAATGTTAGTATTTAATATAAGTGCTGATACAGTAGTTAATGCAATATTATTAAATGAAAAGTTACAATTACCTGCAGATAGCATCTTACCTTATAATAACGAGATAAAACTATTTGGATTAGAAATTAAGAATGTTCATAAGAAAACATCTGAGGAAGTCTATGATAAACTATGGAGACACTTATCTAAAAAACATAATAGAGATATAAATAGAATTAATAGAGGCATTAGTAATAGCAAGGATGGTAAGAATTGGGATAAACATATATTTGATTCAAAAGAAAATGGTAACAAGGGCAATAAAGATAAGGATAAAGGAAGTGGGGATAAATCCAAAAACAAACCAAACTTTAAGGAAAAGAATTGGAAAAAGAAATTAGTTGAAGCTTGTTCTCACGCTAGAGAAAGAGGAAGATTACCAGCAGGTATGGAAAGGATAGTTGGTAAGCTATTAGAAACTTACATTGATTGGAGAGGTTTATTATATAGATATATTACATCTCAGATACCAGTAGATTATACTTGGTCAAAACCATCTAAAAGAAGTTTTTCCATAGGTTATTATTTACCAGCAGTTGAGAAAGAAACAATAGAAGTTATGTGTGCTGTAGATACATCTGGTAGTATAAGCAAAAAAGAATTAACTGAATTTATAAGTGAGATATCATCTATTACAAATTCATTTAAGAATGTGGAATTAACTGTAATAGATTGTGATGCTGAGATTAATGGTGTTCATAATCTTAAGAATGCTACTGCAAGTTCAGTTATAAATAAGATAGCACCTAATCTTAAGGGAGGTGGTGGAACATCTCACTTACCAGTGTTTAATTGGATAAATAAAAATAAACCTACAGCTAAATTTGTTATTTGCTTTACAGATGGATACACAGAATTTCCTCCACAAAGTGAAATCAATCACCCAATCTTATGGGTATTAGCTGGTAATTGGAGACAATCTAAGGATAGATTTCCATATGGAAAAGTAATAGAGTTACCAAATAAAGGCGATTGGGATTAAGATTATGGAAGATATTCAAGTAGGAAATTATGTTAGATTTAAACATAAGAGGCAATTATTTAGATATCCTAAACAAAATCCTAATATAGTTAAAGTTGTATCTATTGAAGAGTTTAGTGATAATAAAAAACTTTATAGGGTTTTCTATTATTATAATGGAATACCTTTAAGCTATTTTGTTGAAGGTAAATATATAAGTAAAGCTACAAAAGATGAAGCAATGGTTGAAGCTTTATGAAAGTGAAATATAAGATAGGGGATTATATTAAATTTATATATCAAACAAATAAATATCAAATAGGTAAAGTCGTATCAGTAAAGAAAAAGAAATACGGAAAAAATAAGTATTGGTATATTGGATGGAAGATTTTATATCCCATAAATCACCATTCTTATAGAACTAATGGAATTAAAGTTGAGGATAATTTATTTTTAAAAAGTGGTCATTATAGAATAGAGATAATAAGTAAAGATGATGCTATGGTTGAATTACTATGAAGAAAAAGATAGGAGAAGTTGTGATATTAGATAAGAACAATAATAATAGATTAAGCACATTACCAATCTGGGGAACTCTATTTAAAACAGATAATAATAAATTAATGGGAGGAATTTATTTTTCATTTAAGTATTCTGATTTTGATGAATATACTTATTTAATTAAAAGAGTAATTCAAAGAATACCTGATTTTAAATTAAGTTTTCATAATGAGTTTTATGGAGAATACTTTACAATTGGAGTTTATGGTAATCCTGATTTTATAAACTTTGAATATTTGATACAAAGATTGAAGGGTATTGTTTTCAATGGAGATAAACTTACATTCGAGTTTAATGTGAATCAAAGATTTAGATATGTTATAGATGCAAATATAGTAAATAATTTGTGATTGAAATGAAATTAGAAGAAGGGGATTATGTTTATACTGCTTGTTCTTATTGGTATTTTTTATTTAAAGTGTTATCAATAGATAAAGAAGAAGAAAAAATATATATTGGAGTTATAAGAACAGACCACGGAAGAGAGTTTGATTATTGTACATTTGATTCTAATATGTATGAGTGTATTAAATTTGTAAGTAAAAGTATGGAAGAAATATTAGATTATATGATGGTTGATAGATTATGAATGAGAGAATATGTAATAAATTAGAACAGCTATTTAATAAATTATATCCAGACTATCTTTATGTGTCTAACTATGGATATTATTTATGGGTATATAAAAACACTACTAATGAATTAGCTATAGTTATACATGGATATGGAGAAGATTATGCTCCCTTTGAAGTTATATTAATAAAAGCAGAAGATGATAACACTATTTATAAAACCTTTTTAACATATAAAGATATGGAAGAGTATCTAAAAAATGATTTAATAGACGAGTTGATGGTTTATGGATTATAAATATGCTTTGATTATCTATGGAAAAAATAGTATGTTTACTTTTAGAAGAGAGTTCTATTATCTAATTAAGATAAAAAGATATTATGAAAGTTCATATCTTCCTAAATTAATTACTGGATATGTATTAAATGGAACTAAACTTGATGAAGAAATAGAAGAGAGTTTCTGTTTATATGATAGGGTTATTTTTAGTAATAGTATTGAAGAATTAAAAGAGAAGATGATGGTAGAGTTATTATGAATAGTGATGAGAATAAAAGTAATAAAGTGGCTTTCTGTCCATATTGCAAAACTGTTCTTAAGAAAGTTAGGTTTGTGGAAAATAGAAAATATTTTACAAATGAATATAGGCAATCTCATATAAGCATTAAAGAAGATGATACAATCTATGGAGATTGGGAAAGTGACTTTCCAGATGGTGATTATGATGATGAAGACCCAGCTGTTTATTGTTCTGAATGTAATAGAGAAATAACTGATATAGTTGAAGAGACAATTGATGATTGTTTATATTATGAAGCTGAGGATGCTAAGGAACAGATACAAGAATTTCTCAGAAAGGGTAATGTGAATAGAGAAGAAGCTATGGTAGAAGTATTATAAGGGAGATTTATATGGGAAATAGATATAAGATGATAAAAGCTAAGAGAACTAGAGTTTGTTACTTATGTGATGAGTTAATAGACTTTGGAGAAGATTGTGTGGGTATTAAATCTAATTATGATAGATGGGCTGGTTGTCATATTAAACATTTTTCAAAGGAATTTTTAGATAAGATAATGGTAGATAATTTATAGTAAGAGGTGATTAAATAGGAAAAATAAATAAAGGAATAATGAGTAGTAATTCAAGTGAGTGGGAAACTCCTCAAGATGTATATGAGTTTTATGATGAAAGGTTTTGCTTCGATGGAGATGTATGTGCTACCAAAATAAATACAAAACATCCAGTTAATTATTACACAAAAAAAGATAATGGATTAAAACAAGATTGGTGGAAGATTAACTGGATGAACCCTCCTTATGGTAATAACATTATTAATTGGGTAAGAAAAGCTTATGAAGAATCTTTAAAGGACAAGTTAGTAGTGTGTTTATTACCAGCAAGAACAGATACTAAGTGGTGGCATGAGTATGTAATGAAGGCTGACCATATATTATTTATTAAAGGTAGATTAAGGTTTAGTGGTCAAAAGGATTCAGCACCATTTCCATCTGCAATAGCTATCTTTGGATTAGATTATAAGAGGAGATAAGATGTATTTAAGTGATGGAAATTTAAGAATGAAGATACCTACATGGAGTATACCAGCTGAGATAACTTGTCCTGGCTCCACTACAACTTGTAGAAATTATTGTTATGCAAAGAAAGCTGAGAGAACTTATAGAAATACTAGATTAAGTAGGATAAGAAATCTTAATGATAGTAAGAGAAAGGATTTTGTATCTAAAATGATTCCACTAATAGAAAGAAAGAAGAGTAAGTATGTAAGAGTGCATGAATCTGGAGACTTCTATTCTCAAATATATTTGGATAAGTGGATAGATATAGCTAATAAGTTTCCTGAAAAAACATTTCTAATGTATACTCAAAACTATAAATTAGATTATAGTAAGATACCTGATAATGTGGTATTATATTATACAATATGGCCAGATAGTAGAGATGTTCCTAAGAAAGGCTTAAAGGCTTATGTTATAGATAATGGATCTGGTAAGATAGGAAAGTATAAGATAGATTTATCTAAGGTTAAAGAGTGTAAGAAGGGTAAGGGTAGCAAGTTAAAGTGTGAGAATTGTATGTGGTGTTATCATGGCAAAGGAGATGTTAAATTCAAACTCCATTAAATTACCTAGATTTAAGACAGGAGATTACTATGGATATTATTATCCTGGTAGAAAGTTCTTAGCAGAATATGGGAAAGTTGTATTTACTGGTAAAAATAAACTTGGTTACTATTATAAGGTGATTGCTTTAGGATGGAGTGATAATGAAATTGATTGGAATTCTTATAGTGTAGATAATGAAATTGGTATGTGGACAGAATATAAACATATAGATGTTATGATATTAAATCGTATGAAAAGATTTGAAAGTTTAGATGATATAATGGTGGAGTTACTATGAGGTATTGTTAAATGATAATTGGAATGTTAATTATTTTATTAGGTAGTATTACAATTGGGTCAATATCTAGTTTTATTATTAGAGGATTTTTAGAAGAAAAACCCAGCTCTACATTTAGAATAAAAAGAAATATCCAAGATAATGGAGCTTTTGTTTATGAGTTATATAAGTTTAATTTAATTTTTAAGTATAAAATATATTCTACATTAGAATTAGAAGATTGTTTAAAGAGAAAGAAAAAGGAATTAAATATTTATAAGAAGTATATGAAAAACAAAAAGGATAAAAAATGGTTAACTAATGATGATATAATGATAGAGGAATTATAATGAAATCTGATATTAAAAACATATTATATAAACATAGGAATGGGATGGAGCAATGTAGTATATGTGGTAAGAAGATACCCAAGGATATTCTTAGGATGTCCTTTTCTTATGAAGGTTATTATCCAGGTTTAAGATATGTAAGAATATGTGGATTATGTTTAATAAAATTAGCTAAAAGAGTTCAGGATGAAAATGCAGAAGAAATTCAGAAGTGGATGGAAAAATTAGTTGTTGATGAAATATGAAAAAGAAAAAGATACCAAAATCAATTGAGATAATATTTGTTCAGGAGATGTGATTATGAGATGTCCATTTAATTTAAGAAATAAAAAACAAGTAATAAAGTTTGAGGAAGTAGATCCATATAATCCAGGGAATACTCTTAAAGGCTATATAAATAGACGACAAGGCCATTTATATGGAAGCCTATACATTACTCATGTAAATGGAAAAAGGGTCTCACAATTGATTTATTCAGCTCCTAAGCAACATTATCCATTTGATAAGGATATAAAAGAAGAGAAAGTATATAAATTTCCTGAGTATGATAACATAGAACTTTATGAGAAACTAGATGGAACTTGCATAGTATCTTACATTTATTTTAATAGTAAGGGAGAAATGTTTTTAACTTATAAAACAAGATTAAGACCATTCTTAGGTACAAGTAAATATGGTAATTTCTTTGAACTATGGAATGAAATCAGAGAAAGATATAAGGATATTGATAAACTTTGTTTAGATGAACATAATAACTATGTGTTTGAATTATATGGTAAGAGAAATAAGATATTAATAGATTATGAGATTCCATTGGATACAAAATTAATATTTATTATAAACTCTTATAATGGAGATATATATCCTCCAAATCAATTTGGCTTTGATGAATATGTTCCTAAGAATATAGGTTGGGTTAGCGATGAAATAAATTCTGAAGATGGATATATTAAATGTCAAGATAGATTAGAAAACTCTTTAGAGATTGATGAAGAAAACCATATAATGAAAGGTAAAGAAGGTTTAGTAATATATTATATTAAGGAAGGAACTGCTATACAAATTAAATGTAAACCTCCATCTGTTCTTAAGTATCATTGGAGTGGAGATGCTATAAACTATGAATCAATATATACAACTATATATAATGCATTTGAAAACTTTGATGAGCCATCCTATGAGGATATAGTATCTTTGTTACAAGAAGAGTTTACAGAAGATAAGATAGAGAAATCTAGAGTAAGAATAGAAAAAGTATTAGGTAAAGTATTATTTGATAAGAAGTTTTCAGCTAGATTAGAAATAGATTATAAAGAACAAGGATTTAATATTAATGAAGATAAAGTAACTTGTATGAGATGGTTTGGTAAGAACTATCCAAAGTCAGAAGCTAAAAGAATATATCAATTATTAAAAAGATATGAGGAGAAATAATGAAAATATATTTTACATCAGATTGTCACTTTGATCATGACAACATCATTAAGTATTGTAATAGACCATTCAAGAATGTTAAACATATGAATGAAACTATTATTAAGAGATGGAATAATATTGTTACAGATGATGACTTAGTATATCACATTGGTGACTTCAGTTTCAAAGGATTAAAAAATGCTCAATCTTTTGAGAATGTGTTAAATGGTAGTATTGTTCATATTCAAGGTAATCATGATTTAAATAATGGAGTTAAAACTTATATTACTAAATGTATGATGTTCTTTGGGAATAAAGATGTATTTGTACAGCATCATCCTCCAGAAGTATTACCTATATGTGACTTTGTAGTTTGTGGACATATCCATGATAAATGGAAGTTTAAGATATTTAAGAGTAATCCAAGTATTCCTATTATTAATGTTGGTGTAGACGTTAATGAGTTTACTCCAGTATCTACTACATCTTTATTAAAACAATATAATAAGATTAGATTTAATTACTGTAAAAAGAATTTATATGGAGAGTATAAAGAAATATGAGAGAAATAAAGTTTAGAGCATGGGATAAAAGAAAAAAACGAATATTACTATATGAAGTTTGTGACTGGCTTGAGATAGCAATGGATGGGAAAATATTTGATATGAGATTTCATGGTGGCGGTGAAGAAGTAACTGATTATTATATTCTTATGCAATATACAGGTCTCAAAGACAAGAATGGCAAGGAGATTTATGAGGGGGATATAATAGAGTTTCAAGAAATGAAATACGAAGTATATTATTCTAATACATCATTTAAAGTACGACCATATCCCTATCCATTACATGAGTTACATAGACAAGATGGAATTATATATTATGGTTGTGAAGTTATTGGTAATATCTATGAGAATCCAGAGTTGATAGAATGAGATGTCCTAAGTGTGATAGTATAATGAGATATGAAGTGGGTATCTGGATATGCCCTAAATGTAATTATCAAATGATGTGATAGAATGGAATTAGATAATGAAATGGAAGATGAGCTATACTCTTTTATAGTGGATAGCAATCTAGAGTGGTCAGTAATAGAACAACTAAATAATAAAAAGTTAAGGAAGAAATTTATTAAGTATTATCAACTATAGGAGAAATGGAATATGAAAGTAATTATAAATATACCTAATATAATATATGAAGAAAATGAGAAGAAGATTGAGAAGATAATAGAAAGATGTGATGAAGATTTAGGAAGAATATCTGAGATAATAAATACATCTTATGAGAGTGGGGGTTCAGAGTTTGGATATGAAGATGATTATGCAGAAGTATTAGCTTATGAATACATAGAAGATGAAGAGAATGGAAAAATGGTTAAGGATATGGAAATAATTAAAAAGATAGATTCATATATAACTGATAAATATTACTATGGTAACTTCTGGCATAAAACACATGGAGGTTACGCTACAGTAAAATCATTAGCAGTAGTAGATTTAGATGATAAATATAGAGTTTTCTCAGTAGTTGAGCATGGAATTCAGGATGAGGATGGAAAGAAATCTTATACTGATATAACTTATGCTCATATAGATAAGAAAATAGAAAAGACTTTAGATTGGGGACAATGTTAATTAAAATGTGTGTGAGGAATAAATATGCATGTTGAAACGTTTTTTAATGTAAAATATGAAGATAGTATTGGTGACACCTTTGATGATAATGAAGATGAAGAAACAGTTAAGGAATTGATAGAAGAACACATAAGAGATTATTGTAAAGAACATAAGATACCTAGAAGTTGTATCACTATTTACGATGATGATGGAAATGAAATGGAGGATGAGGAATAATGGCAAGTTATTATGACACTCAATGTCCACATTGTGGAAAAAAGTTTACATTCTGTAAATGGGATGATTGGTATCGAAAGACTGGTCAATTACAATGTGATAATTGTGGATGTGTCTTTGTAGATGATAGCAAATATATACTGAAAGATGGTAAGGCATAATGCAAACATTTTTACCTTATGCAGATTTTAAGAAGTCAGCTGAATGTCTTGATTATAGAAGATTAGGCAAACAAAGAGTAGAGGCAAAACAATTAATAGATTTACTTGAAGGTAAAACAAATAATAATTGGAAGAATCATCCTGCATATAAGATGTGGACTGGATATACAGATGCTCTTAAAGATTATTATAATATAATAGTAATAGAGTGGATATCTAGAGGATATAAAAATAGTATGAAATTATATGATACACCTAGTGGTGGTTATAAATATCCTGATTGGTTTGGCAGAAAAGATTTTCACGATGCTCATAAGAGCAATCTATTAAGAAAAGACTATGAATATTATAAGAAGTTTGGATGGGATGTTCCTTTAGATTTGAAATATTTATGGAAGTGATGTTAGATTAGAAATACAATATTTGATATAGGATATGACTTTGATAGATGTATCTGGAATGTATCTTATGAATGGGCAGGTTTAGTAGAAACGATAATGATTGACGATGAACTTGTATATGATTTATTTAACTTTACTTTAGAAGATTTTATTGATATAATGGATTTAACACATACATATCATTATTCTCAAGTTATGTTAGATTTCTTGTTAATATTAAAGGGAATATATAAATATGATAATTTATAGTAAGTATAACTGGGATGTTCCAGATGACTTACCTTATAAATGGGAATAAGTATGACTCCAAAACAGATTAGAAAAAGAAAAAGAAAAAGAGAAAAGAAAAGAAGAAATTATTGGAATATTTTAATAGAAAATCCATTTAGTGAAAAAGTAGAATGGCATCATATTAATGATATATATGTAATAGCTATCCCAAAAGACTTACATAGACTATATCAGAACTCTAAAGGTGATAAACCAGAGGATAGTAAAATAATTCATAGGGAAAATTTAAAGCCTATCTTAAAACAGATATATGGAGAAAGAATATACTTTAAATAGGAAATATAAATGGAGATAGAAAATGAATGAAGATAAAGGAAGAAAATCATATGTATTACTTGGTGGAAATCAAGATGTTGATAAGATGTTTGGTAGAGTTATGTTAAAATTAACTTTACTTACTATATTTATTTTTGTTGTTTTATATATTATAATGGAAGTAATGTAAATGGATAAAGAGAAATATATAAAATGTGATTGTGTTGATGAATGCTCAGTTCTTAAAGTTACTGAGTTGCCAGTGCATAATACTAAAAATGTTTGGAGTGATATAAATGAATGAACCATTAAGAGGAAAGGTAGATAAATCTTGGATAGATGGAGAAAATTATAAAGAGTTATTCTGGAAAGACGATGTCAAATCTGCTGTTGAGTTTTATAAGAAATATCATAATCATAGAGATAAATTCAATAAGGACTATCCAGATAAATGGAATATAAAAATTGAATTTAATTGGTGGCTATTCAATTATTGTTTCGGAGATGTGACTGAATGATAAATAAAATATTAGGCATAGGATGTTTTCTGTCTCCATTCTTAATAGGATTCGGTATATGGAATTTACTTAACCCTATAGGATATTGGCAATCTTTAGCAACTTTTCTAGTGATATTAATAATATGTTTTTTTGAAGGGATATTATCTTGGGCTATTGGATTAGCTTTATGGGAAGTGAATTGAAATGAAAATAATAAAAAAGGAAAGTAAATATTTCTACTATAAACCAGATAAATATTGTTGTAAGAAAATGAAGAAATGGTTAGATGTTAATGATGCATTAATAAAGAAGGGTAATAAGATATATATAACAAGCTCTCTTTACGATGAGATATCTATAGATTATTGTCCATTCTGTGGAGAGAAGATAGAATGAAAGATGTAGTTATAATAGAGGTATATCAGGGTCTTATAAGTGATATAAGAAAACCAAAGAATATAAAAGTTATAATAAGAGATTATGATATAGAGTATATGGATGAAGATAGTGATTTCAAAAAAGATGAAGATGGTAATGAATATATAGAAAGTGAGTGGTTATAAAAATGAAAGATGTAGATAAAACAAGAGTAAGGTGTCTGGTATGTGGACACATAATACAACCAGACGGTTTAGGAACTGTGATATGGTGTCCTTGTACATCTGTGGCTGTGGATGGGAAGTATGATAGACAAGGTGAAGGATACTGTAGGATCATAGGGAATGAGGAGAATTATGAAATTTTGGCAGTCATTTAGTTTATTCTTTACATTAATTTGTGTAATGGCTGGAATAATAAATCATATTGATGGAAGAGATATCACTATTTGGTTTATATTATTCTTTTTAAATGGAATATCTTTTATATTACATTCCTTAGAATAAGCAGTGGTTGGTGTAGTTAGAAGCATTACAGTCTGTGGAGCTGTAGGAGAAGGGTGCAAATCCCTCACCCTGCATGATATAAAATGAAAAGCGATGAAAAATTATATGAGATATGTATAGATATTTATAGAGAAATGTATGAGAAAGCTTTTCCAAGTGCTGATTTAGATAAGCTAATTATAGCTGGTATTACTAAAAAGAAAGATTGGTTCATGAATTATTATCTTCCTCTAGAGGAGCAACAGAAGATTGTAGATTTTCACTGTAAAAAGAATCACTGTTCTAAATATGAGAAGAAGAAAATTGAGAGTGAAGTGTGGCTTGGCTGTAGTCCAAGTATAAACCTAAAAAGACTAGCTAAAAAAATTGCTGATAATTCTAAAGAATGGAGTTTATAAATTAAAAATAGGGGGTCGTAGCGAGAACTATGTTAGTGGCCAGCTGCTGGGTGCATAGTAGGTTAGCGAGTAACAATGATGGTTCAAATCCATCCGACCCCATTATAAATTAAAAGGGTGAATAAAAATGTCTTCAAATTGGTATCCTATATTACATCCAAAGATATATGAATATTTACTGTTTGATAAAGAGATTATTATTCAGATAAATTTAAAAAATTTCATTTAAATATATATTTTTATATATATTCATACCGAAAACTATATAAACCCTCTTATCCTATAAGAGTATTATGGAGAAAGAAAAAGAAATTTAATTTTAATATATAAGGAGATCTTATGATAATAATAAGATGTAAGAATTGTAATAATACTATTAGATTATTAGATATTAATTTAAGAAAGAATAATGAAATAAAATGTAAAGAATGTGGTAGAGTATTAATACCTGAATATAAGAAATGGTAACTATGAAAACAAAATATAATTCTAAAGTTCCGAGAACATCTGGTTGGCAAAGTCAAAATGAGTATGATAATCTTTTAGCTGACTTAAGCTTCTCTAGTTTAAAAGCATTAAAACATATCTATAATAAAGAGATAAGAGACTTCCCAAATCATTTTGATTTAAATGAAAGTGAGAACCAATCTTTTTATAAAGAGATGTTACAGAGAAAGCATATGATAGATGAAGAATATGAATTTAGGAAAAACAACCCTCAACCTTATGGAGAATATTTTGATGCGGAAACGGGATATGTTCTTAATGAATTCGGTGAAGCTATATATGGTATATCTTTTAATGAGGATGAGGATAATTACGTCTACCATAGATTGGATGGTGAAACTATGACAACAGATATAAAAAGTAGATATATTATGGATGATGACTATGACGACTGCAAAGACGTTAAAGTTACTCCAATAAAAGTAGATAAGAAAGTTGTTGGATATACTATAAAAGAAAGTGAAAGAGATATCAAGGATATCTATAATGGATGGGACTATTATAGTGAACTAGATGAGTAGATATAAATACAGAGATAACAAAACTGATAATGGAAGAATTGTTATCAGATATAGAGGAGATGAAGAACCTCAATTAGCTAGAAAGAATTGGCAATTGTGGTTACTATGCAAAGGATTAGAATTAGGAGATATTCAATTTCTAATAACTAAAAGAAGAAATCAATTAAAATATGAGAATAATCCAGAATCAATTAAAATTTTAAGAACTGATATTATGATATTAGAAGATTCTTATAGAATAATTAAAAGAAGTAAGGAAAAGGAGGAATCAAAATATGAGTGAAAGCCAAAGTAGATATAGTATAATTGAACGTCTAACTCAAAAGAAGTTAGATGTGATGTCAGCTAAATCAGATTTGAAAGAATCTATTACTGGCAAGAAGCAGAAGATAATAGACGTTAAGAAAGATTATGAAAATTGGACAGTTGATATTGAGAAAGACAAGGAGAGAACTAGTAGAGATTGGATAAGGAAAATAGAGAATGCGGAGAGAGAACTTAAACACGCTGAAGAGAGACTGTCTTCTAAAGAAGAAGTTCTAGATAAAAAGCTAGAAGCCTTGGAAGAAGCACTTAAATCTATTGAAGAGATAAGTAAGACTTCTCCAAATATTAATAAGTAATTAGATTCCATCAAACAAAAATAATAAGCCATGTGCTTGATGGATTGAAAGGAACAAATCTGCAAAGCCATGTGCTGCTTCCCCTTAACTGGGTTCGATTCCCAGGATTTGTGAGGGTTAGAATCCCTCACTAGAGGGGTATTTGTAATATGAATATATTAAGAGAATCATGAAAGATTATTTGGGTTATGAGATATTAGCTTGTTCAAAACATTATATAATAGTATATGATAATGAATATAATTATCTAGTATTTAATCCTAGATCCCCTCGTGCTTTGAGTTTATATAAAGTAGATAAGCTACCCTCTAATCAAATCAATCAAAATATTCTTACTGTTCATTATTACTCATCATTTGATGGTGCCATTAAACGATTAATAAAAAATGAAATAAAATATAAAGGAGGTAAATAGAAAATGGAAATAACCGAAGATCTGTTTGATGATATCCTAAAGGATGGTGGTTCTCAGTATTTCTTCTATCAAGAAGATACTGGAGAAATCATTGTCATCTTTAGGTCATCAATGGAAAAATTTGAGCCTGGTGAAGAAGACTTCATTGGGCGAGTATGGAGCCCTAAGATTATGGATGCTCAAGGTAATCCTTTATTGGATAATAAAGGAAACCCTAGAGAACCCTGGGCAAAGTTTGAGGCAAAAGCTACAATCAACAATATCGACCAAATCCTAAGTATGGGTGGAAGAAAGAGCCCACTACTTAATAACTTCATTAGAGCAATGAAAAGAGAAGATGTTAGTAATAAGGATTTAGTAGGCACAAAGTGGTCTATTAATAAAGTAGGTCCTGGTTATAATGATTGGGACATAAAGTACCTTGGTAAGGAAGAGGAGGAATCCTCTTCCACCTCCCCACAAAAAGAAGAGAAGGGAGACTGTAATAAGATTGATGATAAAATTATTGAAGCTTTAAAAGCTAAAAAAGACCAAACATCTAATGGTGTGAGCAAGAATGATATTATATCTTATCTGGCTTTTATTACTCATAAGAAGGCTGATGAAATTAACGAGGTTTGGAATGACCTCATAGAACAGAAGATTATATCCATTAAGGATAATAAGATATACATTAATTAAGGAGATACATATATGACTATTTTTAGAAATCGTTTGAGAGTGTGTAATATTTGTGACGGCTCTGCAGAAGATGATTCATTTTTTTACAATTTTGAAAACAGAGAGTATTGTATATGTAAAAATTGTAAAGCTGCTATTGAAGCTGTATCCAAGTCTTACATAGATAAGCAAATGAAAAAATTAAAACCAAAAACTACAACCAAGAAGAAAGCTGGTAGACCTAAGAAGGTAGATGAATAATGACATCCATAAGATTTCATCACGATGCTGATGGCATTACGGCTGGTTATTTCACAGCTTATAATCCTAAGATAAAAGAACCTAAACTAGATGGGTGGGATGGTAAGTTTGGAGATACTACTGGTTTAAAGGCTGGAGATTGGATGGTGGATATGAGACCAATTCAAAATATGGAAGGTCTTAATGTAATTGATCACCACTTACCGCATAGAGAAGATAGAGCTTATAACCTAATATCAGATGAAGTTCCAGCATCTTTAATAGCTTGGAGAGAATTTAAGGAAGATATACCTAAATCAGAATGGTGGAAACTTGCAGTTGGTCTATTAGGAGATGGACAACCAGAACTTATACCAACCGAAGTATTTGAAAGTTGCCCTCAACTACTAACTCAAATAAAGACATCTTCTTATAAATCATATGGTAAATGGAGCATAAACTATTATCCCATTTATAGATTACTATCTTCTTATGTAAACTCTCTATTAAGAAAACATGACTTCAATGAAGCTTTAAATCTAATGAAGTATTCTCAAAAACCCATTAATATTATTAATTCTATAAAAGCTAGAGCAGCCAAAGCTTCAGTATCAAAAGAGTTTGAGAGAATAATTAACACATCAGAGAGTTACGATTTAGATAATCTAGCAATTTTCATATTTAGTTCTGACTTTAGAATGTCTGGATATGTGGCATCAAGTATGCAATCAGCTCTTAGTGGAAAGACTGTATTAGCATTGAATAGAAATGATGGTAGTGGATCCCTAAGAGGAGACTTAGCATATTACTGGAGAGACAAACTTAAGCATATTGATTACTTAAATATTGATGGTCATCCAGGTTTCTGTGGTGCTTCACTTAATGGTAATCCAGATAGTTTAGTGGAAGAAATACTAAATTTATTATGATTATAAAAGAACTGTTCTATGATAACAATGGAATCGCAAGAGCAATTATTGAAGGAAGTTCAGGAGAATATTGCACCTCAATCGATAGTGAACTGTTTCGTTCTTGGTGTTCGTGTCCCTACTACGTATATAATAGCGGGACTTGTAAACACATAATACATTTAATGAATAATTTGGAATATGAAAAAATGGTAAAAAAAGAAAAATATAATTTTGTGGAAACAGGTAGTGATGTAATAGATAATATGTTAGGTGGCGGTATACCTTATGGTATAGTCACTGCTATATTTGGTGAACCAACCTCTGGTAAAACATTGTTTGGTGACCAATGTGGTCTAGCTAATATAGCTAAGACTAATAAGAAAACTATCCTAATAGAAACAGAAGGATTAAGAGATTACGATAGAAAACTTCTCTTATATAAATTCATGCCTAGATGGAACCTTGATAAGAAAACTGTTGATGATAAGTTCATAATAAAACATACATTAGGAGACACTCAATTAATATCCATACAAAAACTATTACAGATGTTTGGATATATGACTACATTTGAGATATCTAAGAATGGTAAGTATTCAGTTAAATTCCAGAATTGCACTCCATCTCTAAAAGAAAAGGAGTTAGAAGAAACAGGTATGATTATATTAGATAGTTTAACTAAACCAATTAAGGATTCAGTAGGTTCAGAAACTCAAAACTTACCTGCAAGGGCTCAGTTAATAGAGAGATTATTTGGTAAGTTATATCATACAGCAATGATATATGATTTGGCTATCATAGTTATACATCATGCATCCATTAATCCAATGATGCCCTTTGGTAGAGATCTAGGAAAACCCTATGGAGGTAATCCAGTATTATATAATTCTAAATTTGCATTAGAGTTTATAGATGCACCTAATAAGGTTAAGAATGAAACAGGTTGGGGTGAGGAAACTAGAAGGGTGAAATTGCTAAGAAGACCTGATGAACCTTATACTGGAGAGCTAGTACCTACTAGGTTAAAAAAGGATTATGGATATTGTGAGAACTAATTTAATGCAAGATTCCTTGCTTAATCTTTCAATACCAGTATCATTAAAGGATGGTAATGTAGTTAATGTCACATTAGAAGAGTTATCAGACTTCTATCTCACCTTTAAAAGGGAGATAGAGTCTTGTACTCTAGAAGAGTTTAGTGAAAGGATAATGGTAATTAGATTATGATGTCAATAATAATATGCCCAAATTGTCACTATAAGATAACAAACATAACATTGCCAAATGAATGTCCTATGTGTGGATATCCATTAGTTGACGATGGAGTAGGATTTATACATGGGTAAGGTAAGACAGTATTACATTAAGAAAATAGCAACTGATATCTTTGAAGAATATTCAGCTTTAATTTCAGATGATTTTGAAAATAATAAAAATATAGTTAATGAAGCTGCTGATATAAGTAGTAAGACATTAAGAAATAGAATAGCTGGTTATTTAATTACATTAAAAAAGAATCAATATAGGTATATTGAATCTCCATTTAAACAAATCAAAAATACTTCTAACAAGCATTCTAAGAGCTCTAGAAAGCAGAGAAGGAGATGGGTAGGGTGAAGAAGAGATCTCAAGCGAGAGACCCCTTAAAACGCCTAGGATACGTCTTTATAGAGAGGTTGATATGGTAATTGATAAATTAAAAACCGGAGATAAAATATTAGTATTAAATTTAAACTGTGGAGCATTAGCTTATAGAAGATTTTGTACTATGGGAATAAGACCTGGAAATGAGTTAATAATTAAATCCATACAACCATATGGACCTATTACAGTTGAACAGAACAGAACTGAATTATCCATAGGAAGAGGACTTTTCAGTAAGATAGAATATGAGGTGATAGAAGATTAGTGTTTTTAAAAAGAAAAAGAAAGAAGTTAAGGATGAGAAATATTTCTATAATTTATTAAAGAATTTAAATTATTGGGAAATGATGGAGTTTATGAAAGCCATAAATAAATTTATGTCAGAATACTCTAAGATGTCCTCCTTAATGAAAAAGGATAATCCTTTAAATAAGGATGATGAAAAAAGGGATGTAACTTGATTCTTATAGATAAAAGAGAACCAGATAGAATAATTAAAAAGTTAAAGAGTAAAGCTCCAGAAGTTGAGGAGCAATTTATAGAAGTAGGAGATTATCTATTAGATGATGGATTTGCAATTGAGAGAAAGGATAATGACTTATTAGCATCAATAATGTCTAATAGGTTATATGACCAATTGAATAACTTATGTGAATATGAGCATCCTATCTTATGTATTATTATGGAAGATAAGTGGAAGAATTTTTACCACTGCAATAGTAAGTGGATTCATAAAGCTTATGCTGGTACTCTAACAACATTAGCTTGTAGTTATCCTAAATTAAAAATATTTCAGTTTGATGATGAAGATGAATTTATTAGTTTTCTAGTTGGTTTAGATAAGAAGATACATAAGGAAGGTAAATCAGAAAGACCTGCACCAATATATAGGAAAACTAAGAATATTAAGATTAGGAAAGAAGATGCCCTTACAGCAATAGAAGGTGTATCTGTTGGTAAGGCTAAGAAATTATTACAATGTTTTGGCTCAATAAGAAATATAGCAAACGCTAATTTAGAAGAACTTAAATTAGTGGATGGTATAGGGGATAAGTTAGCTGAAAAAATTAGAGACACTCTAAATTAAAAAGAGGTAATAAAAATGGAAGAAAAAACAATATCCATTATTGCTATAGTAATATCTATTATAGCAATATTAGGCTTGGGAATAAGTTATGCAGCTTTAACTCAAGTTGAGCAAGAGGGGCCTCAAGGAGAAATTGGCCCACAAGGAATCCCTGGACCAGAAGGACCTCAAGGTCCTCAAGGAGAACCAGGAGAAGATTGTACAGTGAATGAACCACCAGTAATTGAAGATTTCTTACCTGATTGTTGTTGCCCAATCAGTAAGGAAGATTTTATGGAATTGGCAATTTTAAAAGTAAATGTAAGTGATCCAGAAGGAGATTTATTAAATGTGGAAATGTTCTGGGATATTGGTATAATAGCTTGGCATGAATGGACACCTATTTATAATGAATATGGTTATCCAGGATGGTTCATAGATCCAGATCACATACCACTAAAACCACAAACTGTTAGTAAAGATACTCTTATGAATTTTAAAGTGAGAGTTGATGTTACTGATGGACCAAATCTAGTATCTGAAGTATTTGAATTCAAATTCTGGCATCCATTTGTAAATTAAATAAAGAAGAAATATGACAAGCAAGAAAGAAACTTTAGAAAACATTGAGGACAAATTAAAGACATTGATAAGACAGAGAGATGGAGCCATATTAGAAGCAAATAATTTACAGAAGCAGGTTATTGAAATGAAGGAGAAGTTCAATGAACTCTCTCCAGATTACGTTAAGATAACTTGTTTGACATGCGGTGGAGAGGGCTTCATAGAAGGTGAAGATGGAAAGAAAACTATTTGTAAAAATCCTGTAGCACCCTCATTAGGTTGTGGTGGTAAAGGATATTTATGGATGAGAAAACATGAAGAAAATAAGAAGTGATTTAGCATTAGGGATTTATATATCCCTAACTGCTATATGTTTTAGTGTTTTTTATACTTTGTTATATAAACACTTAGAAGCTGAACATATACTTGGTGCCTCTATACTAGGAGGTCTATTGTTATATGGGATGATAAGAGAAGGATTAGTAAGGAAAATAGGAGAATGAAAAAAATGACAACTGAATCATTTAATCCTTATAACATGAAGAAAGCTGAACTCCTGGATATGTTTAGGGGTAGATGTAAACATGGGCATACTTATGCTGAACATCCAGCTTGCTACATGAAGGAGAAGAAAGCTGACCAACCTAAAGTAGGTTACATAGATATTGAAACACATAATTTGAAAGCTGATTTTGGTATTATGCTTTCTTATGCTATTAAGGAAAGAGGAACTGATAATATATATTGTGGAACAATAAGTAAAGAGGATATGGATAAAAAGCAATTAGATAAGAACTTAGTGAGACAATGTATAGGTGATATGAAAAAGTTTGATGTGTTAATGGGATACTACTCAACTAAATTTGATATACCTTTTATAAGATCAAGAGCTATGTATTGGGGAATAGACTTTCCTATATATGGTGAAATGAATCACAAAGATATATGGTATATGGTAAGAGCTAAGATGTGCATACATAGTAATAGATTAGAGTCTGCATGTAGGCATCTTGGAATAGAAGGTAAAACACATCTGGATGGAGAACAGTGGGTATTAGCAGTAACAGGAGATAAGAAAGCTTTGTCATATGTTTTGGACCACAATAAGAAAGATGTAATTATCTTAGAGAAATTACATAATAGGATAAAAGACTACGTAAGAAATGTAAATAGGAGTTTATAATTTGGTAGTGACACTTAACTTGGATGAGGATGATTTCCCTTTTAACAAAATACCCAATCTTAAAGAAATTAGATTAGACTCTGATGGAAATTATACTCTCAATAGTGTTTCATCATCATCGATACCAAAATCATCAGGATCATTCGGGGGGTATTCATTCTCTTTTGCAAGTTCTAGTACATTTCCTTATTATGGCCATTCTATCATTGATACTAAATATATTGATACTAAATATATTATTAAATTAAAAGATGGAAAGGAATTCAAGTTAAGTGAAGAAGATTTCAAATCATTTTATGAGCATCTTTGTATGGGTATATCTTTTGAAGACGCTTTAGTCTTAGCTAATTTATGAGGAAGATACATGATAGAATATGATAGAGAAAAATATAACCTTAAATGTTATGAAAGTGAAAAATATAGATTGGATATATATGATGAAGAAAGTAAAACAGAAAAAACAATGTGGAGTAAATATTGGGAAGTATTATATCAAGAGGCGAAAGAACAAGCAGAAAAAGGAAAAAAGTGTGAGCTCTACGAATTCAAATATGAATTCTTGCCGTGATATTTTTCACTGTGATTGGAAAGGAAAGTGTAAATTTATACCATTTGCAGAAGTGTTTCCATATACTGGTAAAATATTAACTGATAGAATTAAATTAGATGAGAATGGAAAATATAAAGAAGTCTCTTATCCTGAATTTGAAGGAGGATGGTATTATCTATGCTTCTGGCACTTCTTAAGAGCCAAGTTAAGAGGTGATAGATTTGCATGGTGTAGAGTTACAATAAAAGATATTATAAGATGGGGAGAGTATGATGAGGATGATTAACTTATATGATATACCTTTTGGTCAAAGATATGTGGGTTATTGGGGTAAGAAATACGCTAATCAAATGTTAGTTGATAACCCTAAACAAATAAAGGAATTTGTAGAAGAGAGATTAAGTTTATATAACTTAGGTATATCTATGACAACTTATAAGAATGGATTGCCACATTTATTATTTTTACCATTTGACTTTGATTCTAAGAATCTTAAAGATGCATGGAAAGATGCTATAAATATATATAAATATATAACTGATAATGGATATGGAGCTTATTTAACTTTTAGTGGTAAGAAAGGGTTTCATGTATTTTTAGCTACAAAACCAAAAGTATATTCAAAGATGCAGATTAAATTTATTCAGACTATGTTTAAGAATATGTTTAATGCTAAGACAATGGATAGTAATATATTTGGAGATGTAAGGAGGCTAATGAGATTACCAAATACTTATAATCTAAATGGAGGATTATGTAGGATTCTTACTTATAAGGATGGAAATGAATTAGACCTTGATGAGATATGTTTAAAAAATAATTTAATACCTAAGAATGAAATTGGTTATAATAATGATGATTACATTGCACATGATTATCCATGTGTGGAGTCTCTAGTTAGAGAGGATATTGAACCTAGACATCTAGTAAGATTTACTTATGTTGTTATAAGGCTATCTGAAGGTTGGTCTACTGATGAAATATTAGATGAGATAGAATCCTTTGGTTGGGTAGATTTTAATGAGGATTATAGTAGGAGACAAATAGAACATATTGCTGATAGAGGATATGTTGCACCATCTTGCAGAACTCTAAAGCAATTAGGTTATTGTAATATAAAGGATTGTGAGTTTGATAATAATTCAGAAGATACACTTAAAGATTTAGGTATAATTAATAAGGAGAAATGATATGTGCATTGAATATTTATTTGAAAGAAAATATGGAATATCTCCTCCTAAGAGTACAGGAGAGATAAGTTCCTTTGAATTAGAATTAATCTTAGCAGCAGAATTACCGAATGCTAAGAGATATATAAGTGATAATAAAAAGAAAGTAGCACCATTTACTGAATATGAAAGAATGATAAATCATAGTATAGTGGATGTTAATAGTTATATAAAAGAATATTACGATTGTATAGGAAAAGATACTCCTATAATATGTAAAAAGGATGATAAAGTAACTATAAAAGAGATACAAGATTTAGATAATACTTATAATGTATTAAATCATAATAATGAATGGACAGGTGTTAATTGGGTTAGAGAAAAAACTACTGAAAATAATATTTTAAGTAAAACGTCTAAAGGTACAATAACCTTAACAGATGATCATAAAGTAATTTTTGATGGAAAATATGAAGAATTCAAAGATGTTGATTATCCAGATACTATAAGAATAGATACTAAATTTGATAGCAAAAATACAATTACACCAGAATTAGCTTGGGTATATGGATTGTTTTTTTCAGATGGACATTGTAAACATTATCCTCCAAAAAAAACACAAAATCATAAATATGTTTGGAAGATATCAAATTGTAATTATAAATTACTAGAAAAAGCAAATAAAATATTAGGGGATAAATTTAAAATTGTTACATTTCCATCAGAAATGGAGGGAATTTCTAGAGGAGGAGTTCAAGCAAAGAACACTTTACATAATTTAATCTATTCTAATGGATATGGAAAGACTAAAAATATAGTTTCTGAATGGCAAGATAAGTTTTACAGTAATTCATATAACAAAAAATTACCAGATGAAGTGTTAAATGGAAATACAGAAATTGCTAAAATGTTTTTAAATGGTGTATATGATGGAGATGGTACTAAAAATAAAACACCTATTAATACTATAACAATTAATAGTAGAATAGGATTATTAGGGCTCCAAGTAATCTTAGAGAAATTAGGATTAGATTATTATGTTAAGCCAGAACCGAGAAGAAAAAATACTTGGTATATAAAATACGGAATGAAATTCAGGCAGAATAAATTAATGAAAAAGAATAAAGATATTCAAATCGATAATATACCAGTATATGATATAAATACAGATTCAGGTAATCTAATAGCAAGTAATTGTAAAATTAAAAATTGTGATGACTATTCCTTTCAATTGATGGGAGATTTTCATATACCAAAATGGAGTGCATTAGCTTTTGGTATCTTATGGTTAGATAAACCAGCCCATGCAGTGAATCTCTTTGTGGATGATAATAGAGAAGTTTGGATAGTTGAACCTCAAGATGATAAGATATTTAAATTGCCAAAAGATTGGAAAGAAAGAATGCTTATAATGTAAAAGGAGAAATAAAAATGATAATATTATGTCAAGAGTGTGGAGCAAAAATAGGTGAAGTGAGGTTTTGTCCATATTGTGGAGAAGAGCAAGATGATTATCCATATGATGAGGAGGAATGAATATGGTAAGATTATGCGATGAATGCGGAGCTGAATTGGAAGATGAGTGGGAATACGATCTCTGTGAAGAGTGTATGAATAACTTTGCAGCTTCAGTAATACATACAGAAGATTTGTATCCAGATGAGGAAGATTTAGAATGGTAATAGAAGCAATAATAATTATGTGTGGAACACCTATATGCTTATATGCATATTTATTTCATGTGAGTCTATTATGGAAGAATATACAAGCATTTAGGATGATGCAAGAGATGCCGCCTTTAGGAACACCACCAAAAGAAATAAAAGAAATAATTGAGAAAGCTTTATCTAAAGCTAAGGAAAAAGAAGAAGAAGATGGAGTAATGTTTCAATGAGTTTGAAACCCTTACCAGATATGATGAAGGATGACTATGATGAGGATTCTCTAGTGTATTTAAATGATGAGGAATTCTTATACGGAGATAAAGTCAGTGAAGATCTAATTAAGGATATTAGAAATAAGACAATACAAATATACTCTGGTTATTATATATTTGATAAGGGATATAATTCTCCAAAAATATATTTAATAGGAAGAGGAGAAAACTCCAAGAAGATTAAATTTAAAATAGAGGGCTTTTATCCTTATTGCTATGTAAACTCAGATGAAGGTAAATATAAAACTTACTTAGGTAGAACAGTAGAGAAGATGATATTTAAGAAATTACATCCTAGTAGAATAAAAGTTTATAGAGAGAATAGGAGAAAGAGAGGTTTTCCTATGCCTCATGAAGCGGATATTCTTTTTGTTAGGAGATTTCTAATAGATGTCTATGATTATTTTAAACCAAAAAAATCCATAGAACCAACAGTAGCTATATTAGATGTTGAGACAAACCATCCAATAAATGAGGATATAATAGCTTATACTATTAATGACCAGAAAGATAATTTAATTCATGCTAATAAATATGATACTAAACATCCAGTTGAGTTAGCATTAGAAATATTTGAACATCTTAAAAACTATGATATAGTAACGGGTTGGTATGTGGAGTTTGATGTTGGTTGTTTACATGAAGATGATAAAAAGAAAGTGGGGATGTTAGATAGAGTAGATGCTTACTTAAATTATGCTAGAACAGGTAAGGAATTCTCTAAGGAAGAATATTTAGAGAATATGAATAAGGGAACCATTCAATATTTTGGAGAAGATGAATCTGAATTTGTATTGAATTGGTTATTAAATAATGATTATTTAAAAGAGATTAATGGTATTATAAGATTAGGTAGTAAGATATTTGATCCAGTAATATCACATCATACAGCTGTAATAGATTTATTAAAAGTATCTAAGAAGATGCATGCTCAAGAGATTAAGGGTAAATGGACCTTAGATAATGTTGGCATTCAAATGGCTGGTATTGGTAAGACTCATATGGGAGCAACAGGTATAAGAGAATTAGATGAAGAAACTTTATTAGAGTATAATGTTTTAGATACAATTATACCTGAAATTATTGATAATATTCTAGGAGGAATAGAAGCTCATGTATTACTATCATGGTCTCTACAATGCTTATTAGAGGATACTATGATTACTGCTGTAGTTAATGATATAGCATTATTAAGAGCATATCATAGAGAGAGTATTGTATTACCTAGCAGAGACTTCAGTGAGAAAGGAGATGAGATAAAATATAAAGCTGCTGAACCTGATGCAAGACAGGGAGTTTATAGAGGAATACTAGCTACAGATCTTGTACATGCATATCCATTTGCAGTTATCAGTTTTAATATCTCACCAGAGACTAAGGATCCAGAAGGTCAATATTTAACACCTAATGGAATAAGATTTAATGATGAGCATAGTGTATTTATAGACACTCTAAAAGATATTATGGAAGAGAGAAGTAGAATTAAAGTTAAATTGAAGAAACTTGAGAAAAAAACTCCAAAGTGGAGAAAATACAAATCAATAGACTTTGCACTAAAGACTCAAGCGGCTGCATTTAGTCATGGTATCTTTGGATGGGCTAATAGTAGAATGAGAGATTATGAAGTAGCTGATTCTATAACCTCAGTAGTAAGAGATATAATAGATACAATTAAATTTCACTGTGACTTAATAGGTAAACCATGGGTTTACGTTCACACAGATTCTTGTTATTTAAGAGGAAAGGAAGAAGAGAAAGAAGAGATATTAGAGTATTTAAATAATTTAATTAAAAATAAGTATGAGGAAATGGGAGCTAAGGATACACCCACTTTAGATTATAAGGGTTATTACCCATATGCATACATACATTCACCAGCTAGAAATGTTTTAGTTCCAGTGGATGGAGATATAAACAATCCAGAAACTTGGGATGTAACTGGCATGAACTTTATGAGAAGTGAAGTGCCTGATGAATTAGCTGATATAGAAATAGAATTAATAAAAAATAAGATGAAGGGTGCAGGTGTTAATGAATTAGCTAATAAGTTAATATATAGAGTTAAGAAACTAACTGAAATACCATCTTATAAATTAGGATTAATAAAACCTCTAACTAAACCAATAAGTGAATATGGAAGAGAACTTAAAGATGGAAGTTATGGAGGATATCCAGGTCATATAAATGCTTTAATAAAAGCATATGATGAATATGGTTTAGAAATAGGGGTAGGAGATAAATTTATGATAATACCAATATTAACAGATGAGACTGTTGGTAAGAGAACAGTAAGAAGAAAGAAAGTGGATATTGCATTTCCATTAGAAGAAGGATTACCTAATGGATATAAGATAGATTATGAATACTATTTAAGGTCAAACCTTTGGGGAAAAATACATCAACTATTTAATATGAAACCAAAGGAATTAGAGAAATTAATAATTAATGATAAGATAAGGAAATTATTCCGAAATGATAATGGAGGTAAATAATGTCGGATGTAAAAACTGAAAGTGAAAAGATAACTGTAAGTGACGTATTAGATATAGAAGAAGCTAAAAAAATAAAAGGTGTCTCTGGAAAGAGAGCTGAAGAATTTGAAAATGAAGTAATTGGTAAACAAGACTCTTTATTTAAGGATATCATGTGCGTTACTTTTGGTTGGAAGAAGCAGGAAGATGGAAGTAAAAAGTTAGTGTCAAAATTACCTAATGGTAAGATTTTATTTCCAGATAGATCTGAAGAGATACAAGAAATAGAAGCTGGTACCCCTTATATCTGTTTAGTATATGAAAGAGAAAGAGAAGCTTTTGCTAAGGTTGTTTGTGAAGAATATCAACCTAAGATATATGTCCCATCATCTAAAGTACCTCATATGGTATGGAGAGATGAGAAGGGAAAGATGAGAAGAAAAGCTCCTTATGGAAATTCATATGAAGAGAGAATGATATCAGCTGTTAAAGATATGGAAAAATTAGGTTTTCCATCAATTAAGATAATATTTAGAAATAATCAAAGGCAATGATATAAATGAGCAAACGTTGTTATATGTGCGGAATTGATACTATATTTTATGTTTGGTCAACTTCAAGAAATTTCCCTAGGGAGAAATTGATTGAAGCTAAAAAGCTAAAAACAAAAGCCCAAAAAGCTTCTATTAGTGAAGATGGCCAAGTTGTCTGTTTTAAATGTTTAAAAGAATTAAGAGAATCATGAGTGATAAACTTAAAGTAGCAATACAATGCTCATCACTTGGAACCAGATGTGGCATTAATACTTATGCAAATAGATTAAATGAAAGTTTAAATAAGTTACCTAATGTAGAATCGAAAATGTTTGTGGAGAAAATCAGAAACTCTCCAGATATAATATGTATACAATATGAACCTGGTTTAATGCCACCTCAGAAGTTAAACAGTCTTCTACAGAAATATGTGCAACCTGTAGTTATAACAGCACATCACATTGGAAATTTACCACAATTCTATCCATTAATTGATGGAATTATATTACATACTAAATCTCAAATCTTAGTTGATAATGAAGGTAAAAAACAAGAGCCTTGGAGTTATAAGATAATACCTCATCCAGCTTTAGTGTTTCCAGAGAAAGGTAAAGAAGAAATGAGGAAAAAATATGGATTGCCTCTAGATAAAAAGATAGTTGGAACTGCAGGTTTTATTGCAGGAACAGGTAAAAATCTACCAGATATGATAAGATATATCTTAGAAGATTTAAAGGAGGATGAATTTTTATATTGTATAACATCTTATTGGAAAGGCGGAGATTTTGGTTTTGAGAATCAAATAATGAAAACTGTTAAAGAACTTGGAGTAGAAGATAGATTTCGTATTGATACTGAATTTGTAACTGAAGAAATACTAAATGAAAAGATGCAATGCTGCGATTTATTATTTGCTTGGAATAGAATGGACCAACCAGGTAGTTCATCAGGTATAGCTATGGATATGGTAGGAGCTAGGAGAAAAACTATATTTAAAGATTCATTTCATTACGATCTAGCTAGGTCTTTAAAAGGAGTAGAAACTGGAAATATTGACCAAGAGAAATTTGCAAAGGATGTATTAAAAACTCTGAGAACTAAGGATTTAAGTAAAGTACCAGACCCAGAACCTTATGATTGGGACAATGTTATAAATGAATATGTAGATTACTTTAATGAGATACTAGGAAATTAATATGGTAAAAGAGAAAATTTTATTAGTTGGTAAATAATTGCCGTTTGTAAGAGAAATCTTACATATTATCATCGGGCAATATCGGTGAAACCCTCCACATATGGGGTAATACCGAGATAACCGTAAATGGTATCGTAGAGCATAGGGATTGGAATAATATCCCCACGAGTGTCCGACATCCTTCAGAGGGTGAAAATATATGCCGAACTTATCCAATGGTAAAGGATAAGAACATAGGGATAAAAAGCCTTATGGATAACAAAATTGGATTCACTTCAAGGACCCACTGGATTCGCCAATGACGGAATGGGAATATCTTGGGGATTAGCGGATAAGTTTGATGTTCATTATTTAGGACTACAATCTTATAGAGATGAGAAAGTAAAAATAAATATTGAAGGAGAACAAAGAACTGTAATTCAACATGCTAACATGCCAAGAGGAAAAGACAGATGGGATTTTGGTACTAAGAGTTTACCTAGATTATTAGATAATCTAGAGCCTGAGATTCTATTAACTATAAATGACATTCAGATGGTTCAGCATGTACCAAATATAATGTGTAAAAATTCAATTAATGTACAAGTTATGGATTTACCATCTAAGAGATTTCTTTCTGAAGATGCAATATATATGCATGTGAAAGGAGAAATACAGAAATTTAAAGAGAAATTCCCTAGAGATACTAAATGGATACAGTATGCTCCTCAAGATGGAATACCACCAATGGGAGTATGGGGACAAATATATTCAATGGCTGATCAGTGTGTGGCTATGGCAGATTTTGGCAAAGAAGTCTTTAAGAAATATTATAATATGGATGTTCCAAGGATATGGCATGGTGTTGATACTTCAGTATTTACTAATGATAAGAAACCAGATAATGTAAAGGATAAATTTATAATGGGAAGTATGAATAGAAACCAACCCAGAAAACAACCAGTGAGAACAATGGAAGCCTTTGCTAAGTTTGCTAAGGATAAACCTGATGTACTATTACATATGCAAATGGATTGGAACGATGAGTTTGGTTGGCCTTTACAATACTTTGGACAGATATATGGAATAATAAATAAGATGATTCCTCCAGGTAGAGTAGGAATGCCAAGAGAAGAAGTAGCTAAAGTTTATAATATGTGGGATCTCAATCTTAATTGTACAGGTGGAGAAGGTTTTGGTTTAACTCACATAGAAGGATTTGCATGTGGACTTCCATCAATAGCTTGTGATTATACTACATCCAAAGAATTAATAATGGATGGCTCACCATCACCAAGAGGACAATTAACTAAATATGATCTCTTATGGCAAAAGATGGATGTAGCAGCAGTTCAAAGAAGTCTAGTAGATATTGATGATTTAGTTAAAGTGATGAACAAATACTACTATAATAGAGATTTAGTTACTGAACATGGTAAAAATGCTGAGAAATGGGTAAAGAAGAATTGCTCATGGAAGGTTATTGGTAAACAGTGGCATAATCTAGTGGAAGATGTTCTAGCTGGGGAAAGGAATGAGATTTGCTGAATGTACGTGTAGAGAGTGTGATTTAGATTTTAAGATAGCATTCTCTAACTCACATCCTCAAGTTATTCATTGTCCTCAATGCAAATCAATATTAATAAAAATAAATTGGATAGATAGAGCAGGATTTAATGAGTTGATTAATGATGAAAGTTGAAATAGTTTGTGATGAATGTAATAAAAAATATATGATAGATTGTATATATATAAGTGAAATCTTTGGAATTAAGTGCCCGAAGTGCAATAGTGATAAAACCTGGATTACGGAAATAATAGATGGAAATAATAATGAAGAGATAACTCTTGGTAGAGGCGGATGCAGCCAAAAATAAAATGTCCATCTTGTAAAAATATGATATATGAACAAATTAAATACTGTCCGAAATGTGGTTATGTTTTCACTAATCTTCTTAATCTTAATATTAATCTTAATGAGATAGGTAATAGAAGAAGTTTAGAGAATGTTGATATGGATTAATTATAATGAATATAATAGGAGCATTCGATAGAGGTAGAGTATCAACACTAGAACCTAGAAGCAATAGTGTTCTAATAATGATGACTAATATAGACAGTAAGTTTCCAGAGATATCTCCACATTGGAAAGACATTCTTAGATTGAAGTTTGATGATGTGGAAGGAAGAGATGTAGATATTGGAGATTCATCTAATGTCATGACTATAGAAAATGCATATAAGATACTTGATTTTGCTATAGAGAATATGAACAATGATATATTTGTCAGCTGTGATGCTGGCTTAAGTAGAAGTCCAGGTGTAGTAGTAGCACTAGAGCAGATATTTAATAGCAAGGATGTATCTTTGGACTATCCTCATCATAATAGATTCGTAAAGAATAGAATAAGAGATGTATGGTTTAATACAATTTGGAAAGGAAATCAAACCATATTATTAGAAGATGAATGATTAAAATATATATGTGCTTGTAAAAGTAATGTTAATATAGTATAGGTAGTAAAATGAAAGGAAAAGTAAAATGGTATAATATAAGAAAAGGGTATGGGTTTATATCTGGAGAAGATGGAAAGGATGTGTTTGTCCATAACTCAATTATACCAAAAGGAACTCTACTTAAAGAAGAAGATCAAGTTGAGTATGAAGTAGAGAAAACAGATAAGGGACTTAAAGCAATAAATATAGAATTATTATAATTACTATTGTTTTGTTTATAATCTAATATCAAATGTAAAAATGTTATGGATATAGGAACTCAACTTCCTGTATCTATATAAGGTGATATAGAATGACAAAGAAAAAACATAAGATATATGGTGATTATATACCCAATGGAGCTGTATCTATAAGTAAAATGATTCTAGAGGAATTAATTACTAAGATATGGGATAAATGTCCAAATTGTGATGGAGAATACTCTTGGATATATATACAAGGTAAACCACCAAAGGAACATAACTTTCAAATAGGATGTAGTGATACTTTGGTATGTCCATTTTGTGGATATAAAGAAGATATAACTTGTTATAATTGTTGGTAATATGATTAAAGAATGTAATTTCAAACATAAAGATGGAAAGGTGGAATACAGAAACTCAATGGAATATCAAGCAATTGCCACTAGACCTGAGTTCTATCCATTAAAAACATTACAGTCAGTCTTTGGTAAGGAAGAAGGATTGAAAATGTATAATGAGAGAAATGATAAATATAAGATTGAGAAGGTAGAATATGACTGAACAAATACTAGGTCCAGGTAGTGTAACAGACCAATTGATTAGAAGATTAAAGAAACAAAATAAAGATAAAGAGTGGAGTTTAAAGGATAAAAAGTATCATCATGGACATGATGGAGATGTAGATGAAATAAAAGATTTTTATGCTAATCAACTTAATGGTAATTTGTATTATTCTAAAGAAGATATTGAAACCCTCCGTCAGAAGTTGATTGAAGATATTGATAATATAATAATTAATATCACTTGTATGTTTCCTGAAGATGAAGTATGGAAGATTGAGAAAGAAGCTAGAGACAATGCTAGAAAGATTATCAATAGGAGGTTTGGATTAAATGACTGAAGATAAAGAGTGGAGTTTGAAAGAAAAAGAAATGGAACATATGTTAGAACACAATCAAATGGTTATCAAAGTTTACTCTAAGTCGCAAGTTGAAATCCTTCGTCAGAAGTTGATTGATGATTTCCGTAGAGTATATAATAATTCATCTATGATAACATTGCCATATAATTTTTCTTTAGAGAATATTGAAAAACTTATCAATAAGCGTTTTGGAGTTGAGGATTAATGGCATTAATGTCTGATCTTTATGATGAATTTGATATGAAGAGAATATTTATAAAAGATAAGAATGGGAATTTAAGATCAGAAACTGATGATGAACTTGAGAAACGATTAAAGAAAGAAGAAAAAGATGAATATGAAAAGAACATTAAATCTATAATGAAGAATGGTTTTACACGAAAACAGGCGAATTATTTATATGGTATGGAAAACAGAATTAATAAAGCAGCAAGAACATATGTTCCTCCACCAAGGTTTTAATATGTCTGAAGAAGAAAGTGATGTTGAAATTATAATACGTTTCAATAGAAATAAACATGAAGATGATATTAATGAGTTATCAAGAAAGCTTATACAACAAGAGATAAAATGTAATGACTTTGAACTTAATATATCCACCGATGCTTGTAGACCACTAAAAGATTATCCAGATGATTTGGAGGATTTAGATGACTAAGAAAGTATATTGTAAGGACTGTAAGTGGTTAGGAACTAAGAAATATTCATCAGGTACATCATACCAAGCTTGTGTTTGTCCTAATATTCCATATAGAGATTCTTGGTATCATAAGTGGCAACCAGATAATCCAATGGAGATTAATGAAAATAATGATTGTAAATGTTTTGAGGAGAAATAGAATATGAAATATGACATAGATGAAAATAAAGAATTACATTGGGGAGAGTGATACTTTTTTAATTATTTGTTTTGATAGTTTAAGATTAGATGCAATAGAACCTTTTAAGGGTATTTTAGGAGAGGAATCTTGGAACGATGTTCCATCCATAGATGGATTCACAGCTCCAATATTACCATCTGTAGTTTGTGGTAAGACACCAGAGGAGTTAGGAATTCCTAGAGATGAGAGTGCATTCTGGTCTGACATAGACCCAAAGAAGATAGATGATACAATATTTGATCACTTCGATTCTTACTCTACCATATCAAGATTAATAGGTCCTCAAACTATGCCTCATACAACTATGGTTCCATCTAGAAGAGGTAAGATGAAATTCATGCCTCCAATAAAATGGAACGCTAAATCGAATTGGGATATAGATATCTGGAGAGAAGTTGGTAATAAATGGTCTGCAACTAACCCTTATTGGGTGGATATGATATTCTTCTGGACATTTATAACTCATGGAAATTTTTCTTGTTATGATAGTTTAGGAGCAGTAGAATCACCAGAAATAAAGAATGGTGGTCTAGTTATGAAAAGACTACAGAGACAAGATCCAGATGCATTAAGAAGATTATATATGATGGGAGTTTATAATGGAGTAGAAACTCTAAAGGGTTTGAATGAGATATCTGGAGGAAAGGAATTAATAGTTTGCTTTAGTGATCATCAAGAGTGTCTTAATGAAACAATGAATGGTCAACTTATGCCACCAGGACATTATAAGAATATGCATAAGATACCTGGATTAGAGAGAGTTCCTATATGGGTAAATCGCCCAAATGTTGAGTTTCCTAAAGATATGAAACAAACAGACATAAAAGACTGGATAGTTAAAATGTATGAAAAATATGAAAAGAATAATCCTGAGTATCAGAAATGGAAGAAGATGAAATTGGATCTTATGCAAAAGAATTAGACTCTAAAGAAATAATATATAGGATTAGAGTTGGACCAAGAACTATTAGAAGGATATTCTTTGCTGTATTAATATGGTTATTAGTAATATTTTTAATGTATAAATTTTTATGATGGATATGAGAAGAGGAAGAAGAGTTAACTTTATAGCACCTGGAAGAGGTAGAAATAGAACTCCTCAAGGAGATAAACCTGGAAGCGGACCCGGTGGGAGATGTGTATGTCCAGCTTGTGGTTATGTATCATCACATTCTAGATTAGATCCTTGTAATAAGAAAAAGTGCCCAAAATGTGGTGCTACTATGACAAGAGAGTAAATGTAAGTTTTAAGTTATAAATATAAGAGGAGAGATAGTATGGTAGAAAATCCAACAGATACCTATGAATTTACTATCACTGTAATACAACATGCTGATTTAAGTATATTAAATCCAGTATATCCTTCAACAGTAGAATCTGGAGTAGATTTTACAATAGAATATGATGTTGTAAATAATGGCAATGAAGATACCTGTTATGGTAAAATATTAGACCTTGGAACAAGCAATCCAATATCTGGAAGTGAATGGCAAGATACTATATCAGCAGGTGCAACTGAACATAAGACTATTACAGTTGTTGGTGGTATTACATCAGATTTAAGTGCAAAGATAGAAGTAGGTTACGTGAATTAGACATGATGTTCATAACATATGTGGGAGCACCAGATAAGGTGCTTCCTAATATTTCTTTCAATATAAAGTGGAGAGTCTTACACATCACTATACCTTTTATTAAGTTTACTTATTATTACAAATTAATTAGAGATGGAGAAGTTATTTATAAAAAACTTGGAGAGAAGAGACCTTGGTTCTTCTTTGGTTTTATAAGTGATGAAACTACTGATAAATTAGAAAATGATGGGAATTATATATTAGAGGTTTATTAATATGGATAAAAAAATTTATGCTATAATAATATTAACATCCTTAATAATAGCAGGAACTATGATAGTAGTTCCACCTGGTTATGATGAATACAAATATACATTTGTTTTTGAGCAACCAGAATTTATAAATGTTGAAACTGAAGATGGATTATTTAAGATGATGAATCTTAAAAATTGTGTATCTACAGGTGAAGTAGGAGATCCGGAGTTAAAATATTATCACATACAATATCTGTTACCTAATAACAAGGAAATAGATAAGATAAATATAGAAGCTTTTGATAGAACAGAGATATGTTTAAATAAACCAATAGTACCTTTACAAGAAGATATTACTTGTAATGATACACCTATATTTGTAATTAATGAATTGACTTACTTATCAAATAAAAAAATAATGAATAGATTGTTTGAAATAGGAGATATCGGATATATGAGAGGATATCCACTTATATCCATAAATATATATCCAATTGACTATATACCTAGTGAGAATAAGATTATATTTTATAATAATTTAACATTATCATTTAAATTTAAAGATTCAGAGAATACACAATCTAATGGATATCTAAGAAATAATGAAGCTGATAAAGATTATATTTCTAATGTGGTGTATAATCTAGATACAATAGAAAGTTATGATGATGCAATATTAGATGAATACATTGGTGGTTTGTGTGACCCATCTGACACATATGATTATGTTATAATAACAAATAACGCTTTAAAGAATCCAACTGGTTGTTTATATGATTGGAACGACTTAATGGATCTTAGAGAAACAAAGAATGGTTTGAGTTGTACTATAGTTACTATAGAAGAAATAGATGCAGTTGCAGATTATTGGAGTGATGATCCATTATTTAATGATACTCAAGCTCATATGAGAGAATTCTGTAAGGATGCTTATCAAGATTGGGGAACAATATATATTCTTATAGGTGGAAAGTGGATGTTTGATCCAGTATATCAAGCAGTTCCATATAGACTATTTACTGATGCAAGTGAAAGTCATACTTATGATGATATGGCGTGTGACAAATATTTCAGTCATCTTGATGGAGATTGGTATTATGATTATAAACAAATATGGGGAGGAGGCAAAGGCAATTCAGGACAAGATAGATATGGAGAATTGATTGTAGGTAGATTAGCTGTCTGGAACGCTGCAAGCATATCTAATTGTATATGTAAGATATTACAATATGAAAGCAACTATTATGATACTGATTACTTATCTAGAGCATCCTTCTGGGGTGGTGACCTTGGTTGGTATATAACTTCTAAAGCTTATATGGAAGAGATAAGATTAGGCACTGATACTTATAGAGTGTTTGAAGGATTTGAGGAGTGGAATGCAGATAACCCTGATAGTTTAATTGATACAACAGAAAGAATATATCACGCTGATTTAGGAGTACAAACTGGAACTTACATGTGGGAATCAGTAGAGAATGATAATTCATCTTTTATAAATCATGACTCTCATAGCAGTTGGAATAGTCCAATTGGTTTATGGGGTTGGAGTTACCATTATAATAGTAAGCCCTTTATGGCTGTATCACAAGGATGTTTGTCTGGAAGATACCATTCGGGATTTTCTGGATGTGAACAGTTAATGTGTAACCACCCAAATAAATTTGCTCATACATTAATATTAAATATAGGATATGGTTATGGTTCTACTGGAAGTACTAATGGAGCAGGTCAATATATTCATGCATACTATGTGGATTACTTCTTTGATGAAGCTGACAGTCAAGATGATTGGCAAGTAGGTAAAGCTTTCTTCTATACTTCTGATAAGATGGGTTCTTACAGTCAATATAGAAGTTCAGCTTGGACTTATAATTGGTATAGTACTCATCTATTTGGTGATCCAGCATTAACATATAAAGTTAAGTATCATAAACAAATCATAGAGTTAAATCCTGGAGTTCATGATTTAATTTGGGATAGTCCTATAGAAACAACTTTAAAGGATATAGCAATAAATACAAGTCTATCTCCTCCAGAATATGTAGGTAAATGGCATACTGATTTCCATGATTGGGAATTCTGGATACCTGGTTATACGCCAGATTCTCTAAATAGAGTAATAAGATATGGAGATCGGTTTATCATTGGAGTGTCTTCAACTAAATATTTGGTGATGTAATGTTAACAGATCCTTATCCAATATATGGATACATATATGATGTAAATAATAATCCAATAGATAATGCTAGTATTATAGTTTATGGTCCAGATGGAAGTAAAACTACAAATACATCTAGTGGTGGTTATTATTCAATTAATGTTCAATCCATAGCTAATGAAAATGATTATGTTACTGTAGTAGCAGCTTCAGGAGATAAATGTGGTTCATCTTCAGAAATGATTAATCCATCTAACTTATCAACTAACATAAATTTGATAGTTGGAAATGAATTACCAATAGCTACATTAAATTTTGGGATAGAGATATAAGAATGAAATTAAATAAATTATGCAAAGAGTGTCATGATATGGCTGTAAAGAAAGGCTTTTGGGAAGTAGAGGATTCTACTCCTACAAAACTTATGTTGATTGTTACTGAACTTGGTGAGGCTTGTGAAGCTGATAGAGTAAATGATACACCAGGTTTCAATGAGGAGATTGCTGATATCTTTATAAGACTATGTGATCTTTGTGGACATCTTAATATAGATGTGGAATACGAGATAGAAAGAAAGATGAAGATTAATAGTAAGAGGCCATATAGACATGGTAAAAAATATTAATTGGATGTTATGGAAGAAGAAGTGTCCTAACTGTGGTAGTATTGATATAAAAAAGATAAATAAATTTAAAAGGGAATATATTAAAAAAAGAGGTAAGTTTACTTTAATGGAGAAACAAAAAATGAAATGTGAGGATTGTGATTATGAATTCTGGAAATGATATTTTAGATGATAGAGCAATTGAAAATCATTTAGTTAAAGCACTATATGAATTAGCTCTAATAAGAGAAGAGTATATCTATAGAAGAGATATGAGAAAATCTGTAATAATAAAAAGATCAATGGATAACCTATTTAAGGAATTTCCTAAATTAAAGAAAAGATGGAAGTTTGAGGAAGAGAAGTGGAAACTATAAAAGTAGTGGAAAAACCCTGGGGACAGGAAATGTGGTTAGCTTATGATAATGGTAGATATGCTGGTAAGATACTTGGTATTGATAAAGGTCATAGATTAAGTAAACAATATCATGAGAAGAAACATGAGACTTTATTTTTATTTGATGGAATAGCTGAAGTTGAGTTTAATGATGAAGTTATTAGAATGGAACAAAAGGATATCTTAGTTGTAAAACCTAAGGATGTACATAGAATAAAGGCAATTACTGATTGTGTCTTTTTAGAATTTTCTTCACCAGAATTAGACGATGTTATTAGATTAGAGGATGATTATGAAAGAATATAATTATACTTACACTCCAACTAGCAGTTATAGCAACACAACACATACTTATAAGTGGGTATCTGGCATTGATTACAGTGATTATACTAAATGGAGAACACCTAAGAAATTTAAATATAGTTGGCCAGAACCTTCAATTAAAGAAGGAATAAGAGAAAGATTAAATGAGAAAATTACAATTATAACTAAGAACAACAATCCTATAGAGATATCTTATGGTGAGATATACGAAATAGAGAAAATAACAGGAAAGAAAATAGAAGAGCTTGAAGAGGAAGAATTATTAAACCACCTTATGGCGATAAGATTATGAGAGAGGTAAACTATATAGTATCTGGTCTACCAAGGTCAGGCACATCTTTAGTAATGCAAATGCTTAAGAAAGCGGGTATGAGTATTGCTACTGACGGTAGAAGAAAACCAGATGATGATAATCCTAAGGGATATTATGAGATAGATGACATAATACATAAGTTAAAAGAAGATCCAAAGTTCATATATAACTACACTGGAAGAGTAACTAAGGTAATAGCATTTGGTTTACAATATTTACCAAAGGGTAATTATAAAATAATTTACATAGAGAGGGATATAGAAGAAGTATTAGATTCTATGGAGAAGATGGCTCAGATATATGATCATCAGAGAGGTCAAACTAGATTGAGCTTCTCCTTATTAAATAAGTGTAGTAAAAATATAATGAGAGATAGGGAAGATATTGATTATATAATTATAAATTATAATCAATTATTAGAATATCCAGAAGATGTAATAAATGAAATATCGGATTTCATTAACTTAAGAAATTTCAAAAAGGATAGAATGTTAGATGTAATAGATGTTAATTTATATAGGAATAGGAATGTATATGAAATTAAATAAAGCTGCAATTAATTTATTAGAACAGAGATACTGTAGTCATAATGAGAAACCAAAAGACATATTTCCTAGAGTAGGTAAAACTTTAGGTGGTGTCATGAATGGAGATGAGGATGCAAAACAATTTACAAAGATAATGGAAGACTTAGACTTTCTACCTAACTCTCCATGCATAAGAAACGCTGGATATAGTAATCAAGTGAAAGCTTGCTTCGTTCTACCAATTGAAGATTCTATGGAAAGTATATTTACTACTTTACAAAGAAGTGCTTTGATATTTAAGAGTGGAGGAGGAGTTGGTTATAACTTTAGCGACCTTAGAGAGAAAGGTGCAGCATTAGCACATGGAGGGACTTCTTCTGGAGTAATGTCCTTCTTAAAGATATACAATGCAATAACGGAAGCTGTTAAACAAGGCGGATTTAGAAGAGGTGCATCTATGGGAGTATTAGATGTAGATCATCCAGAGATATTAGATTTTATTAAGGAGAAACTAAATCCAGGTTCAATGAATAACTTTAATCTATCAGTAATGGTCACTGATGATTTTATGAATGGAATAGAAGAAGATAACAAAATCCTACTTAAGAGTAGGTTAGATAGGAGAGTAGTAAAGGGGAAGTTTAATTGCAGAGATTTATTTAATATAATTACATATTCCGCTTGGTTAACTGGAGATCCTGGTTTATTATTCTTTGATAGGATAAATAAAGATAATCCACATTATCCTAAATATCCTATTAAATCCACTAATCCATGTGGAGAAGTACCTCTATTACCGTATGAAAGCTGTTGTTTAGGTAGTATAAATCTATCTAATTTCGTAACTAGCGATGGAGAATTTGATGGAGAAAGATTCTCATATATGGTAAGAATTGGTACTAAGTTTTTAATGGCTATGAATAAGATATGTGAATTTCCAATAGATGAATGTTATATAGCACAAGCTAAATATATGAGATTAGGATTAGGTGTTATGGGGTTTGCTGATATGCTTATGAAGATGGGTATATTATATGACTCAGAGGATACTCTAAAACTAATAGATAGGATAGGAAAAATAATGCAAGAGTCTAAGAAATATGCACCTCAATCTGTAGCAACACTATCTATAGCACCAACAGGAAGTTTATCTATTTTAGCTAACTGTTCTTCTGGAATAGAACCTTGGTTTAGCAAATCTTATACAAGACACTTGACACATGGAAAAGTTGATGAATCCAGAGAATCTCAATATCTAAGAACTGCACATCAAGTATCACCAGATTGGCATTTAAAAGTACAAGCTAAGTGGCAATCTTATATTGATAATGGAGTAAGTAAAACTATAAATTTACCCCATAATGCCACAATACAAGATATACATGATATCTACATTAAGGCTTGGAAGTTAGGATGCAAAGGCATAACCATCTTTAGAGATGGCTGTTTAGGAAGTCAAGGACAAGTTCTTAGGTCAACATGTGAAGATGAGAACTGTTATTTATAGGTAGATTATTATGATAAAACTATATACTGTTACAGATTGTGAAAACTGTAAGAAGGCTAAAGCTCTATTAGATAAACTTAATATAGCTTATGAAGAATATAATCTAAGGGAAAAGACAAATAGAGAAGTTAGAGCCCATTATAGAAAATTAGGTGCAACTTCAGCTCCAATTATAATAAGTGAAAAAGATGGAGAGGAAGATTGGATATTAATAGAATATGATGAGGAAACTCTATTAACATTATTGGAGAAATAAAATGGTAGATGATGGAAAAGGTATTCCACCAGAACTGGATGAAGAAGATCTGGAGGAAGAGAGAAGGACTATTATTATATATGATGAACACACAGTAGAGGAATTAGAGGATGAGATTAAGGAACTAAAGAATAGAATCGGAGATCTAGAGAAGAAAGATGATAAAGTAACTAGATGTATAAAAGTACATACTCTTAATACTAATGTTGAGATATCATCTGAAGATCCTAAAGATACATTAAAGAGTTTAAAAGCTATAGCAAGTATAATAATAGAAGAACAAACTGGTTGGTGATAATCATGTATTGTCCAAAATGTAATTCAAAGAGTTCAGTAAAGAAGACCATATTTAAAAAGGACTTCACAGTTAGATACAGAAGATGCTTAAACAATAAATGTGGGCATAGATTCAAGACAACTGAAACAATTGCTACTGGTTGGGACTATAAAAGTATCTGTAGAAAAATAAAGGAACAACTTAGAGAAGTGAGTTTTTAGTATAGCCAATTTCTTACTACATATAGGAAACAACTTTACTATATGTATACCTAAATGAAGGATAATGGAATTTAATGGGTGAAACCCCCCTATTTAAGAGATTAAAATTGAAAGATCAGCATTTAATAAAATAATTAAGGAGGAACATAAAAATGGAAGTCGATTTTGAAGAGTGGCAAAAGATATATGAAGCCGTAAAAGAAGCTTCAGATAAATATGTATTGAAATCATTTAAGCCTTGGGAATCTGATGGTGGAAAACAGTATATTACTGTTCAACTGGTTCAAAAGGAATAAGTATGTTTTTAAGTTAAAATAATAAGTGATAATATGGAAGAAGAAATAATTAAGGAAGAAGTTATAGAAGAACCTAAACCAAAGCCAGAGCCAAAACCAGAGAACAAATCTCTAAAAGAAATTGATGAGATAATCAACCTTTTAGATTCAGCAATAAAATCAAAAAATTTGGGTAGTGTTCATACAGCTAAGGATAAACTAATGAAACTTAAGGATCTAGTGAAGTAATGAGAGACTTAGATGAGTTTGATAAAATCTTTGAACAAATAAATAGAATATTAGGAGGAGGATTTAGTGGTGGTTACACCACTTCATATCCTTCTGATATCTATAAATCAAAAGATGTTGATGATAACTATATGAGTAGAACACTTAATATATTTAATTATGATGATAAAGTTACATTTACTGCTGAATTAACTGGATTATTGGATGAAGATCTTAAAGTAACTCCAGAAAAGGATAGTCTAACAGTAGAAGCCTTTATAGATGGAGAATGGATAAGAAGAAAGTATAGCCTTCCTGAAAGTGTAAGGAAGGATTCAGCTAAAATAACATTTAAAAATAATGTTTTGGATGTTGAATTAGAAAAGATAAGTGGAAGTATTAAAAATGACGATGGATGAATTTGAAAGAATTTGTAAAGAGATAGAAAAGAATGGTTATAATTCCGTTAGTATAGAAGGTGCTACTAAGAAAACCTATATTAATGATGACAAGACTATTAGTATAGTAGTTGAATTTGATGACCATCAATTATCTGCAAAAGATGAAGAATTAATTAAAAAGCGTTTAATGGAATTGGGGTATTTATGAAACCTAAAATTATAATTACTGGAGTAAGTGGATTTATAGGTTCAAACCTAGCTAAGTATCTTTCTGAAAATTATAAGATCATTGGTATAGATAAAGTAGATTGGGAAGAAAAGGGTCTTCCAGCATTAGAAGGAAGAGAGTTTTATTTTCAAAATATAAATGACCCTCTACCTGATATAGATGATGTCTATGCAGTTATACATCTTGCAGCAAAAGCTGGTGTAAGAGAATCTATGAGAAAATTTGATGAGTATGTTTATGATAATATAATTGGAACTAAGAGTGTATTAGATAAGTGTGTAACATCTTGGAAACCAAAAGTTCTATTAGTTGCATCATCATCATCAGTTCATGGAGATTATGATAAAGGTATACACCCAAAATCACCATATGCAATGACTAAGGTAGCTACTGAAGATTTAACTGAATCATATAAAAATTGCAGTCTATTAGATTGTGATTGTCATATATTAAGATTCTTTACAGTGTATGGACCAGGACAAAGAAAAGGATTAGCTATTAGAAATTTCATAGAGGGAATTCTTAAAGATGAGGCTATAACTGTCTATGGAGATGGAACACAGAAAAGAGACTTCACTTACATAGATGATATTTGTAAAGCAATAGACTATTTGCTATCCTATGAACAAGGTAGTTATTGTATCCATGAGATGGGTTCTAATAAATCAATCTCAATAAATAGTGTAATATATGAAATAGCAGATATATTAGATAAAGAGATTAAAATCAAATATGAGGATAGAAATAGATATGATGTTTTAAATACATTAGCACCTTGTGTATGTGTTGATAATATAACAAAATTTAAAGAAGGCTTAGAAAAACAGATAGAATGGCAAAAGCAAAATTTGATTTAAGTATTTCTTTTGATAAAGCTGAATACTTAAATCCTCAATTATATATGATGGCTGATACTCTTAAGGATAATATACCTGAGGGTTCCATCTTACATATAATTACAAATAGATCTAAGAATGATAAGGTATTAAAATATATATCTAATAATATACCTACAAAGATATATAAGAAACAACCTTTTAAGGACTTAAAATCTAGATGTAGATATATGTTTCACTGCTTTGATGTTGATACTGATAAGGATTGGTTAATGAAGATAGAAGCTGATTTGCTATTTCTTAAACCTCTTGAAGAATTTAATAATATTTTAAAGGATGAATATGATTTAGTTATAGAACCAGAAAATAGAAAGATATTTCCAGATAAAATAGCATATCGTTTATGGAGAAATATCTATAGGGAATTGCGTATACCTATGCCTATGGATATAATAGAATTTAGGGAGAATAAGGAAAAGGGATATGCATTATATGGAACTGGTTTAGTTTGTGTTAAATCTAAACATCTAAATTTAATAAATAATAAATGGATACCTCTAATTAAAAAATGTGAGAAGTGGATAAATTTTAATATACATCCAAATGAATTTGCTTTCACAGCTTTATCATTTAAGGAAAAGTGGAATACTTATCTATATAAAGATCACTTTAAGTTTAATCCAATAGGTCATTTTAGAAAAGGGGATTTTCCTTCAGTAGAATTAATAGAAGATTGTAAATTACCAGATGATACTGTGATATTTGATTATCATAGACCAGCTTGGTTAATGCATGTTGCTAAGTATAATGATAATATTAAAGAGATAGTTAAGAAAAATAAAAAGCATATTCCAGAAGATTGGTGGAACTTAACTAGCGATTTCTTTCAGGAGGGTAAATAATGGATTTTGTGATAATGGCTGCTGGTAGAGGATCTAGATTAATGCCTCTAACAAAGGATAAACCTAAATGTTTAGTGGAAGTTAATGGAAAACCAATAATAAAACATATATATGATAATATATGTAAAAATATATCTAAACCTAATTTATATATTATTTGTGGATATAAGAAAAAAGTATTGATTGATTATTGTTATAAGAATAAGATAGATGCTGAGTTTATATATCAAAATAGATTAGATGGAACAGCAAATGCAATCTTCATGACCAATCCTTATATTAAAGAGGATTTTGTAGTGCTATCTGGAGATATAATATATTCAGCAGAAGAAATTAAAAAACTAATGGATAATAAAAATTCTTTATTATATACTGAAATGAATGATAGATTATATGAATATGGAACTATGGAAATTAGAGAGCTTGTTGGTTACGATGGTTATTATGTTACTAGAATTAATGAGAAATCAACAGAACCTATTTCTAATTTCGTTAATTGTGGAGCTTATCATTTTGACTTAGATATATATGAATATATAGCTGAGACTGAATACGACCAAAGATTTGCAGAGAAGATAATAACTAATACAATAGGTTTAATGGTAAAGGATGGAATTTTATTTAAAGCAATTCAAATAGATTCTCTAAATGAAGTATCTTACCAAAAGGATATAATTAAGGTGGAGAATAGATTAGATGGAATTTAAAATTGGAGATTTGTTTGAATTCAAAAAACCAAAAAATATCTTTGAGATTAAAGGAGAGATAATAGATATTTTAGATAATCACTATAGATTTAAAATATTAGAATGTAATAAGAAGCATCTTATAGGAAGAACAGCAAATTTCTTAAAAGATGGAAAATTAATTAAGTGGATTAAAAAGATATGAATATAGGTTACTTTAATGCTCGTGGTATAAATAATGGAATAGAGCATTGGTTTGATTTAGAAATAGAAGAATTAAGGAGAAGAGGTCATGATATTAGAACTTTTACACTTAATCCTAATTATGGATCTCATCCTACTAGGGATGATATTAGGTGGATGGATATCGCACATTTTCACTTTGCTCAAGTTGCCCAGCATTACAAAAGGATTGGAGTTCCTTTTATATTATCTCCTCACGCTAATGATATTTGGATCGATAATGGTGCTAATCTACTTTCTGCATCAAAACATCCAAAGTGTTTATGTGTAACTTATCAATCATTTTATCATAAGAAAAAGTTTGAGGAATGGGGTATAGATAAACCCTTAATATATTTACCAATGTGTTGTAGAACTAAGTTATTTAAACGTAAGACTCCATACAATCCCTGCGGAGGAAACTTAGCTGGAGGTAGATTAATACCTAAGAAGGGACTAGATAGACTCAAGAGTGTGGAGAACCTAACCATCTTTGGTGATGGACCTTTAAGACAAGAACTCCAAGGTAACTTGCCACAAGGGAAATTTACTGGACATTTGTCTGGTAACGAATTAAGGGATATATTTGAGGAATCTAGTATATATCTATTTCCAGCTAGGGTCACTCCTGACGGAGATTCAGATGGTATACCTAATACTATAAAAGAAGCGATGCTTATGGAATTGCCAGTAGTAGCTTCTCCAGTAGCAGGGATACCAGAATTAGAGAATGTGGATTTATTAGAAGATTGGTCTGATATAAATGAGATGTTGGATGGATATAAGAAGAAAAATTGGAAGGGTAGACAAGAAATATTGAAAACTTATAGCCCAAAGTTTTGTATTAATAGGATAGAGAATGCAATAGAGGAATATTTATGAGTGAAATTTTTAATAATAATAAGATATTTTATCATGGAGATAGGATAAAAGAATATTTAGATTCCAAACATACATCCTCTCCAATAACTGTTACATTAGATTTAACTAATAGATGTAATAATAAATGCCCTCATTGTATTTCTTATTTAAAAGACAAAAAAGATCTTGATTATAATATTTTAAGAAATCTTTTGAAAGATCTTAAAAACATAGGAGTAAGAGGAATTGTTATAACTGGTGGAGGAGAACCTTTATTATATAATAAGCTAATAGATTCTCTTGAATATGGAAAAAGGTTAGGTTTAAATTTTGGCATGATAACTAGCGGTCAATCAGACATAAGAGAAAAAGAATGGTTAAAGATATTAAAATGTTTAAATTGGATTAGATTTAGTTTGGATGCTGGTAGTCCTAGTAGATATAAATTCACTCATGGTTTAAGTGAATTGAAATTTAATAAAATTATTAAAACAATAAATAAAATAACAAATTTAAAAATTAATAACAATTTAAATATAACAATAGGAGTTGGTTATATAGTTAATTTACAAGAACCTAACAAAGAATTAGAAGATGTAGATAAGGCTGTAAGATTAGTTTGTAAAAAAGGTTTAAATTATTTTCAATTAAGACCAGTATTGGTTAGAAGTGATAATAAAGATTCTAGATTTATTGATTATCTAGAAATTACTAAAGAGTATGTGAATAATTTAAATTATGACATTAAATTATATAACACATCTTTACAAAGAAGAGTTGATAGAAAATTTAGATATTGCCATGGAGGTCATTTTATTACTTCTATTTGTGCTAATGGTAAAGTTTATTACTGTTGTATTCTTAAGAACATGAATAAAGGAGAAGTAGGAGATCTAAATAAACAATCATTTAGAGAAATATGGAATGATGGTAATGTTAGAAAGATTGGAAATAATATAAATGTAAATAACTGTCCAAATAGATGTAAGAATAATATAATAAATAATTGTATAGAAGAATTAATGGATAATAAAGATGAGCACACAAACTTCTTATAAAGATAAAATTACAATAATAACATTTACTCATTTATGGAAAAATGCACCTAAAATTTCTCTTATAGATAAAACTCTTAAAAGTATTTATTCAAATATGGATATAAGAAATTGTAAACATATAATTAATTTTGATAAAAAGGACGATTCTAAAAGAAGTAGAGAATATCTCAAAAATTTAAATTCTCTTAAAGATAAATATAATAGAAATATAGAAATCACAACTTATAATACAATATATAGTAAAAGATCTTATATATACACTAGATTAGTTAAAGAAAGTAATACTCCTTATATTATATTATGGGAACATGATTTTGTTTTAGAAAGAAAGATAGATATTAAGAAAATTATTGAAGTTATGGATAAATGTGATAATATAAACTTTATAAGATTTAATAAAAGGAAAACTGCACCTTATGGAAATATAGATAAATGGATGGAAGAAGATAATAGATATGAAATACCTTTAGTAAAATTCTGCGGTTATACAGGAAACCCTCATGTGGAAAGAAAAGAGTGGTTTATAAATTATTGTAAACCTCTAATACATCGTATAAAGGTACAAAAGAGAAACTCTATAGAAAGGGCTATGAATATAGATATAATGGATAGAAGGAACAATTTCGGATTTAGTAAAACTCATGAATTCTTAGGTACATATATATATGGAAGTATGAATGAAGAAAGATATGTAAAATCACTTGATGAATATAAAAGTAAAGAAGCTTGGGGTGGTAAAACTCCAAGCAAAGAATGGAAAGAGAATAATCCATAACATTAGGAGAATTTATATGAAAAGCGGAGAATATAAAATAGTATACTCTACCTCTAAAGGAGAAAAGATGATAGAGGAGCTGAAATACTCTATATTATCAGCTAGGAGATATATTGGAAAAGAAGATATAATAGTTATTTTTACACCAAAATATAAAGACGATGACGTTGAAATGATAGATAAAATAGCAACTACTATAGTAAAAGATGAGAATATAGCAGAACCATTCTCAATACATCCTCTAGATGAAAATCCTATATATAAACACTATGGAGATAAGATATATATAAAAGATTTAGATTTTGCTAATATATTATTTTTAGATTGTGATACTATAGTATATAACGATCCTGGTAAATTATTTGATGGAGATTTTGATATTGGAGGAATAGCTACAGATACAATACCGGAACAATGGCAATATAAAAGTAATGCTATAAATATGTTACGAAGAGTATATATGATGCATAAAAAAGAGGTTCACTTATGGGATGGTGGAAGTTTGATATTCAAAAATTATGCACACAAAAAAATCGGAAATGAATGGTTAAGAATATTTAAAGAAGAACGGAAGCTATTAGATTATGGAATGAGACCAAATAGAAAGACGTATGATCAAACATCATTAACTCCAGCTATTTATAAACAAAATATGAAAACTAAAATCTTTGATGATTCTTATATTAAAAAAGTCAGAGGAAATTGGTCTGAAAAAACAATTAATAAAGATGTTATTATATTACATGGAAATTATATATGGAATGTTTTAGGTATAAAAAATGAGCTAGATACAATATGGGAAACTTTATTACAATAAATTGGGAAGAAAAAAGTATACAAGAGTATTTAAAAGATAAAGATACCTCTAGAAGCCCACACTATAAAGAGTACTTACATATAGTAGAATTTATTAAAGAACATAGATTTAAGAGGATTCTAGATTTAGGAACATGGACTGGAATAAGTGGATATATAATGGCAACTTCCTGTGATTCCATAGAAAAACTTATTTCAATAGATTGGGGAGAATGGTATGCAAAGAATATTAAAAAAATAGAATTTAAAAATAAAAATCTTTATGGTATGTATCTACCAGAGGGTGCCTCATATATAGATTCCGACTTTAGAATATGTATGAAACAGGAATTAATAAATAATGATATAGAATTTGCTTTTATTGATGATGGGCATGGTTTAAGAGCAGTTATAAAACAATTAGATATATGTTATGAATCTAAAACTCCATATATAGCAATCCATGATGTAACTAAAGGTAGAATGCCTAGAAAGGCGGTAAGTATGTGTATAAGAAAAAAGCAATTTAAAAAAATATATGAAGATATAGAATCTAGTCCAAATCAAGGAATTATCTTTCTAGAGAGAGTAAATGACTAAAATATCAGTACTATTAGCTACTAATAGAATAAATAAGAATGTATTTCCTTATATGAAGAAATGCGTTGATAATTTGGATAAAATTGATGATGACACATTTACTAAAGAATTTAAAGATTTAGCTCATTACTGCCTTAAGGATGTTAGTCATATGCTAGAGCCTACTATTATTAGCTTATGTAATCAAACATTCAAGGATTTTGAAGTTATAATAAGTCATAGATATCCAAAAGATGCAGAAAGGATATTAGATGGGTCATCATTTGAATATAAATTAGTGAAAGAAAAACATTCTATATGGCACGATTTAGGAGATCAATACCATACAGTAGCTAATAATAAGAATACTGCTTTCATCAATTCATCAGGAGAATTAATATATCATATAGATGATTTAACATTCTTTAATGAGAATCTATTACAAGAAGCTTGGGACGAATATAAGAGAGGTAATTATATTACTGGTAGGACTGTGAGATGTATAACATATGATAAGAAAAATAAAGATAAAATAAAAAAAATAGGTCCAAATAAAACTAGAATTATTAAAAACGGTTGGAAAGGAGAACATAAACCATTAACTAATACAAAAGAACATCAATCCATACCAATGAGTATGTATTGGACTTGTAGTGCATCTATATCTGCAGAAGAATTACTAAAAATTAATGGATATGATGAACTTTATGATGGGTCATTAGCTGGTATAGATATGGATGCAGGTAATAGATTAAGCATGATTAGTAAATATAATAGAGTCGCTAGTAACAATTACCTCTATGAAATAGATGATCCTACACCTAAGAATATGGTTAGAGATGATGTTATGATGAGAAATATCTTCAGAGTAAATCATATTATAGGCAACTCATGGAAACCTAAACCTTATATGGTAAGAAGATACGAAAACTGGCATAAACATAATATAGGTGAATTAGATTCTAATTGGAATAAATTTATGGAAGTACCTTTGTATAATATAAAGAGAATAAGATAAAATGATTATAGTAACAGGCGGAGCAGGATTTGTTGGTAGTCACTTATGTGAAAGACTTTTAAAAGAAGGAAATAAAGTTATTTGTGTAGATAATTTCTACAACTCAAAATATCCAAATATACATAATTGTCTACAAAATAAAAATTATAAATTTGTGAGTTTAGATGTTAATCATAATTACCTAGAACAAAAATTAAATTTTAATGATTGTGATAGTATAGTTCATCTAGCTGCAAATATTCACGTAGATAAATCTATAATAAATCCAGTCCAAACATATGATACAAATTTATATAGTACACTAAAGTTACTAGAAATTGTCAGAAAATATGATATAAATAGATTTATTCTAGCATCTAGCAGTGAAGTGTATGGAACAGCTCAATATAAACCTATTGATGAGAAACATCCACTATCAGCTCCACATCCATATGGAGCATCTAAAATAGCAGCAGATAGACTCTGTAATTCATACATAGAAACATACGGAATTAATATAGGTATATCTAGGTGTTTTAATATATTCGGACCTAGACAAAAAGGTGATGTATTAGGTAGTTTTATACCGATGACTATTAATAAAATTCTAAAAAATAAATCTCCAGTTATTTATGGAAAAGGAGAACAAAGTAGAGATTATATATTTATAGATGATGTTGTAGAATCTTATATGAAATTGATAAACTCCAAAGAAAGTGGTGAATTTAACTTTGGAACTGGAGTAGAAAATTCTATACTAGATATCACTAACAAGATAATACAAAATATAAATAAGAATATAACTCCAATATTTATAAATGGAAGATCCTCTGAAGTGAATAGTTTAATAGCCGACTCCTCAAAAGCCAAAGATAAACTCGGTTGGGAACCAAAAGTAACTTTCGATGAGGGATTGAATAAAACTATTGAATGGTACAGGAGGAATATATGAATATAGTTAAATTGAGTGATCATAGTGTAGACTTATCTTTATTAGATGATAATTCTATAGTATTTGATTTGGGTGGTTACAAAGGAGATTTTACTAAAGAGTTGACAAAATATATAGATTGTAAAGTTTATATTTACGAACCGAATTATAGACTTAGATATATGGATAATATCTTTAAAGACAATAAGAATATTGTCATAAACTATAAAGGGATCTCAAATGTTGTATGTAATAAATACTTGTATCTAGGTATGAAATTTGGTCCAAATTGGGTTAAACAGACAGGATCTAGTTATTATTCGTCTCATAAAGATGTAAGAGAAAGAAAAATTAAAACAGAATGTACTACTATAGATAATGAGATTAAAAAATATGGTATAAAAAATATTGATTTAATGAAAATAAATGTAGAGGGTGAAGAGAAAGTGATAATACCATCATTACCTCTAAATAAAATAAATCAACTTACAGTATCATTCCATGAACATTGTGACATAGAAGGATATAATAAAAGCACAGTAAATGAATTAAGAGACTTCATAAAAGATAATGGATTTGAAGAGGTAGTATATAACAATTACGATACCTTATTTATAAGAAAGGAATTTATAAAATGAGAAAAACAATAACAGCTATAATATCTAGTTATAGACGACCAGAAAATATACCTATAATGATAGATAGATTACAAAATCAAACATATAAACCTGATAGAATTATAGTATGGAATAATGTTTCTACATCAGATGGAGAGTTTATAAAAAGAGATGATGTGGAAGTTATTAATACAAACTCTAATAATTGGAATATGTTTGGAGCATTCGTAGCAGGATACCTTACAAACACAGACTATATAGTTCAGTTAGATGATGATCATCCACCAGGTAAAAGATTCTTTGAGTACTGTATTAAAAAACAGGAGGAACAGCCTGGTATATATGTAAGAAGAGGAGTAATATTGTGTAGTAAATTTAAATATAGACCAAATACAAGATTTGGTAGTATAGTTGGAGATGGAGAATTAAAACAAACTGATATGGGTGGAGGTGTAGTATTTATGCCAAAAGATGTTATAAATTGTATATTATCAGAAAGACCACCAACATATGACTCTATTATGGATATTCATATAGCATATACAACTCAAAAGTATAGTGATTATAAAATCTATGTACCTATGCCAAAAGAAGAGGATATGTTACCTAAATATAAAAATGAAGAACTTCCACTTAAAGATGGAGATAGAGCTATGTGGCAACAACCTAATCATTTCATTATTAGAGATGGGGCTGTAAAGTATTATTCAAGAAAAGGTTGGAAACTATTATATGAAAGTGATATTGAAGGAAGTTAAAGAATTACATCCCATAGAAGGATATTTAGAAGAATTAATAAAACCTATAAAAAAATCGACTATAGTAGATGGTTATTGGTTATATCCAATAAAAATAGAAGAACACAATTTAATATTAGATGGTCATCATAGGTTTGAGATAGCTAAAAGATTAAAACTCCAGAAAATACCTACAGTAGTGTTTAACTATGATGATATACCTATGTGGTCTTTAAGAAAAGATATCAAGATAAAAGATAATAAAGAGGTAATAGAAAGAGTTTTAAGTGGATATATATATCCAAATAAGACAGTGAAACATAAGTTTCCTAATGTTAATTATAGATGTAAAATAAACCTTAAGGAGTTGTTATAATGGAAAGTTGGAATCTAAAAGACAAAAAAAGAATGATATATCATCATATGTCAGAAGATCCTATGTATTATGAAGGAGACATAGATGTATTAAAAGAAAAGATACTAGAAACTTACAGTGAAGGTAAACTTGACTCTGAACATATTAGAAAATTGTTTGGAGATATAACAAGAAAGAAAAAGGAAAGTAAGGGAATAGCTTTATTTCCAGGAAAGTTTCAACCTCCACATCTAGGACACATAAGAACACTATTAAGAATATATGAGGATTATGATAAAATATATGTGTGTATAACAGAAGGAGGTCCTCATCTCATACCAATACAAGAAAGTTATGAGATTATAAAAGAAACTTTAAGATACCTACCAAAATTTGAAGTTATTATGGTAAAAGGCTCTATATATACTAGAGACGCTTTTGAAAATATGCCAAAGTTTGATATATTTGTTTCTGCAAATATAAAAGCTATTGAGATAGCTAATGAGTTTAAATTAAAAACTAGATTTATATCAAGAACAAAAGGAATTGGATATAGTGGAACATCGTTAAGAAGACTTGCAAAAATAGAGGATATTATTTAATGGACTATAATGAATATAAATATAAAGCTACTTTAGTTCCTATAAAGACAGTAACAAACTATTTTAAAGAGAAAGGATTGGATACTAATAATTTTATAACAGCAGATATAGGAGCTTTTGGTGGTTATACTTCATATCAAATGTTAGAAGAAATAAATCCCAAAAAGCATTATATAGTAGATACATATGAATTCTATGAGGATTGGACTCACCTTAAAAATTTTGGTACTTGGAAAGAAAAAGGTGGAAATTTAACAAATAAAGATTTTAATGATGTTTATCTATATACAAAAGATGTATTCAAGAATAAAACAAATGTAGAAGTAATAAAAGATTATGCTGAAAATTTCTTAAGTAAATTTGAAGATAACCATTTTGACTTTATATTTTCTGGTATAAATATTGAACCTTATTTATTAACTGAAATAATGAAAATAGTTTATAGTAAAGTTAAAAATGGAGGTTATATATCAGGGTATCCATTTACTTCTTCAATAACATACCATAAAACCGTAAAAGAATTATTGAAATATCCAGATGTAGTTAAAATTTCTAAAGTTAGAAACAATTTATTTTTATTAAAAAAGAGATAATATGATAGTAATAACAATAGATGGAATGCCATACAAGCTGGCAAAGAGATGTTTGGAAGACACCTTTAAAGCCCAAACAATGAAAGAAATAAAATGTAACATAAGTAAATATACTAATACCCCAGAAAAGGGACAACCTACTCTAGTAGGTTTGGTTTGTTTATGGACTGGAACAAACCCATCACAATTTGATAAAAATCTGATGTGTCAAATAAATCCAAAACTTAATCAAAATTATCCAGTAAAATTGATAAAAAAGAATGGTGATAAGATGGATTCTATTTTTGAGCACTTTAACATATCAAAACTATATACCACCACATGGGGTCCTAATCCGTTTTCTAATAATGAAATATATTTTAAACACTTCACAGAAATACCAAATCTTGAATTATTACCTACTGAAGAAAACACTATGTTATATGAAGTAACTAAACCTTATGATTTAATATGGTGGCATACTGGAATAACTATAGCTGGTTCTTTAAGATTTGGCCCTTATGAACAAGGAGAACATCCCCTAATAAACCCTTATAGAAATTGGAGACACGATAAAAAGAAGAAAGAAGAAGTTTTTGAATTTTCTATAAGAAGGTTCAAATATCTTATGCAATGTTTGGAAAAGATGACTAATGATATTATTATAGTATCTACAGATCATGGAACTTATTTATCTGATATGAATCCAGAGGATTTATATAATATACCTATTATTGTTAATAGAGATGTTGATTTATCTAAAGTTAATTTTCAATGGGATATTAAAGATTTTTTATTGGAGTTAAAAAATGCAATATAATATAGGAATTATTGGTTTTGGATTTGTTGGTAGGGCAATCCATCACGGATTTGCTCAAACAACCAATTTTAGAATATATGATAAAAATCCAAAGTTAAGTGAAAACACTTTAGAAGAAACTGTAAGAGACAGCGATTTTATATTTGTAAGTGTTCCTACTCCAACTAACATGAAAACCGGAGAGTGTGATACATCTATATTAGAAGGAGTTATAGAAGATATTAAAAAGTATTTAACACCAAAAAAGATAGTTATAATAAAATCTACTATAGAACCTGGAACAACCAAAAAAATAAAAGACAAAGCTCCTCACCTAAGAATTGTATTTAATCCTGAATTCTTAACTGAGAGAACTTATAAACTAGATTTCATAAATACATCTAGAATTATACTTGGAGGAGATTATTTAGATTGTCTAGAAGTAGCTAATCTTTATAGAGAGAGATTTCCTGAAGGGAGTGTACCTATCTATATTACTGATAGCACAACTGCTGAATTAGTTAAGTATATGAGTAATTGTTTCTTAGCTAGTAAGGTGATGATATTCAATGAATTCTATGATATCTGTGAAGCTTTAGGAGTAGATTATAATGAAGCGTCAGGATTAGTGCTAGCAGATAATAGAATAGGTAGATCTCATACAGATGTACCTGGTCATGATGGAGATAGGGGTATAGGAGGGAAATGCTTCCCAAAAGATCTTAATGCTTTAATTAAGAAAGCAAAAGACCTTGGATTAGATCCTATTATACTTAAAGCTATTTGGAATAAAAATTTAAAAATAAGAAAGAATAAGGATTGGTTAGAAATAAAAGGAGCTACATTAAGTAATAAGTGAGTTTGAGATGTCCTTCTAAATGCATATCCTGGGCACAGAAACGACTCTCTAAGCTCAAAACTCCATTAACCAATACATAAACCTTAAGATAAATTAAATGGCCTTAGAATGGCTTAAAAATGGACTTTTTATTTAATATATCTTAATCTGCAACCACTATTTTTTAGTCTTTTAGACAGAATATTTATCTGTCTTAGTATTTCTTTTTTTCTCTTTTTTAATATCTCACACTCATCTTTTGTAAGATATCTATTAAAGTCACTTATATTATAATTATTATATAGAATCCATAGTGAATTTATGATGTCACATGCATCTTCTTCACTAAGAGATAAATTATAAGTCTCCGGATTCACTTATATAACCTTCTATTTTTGTATATATCCATCCAGAACTTCCTTTAACAGGAGAGGATGTAACATTCTTTGGATACATTATTATTTCTTTTCTCATTTTTGTTAGAGAACTTCTATTATTTCCAATTCTTTCTTGATTTAATTTCTCCCTTCTTTTAGCATTATTTGGAATTATCTTTAAGGAATTGCTATCACTCCATGTTTTATCATAATATTTAGGTCTACCTAATATTGTATATAACTCACCAACTGCACCAGGTTTTATATTATCCATTAGATTTTTAAAGTCAGTTTCCTTGAGCCAAGTTTCTATTGTAACTGAATAATTATCCACATCCCACCTAGAGCACCAACAATCTATATACCCATCATCCCATTCATCTTTGCTTATATCATAATGAATAATTAAATCTCCATAGTAATTAAGGAAATATTGATTAAATGATATACCATGTTTGTTTCCACCATCTGGTGATGAGTTGTCATTATCAGTAAAGTAATAGGGAAAAGAATAGTGAGAAGCGTTTGGATGGGTATCTCTCTCAGTCATTAGATACCTCCACCTTTATATGAACCTGAAACCCATACCCAACTTGTAGGATTTCCACTAGGATAGAAGTAGTTAATTGAAGAAGATACAGTAGACCAAGTAAAAGTAAGTGGACTTGAAGAAGTAGCTCTCATAGAATTGTCAGTATTAAATTGTCCAGATTTCCATACCCAACCCGTTGGACTACCAACTTTAGTTAGAAATAAAGAGTAATCTCCACCTTCTTCATCTTCAGTTTTAGTGTAAGTTACATATAGATAAGCAACTCCATCAACAAGTTGTTCACTAGTATAAGGATCATCAAAAGTTATTCCTGTATTACTCCAATCATAGCAATGAGGAAGATTAGTGGATCCATTTGTTATTCTACATAAGGTAGAACCTCCAGTATAATTACCAGATGGAGCTACCATCATATAATAATATGTACCAGATACTAAAGTGGGTTTAGGAGTATAAAAATTAAATGTAGCAAATTCATTAGTACTACCAGTAACTAGCATTTTAGTTTCTGTTTTTTGTATGAAGTTACCCATATATGAACTATTGCTATCCACATATTCATATAGAGCACAGTGAAGATTTAAATCTCTACCCCAAAGATTATCAGTACGTACAGTTATACTATCAGCAGTACCATTACTAGAAGGCTTATCAGAAATCATATAAGTATACTCTCTATTAAGAGTATTATGGTATAATGCTAAAAATGAACCACCGTCAGAATCTTCACCAAAAGTTGGCATTTAGATTACTCCTAAGTTGACACAGCTAATTGTATCCACTCATATCCATCAGCATCATTCTTAACACACATCCAAACGTATGTTTTTTCTCCAGATGCTCCAGATGTTCTTATTATCTGACCTTCATAACTTACACCAGCAGCAGGTTTACCTGCTCCTCTATATATAGGAGTAGTCCAAGAACCTGATAAGGCTGAAGCTGATATATAAGCTGAATTAGAGATACCCTTACTGTTCCAATCTTTATCCGCATCTATAGTTAAATCTGATAGATTACCAGCAGAACCAATTTGAGAGGAGATTATTATTGTATTAGCACCAGAATAAACATATGTGGTACCTTGACCTGAGAAGTATAAATTATCAGATCCATCTTCAGACACTAGTTCATCATCTGGATAAACATAATGATTAATTGGAGTGCCACTTCCAGAATTACCGTCAACTGACCAGAAATCTCCATTCTTATCTATGTTATCTGTTATTCTCTCATTTGTAGCAGAAGCATATAGAGGATCATTAGTACAATTTCTCCAAGAATTACCTATTAAATATGGACTAACAACATTAGAATTATTAATATTTATTGGATAAGTACAAGTATCAAATTTACATCCTTGTATTACAAGATCATCTCCATCTATAGCTGAAATACCAGATGGGCAACTATAGAATGAACAATTTGTTATAGTGGAACCATCCTCATCGTCTACATACACACCATGAGAACAATCTATCATTATACAATCAGTTAATTGGGTGTGATCACTTTCGTCAAGATGTACGCCAATTCTATTGTCAGTTTCATTGTAAGCTCTTATATTAACATCAGTTATTTGATTGTTTTCTCCTCTATATATATGTAAGAAACCTACACCTGTTTTACCAACTAAATTGAAATCATTTAAACTATTAAAATCAGAATTATCAATCTTAAAAAAATAATCTGGATAATAATCATGATTATCCATGTGATCTATATGGAATGTATTGAATGTATTATTATTTGACCAAGATACTAATACATATTGATAACTATCAGCACCTAATTTACTACTTGCTCTTATTCTAAAGCCATTAAACATATTGTAATAAGCAGAATAAACCTTTAAAGCTTCAGAGCCAGCTTCATCTACAGTGATATTAGAGAAGCTATTTCTATAACCTTTATTTACTAAAACCCCCGGTCCATTAGCATGCCAACCAAGATGTACATTATTTATAAAATTAACCCACCCATTTCCAGATATACAAAGACCTCCTTTAGCGTTTCCTTCTATATCTGAGTTTGAGAGTGAATTATCTGAAGTATTCATATAGAAACCCCAACCATTTCCATCTCTTATATGTAGCCTATCAAAATTACCTACACCTTGCATACTTTCAGTATGTATACCAGCTCCAGCTGAATTATATATCCATGTATTATATACCATTGGATGACTTGCAGAACTAAAACGAATACAATCTCCAGTTGTATTAGAAGCATCCCATCCATCTAAATAAAAACCATCTAAAGTTACATAATCATGAGATACAAAGAACATATGAGAATTTAAAGAAGCTTTTGATTTTAATAGAATATTATGTTGGCTTATTATTTTTGTATCTTCAGACTGACTACTTATGGTTTGATTAATAGTCCAGATTTGACCATGCTCTACATCTGATATTAACTGTATTATACCTCCACTTGGAGCTAATAATCCCCATGTTTCTTCAATAGTCCTATCCGCATCTGAATTAACTATTCCTATTGAACCATCAGCAGACTTTCTAGATACATAATTAGAACCATCATAATAGATAACGTAATTAGCAGGACCTCTTATATTCTTACTTGTACCAGAGATAGTTTGAGATGATAAAAATCCCATATCCTTTAAACCATAAGTATAGCTATTTCCTGATAGATTTCCTACAAGATTACCAGCTAGTGTTGCACTTCCTACATTATCATCAAAGTATTTTTTATTAACAACATCATTATCAGATGCTGCAGTAAAAGATGTTATGATGTGACCACCTGATATTGATTGTGCTGAAATATAACCTGTATGTAAACCTCCTTGCCAAGAAGTTATATTTTTAACTCCACCTTTATAACTACTATTCCATACAGGAAGATCAGTTGTAGCTTCTTCACCTTCTATAGCATATCTAATTCCAGTCTCATCTAAAGTCTCAAAGGAGCATCCCATTACACTCCAATTCTTAGATGTTTGGTTATCCACATAGAATGCACTAGATGAGCCGTTAGATAGGAAACTACTATTTTTTATAGAAGCATTACCAGAATTCTTAATATATAAAGCAAAATTACCCTCATAGTTCTTACAAGTAGCGTACCTTATTTCTATATCTCCATCCGATATAGTATCACTGCCAGATACATAGATATATCCATCTGCAGGAATCATCACTTTATTTATGTTAAACTGTAGATAATTCTGAGTTGTGGCATCAATTGGTATTCCAGATGCTATTTCAGAACCATTTAAGGTTGTACCTAATTTTAAAGTAGTTCCAGGATCTGCAGCAACATCAACATCCACTGTTAATGCTAATAATTGATATGGATGACCAGAATAAGGTCTAAAATAAGGGGTAGCATCAACATAATCCCAATCATAGCTTTCCTGTCTAACAGTTACAGCACAATTCTCTATCTTTGGAGATGAATTAGCTGTCATAGATAAACCATATGTACTTTTCTGTCCAGCACCCGGTACAGCTAATGTATTATGAATTTGAGGATTAGCAGCATGGGACATATGTAATCCATGTGCAGTTCTACCTCCAGCACCACCTCTTCCTATACAACCATTTAAATAAGGACCAGAAGATTCTGAGAATATCCAACCACAACAATCAGAATCCTGAGAAGTGCCAGCATTAAAGTCTCCCCCTTCTCCAATACAATTTATAAAAGTTCCTCTGGATTCATTAGTAAATGCAAAACCTCTAGAAAGTCTAGAAGCCCCACCCTTACCAAAACAACCTATCATTGTGGGATTAGCATCACTCTGTAAATAAACACCAGATCCCCCAGATGCATAACTTCCCTCAAAGTAACAATTATAATACTTAGTCGTTGTACCTTTATCTATTAAAGCTCCATGACATAATTTACCGCCACCACCATAGAATTTACAATCATGCATAGAACCTGAAGATCTCCAAGTTATTAAACCATAGCTACTAGCTGTAGTTCCTCCTCTACCAATACAATTATAAAATTCTGCTTCTACAGCAGTCATTGTATATAATCCATGAAGACCTGTATTACCATCACATCTATTATCAAATTCACAATTAATCATCTTGAAAGTGGAATCAGTACTAGTTCCTCTAACATTACAAACATATGTAGTACCCCCCACACTTCCACTTCTTATAATTTTAATATCCTTCCAGATGGAATTAGTAATATTATTTGCATCAAGACCATCAACAGTATTAGTAGCTGAAGATACTTCTATTGTAGTCGGTCCTAGAACATTTACATTAGATTTAGCATCTAATTGTCCACTACCTCTATAATACCTTCCAATTATCTTAACAGTACCACCTTCAGCTGAATTAAGAGTATCCAAAGCATATTGTATTGTTTCTATACAATTATCACTAGAGTAATCTAAAGAGCCATCATGACCATCCTTAGCATAATAAGTTGTATTACTACTAAAGATTATATAATCAGCAGGTAAGTAAAGATTCTTAATAGTTCCTCCAGAAATAGTTTGGGAACTTAAAGATGTTAAATTATAGATTGATTTATCATTCCAATCCTTATCATCATCTATACTCAAATCAGATAATTTAGATACTCCACCACCAGAGCCTCCAGATGGCATTGCTACCCAATTAGAACCATTCCACATTATACCAGAATTAGCAAATGCATCTGCATCCCAACCAGTTATCTCATCATCATCCCTTATGTGGTCTAGACTTCCACCACCACCAGCATTTGGACCATGATAAGTTTGACAAGATATGAAGGATGTGTATAGTTGTGAGGATACTGAAACTCTAGCTCCAGATAATAATATTCCCTCCCCAGCAGTATAAGCTCTTATAGCGGCTCTATCATGGTCATCATCATGATAGAATTTGAAGTAAGTCTTTGATTTTGTATCATCTCTAAGAAGAAGAGCCTTATTTGAGCTATGTGTTATATAAACAGATGACCTATCATAAAGAGTAACGTAAGGAATTGAATTAGAACTTGCAAATATTCTAGAATAACCGGGAGATCCATCTGTTCTCATAAATTTAAATACCTGAGTAGCTAAACCACCTCTATTTTCCTTCATTAATATAGAATCACCTGCACCAGATACCATTAATGCAATATTTGCACAACCTCCAATATTTATATAACCATTATTAGTTGTATTACCAGCACAAATAATTGTATCATCAGATGATGTTGGTCCGCCATACATAATAGTATCATCTGAACTTCTGACAACTTTCCAGAAATAGCTGGAACCAGAACGTAATCCAATAAATGGAGTTGTGCTTTTAGATACAAATTGAAAATCTGATGTGCATACAAATTGCTGACCACCATCAGCATCTAAAAATATATAAGAACCTCCATAACCAATATGTAAATCTCCATCAGCTGAAGACGGTCTTATGTAAGATATTCCATTATCATAAGTGAATAAAAACATCTGACCACCAGCATCATGGAATATTATTGGATTAGCATCTCTCTGATCAAATATAGTTCCATTAGATTCATAAACCCACAAGTGGTCATTAGTAGTTTCATAAAATTTAATCTTAGTATTAGCACCAACTGATAAATCAATACTACCAGTATCTTGTAATGCTATATTAGGATAAGTTTGGTCGTCAGTTCCTTGTATTGTAAGTTTTCCAGATGCACCGCCTTCTAAAAGACTATTAGTTCCATCATGACTGAACTTAACTATTTGAGTATTACCAGATATTAATCTAGAAAAAACAGGAGATCTTATATCTATTTTAGAATCTCCATACATAAAGATACCATTCTTTGTACTTGCTGTGTTAGGATATATATACAT
>Ga0272441_10000961_pt1 | contig 62402 bp, 40 predicted proteins | sample SSMProp6N_FD_193582 | JGI IMG/M metagenome (GOLD analysis project Ga0272441, IMG submission 193582) | Marine sediment archaeal communities from Little Sippewissett salt marsh, Falmouth, MA, United States - SSM-Prop-6N | ecosystem: Environmental > Aquatic > Marine > Wetlands > Sediment ... | reverse complement strand
GGATAATTATTATATTTATAATAATTAGGGGAAAAAATAAAGGGGCAGAGAATAATGATTAATAAAAAAAAGGTAAATAAGGCAGGTTTTTTCATCATCATGGTAAGCGTGATGCTAATCTCACCATCATTGGCTGCTATTTCATTTCAAAATAATGAAGTGGAATCTATTGAAATAGTTGAATTGAAGACAAATTCAAAAACATTAGACTCAACACAATCAATTGATATAACTAAAACAATTGATGCAATGCGCTATGTACCAACAGAAGAAGTGGCATTTGCAGGTGAACAAAACGATATTGGTTATAATGTTGATGCGGGAGATAGTCTTAGACGATCCTATGAATTCTACGCAGGTGAACCAGTAAATGAAAGAATACCTGGGCGTGGAAGAACAGGATCATTGGATCCTTCCAGCGGTGATGATGCAGATTGTTATCGTTTCTCAGTTTGTCAAGGTCAAACAATTATGTTTAGTGTAACACCATCACAATTTTCCATAGAACTATATGATAAGAATGAGGAGCTGGTACCTAGCGGAACAAAGGCAGGGTTTACTGATTGGTATTTTTTAAAAATCTTTTCACCTACGGATCAATCAGGAGACTATAGCTTTATAGTGCAATTGCAAGGTCAAAATGATGCAAATTCTGGTGCAGATGCGGGAAATTCTTTGAATGCGGCAACCAAAATTTCATCCGGAACATTTGATGGATATTTGGACTCTAATGATTGGGAAGACTGGTATAGTTTCGATGTTTCATCCGGCCAAGGAATCTTTATCGATATCGAACCAAAAGAAGAATCTGATTTTGATATCCATTTATACAATCCAAATGGCGAAAATTTGCACTCCGCTCAATATTATGGGGATGATTCTTTAGAATATCCTGCAGATATGTCTGGTACTTGGAAAATGAAAATTGATATATTCCCAGGTTGGGATGAAAGTAAATGGCCAGATAATTATTATTTATATGGGTCTGGCGTCTATGAATTAACTTTAACGCTTGGTGGAACTGCTGAAGCACCATCTGAACTAAAACCACTACAACATGAAATCAATCCTGTTGCAAATACGTTTATTGTTAAAGATGATCAAGCGAGTAACAATGACGAATATGCTTATATTGCAGCGATTCCAGCAGCAAATTACCTAGAACTTGGAAAACGATTTGTTTCGCCGATTGTCTATCAAGGAAATGAGATGATTCCTAACTGGTTCACAAGCATTGATGAAACCACTGAATATCTCCTTGATGATTGGAATGCCTATTTAGATAGACATGGTTTAACTGCTAATGAATTTATAATACCATCAGATCCAATTCAAGCAGCTGCAAGCATTGCAACTCAGCATTGGACTTCATCTAATACTGCAGTACTTGCTACAGATGGGAGTAATTTTGAAGATTTGATTACTAACGTTATTGATGAGGATATTGCATTTACGAGCACAAAAGAATCTGACCGTATCTTAACTAGTGAATTAACGGAATTAACGCCAGAGTTCTTTACGAAAATTATGTATTTAGGCTCTAAATGGGGTGCAATTCATCTTGAAGCAGAAGGAGATGGATTTGAGGGAGATACAATGGTGTTAACACCCAGATATGAAGCGTTTATGGCAGATTGGTGGCCATATGATTCTAGCGCACCTGGTGAAGATAAAGACACGTTTTTCCCAATTTCAAAACCTGGTATCTGGATGCCACATGTAACTGATACTGAAGGACTAGATGCATTAAATGTGATAAAATACTCTGGAAATCGCCATACCATTCAGGTTGGGCCATCCGATAGTAGTTTAAAGGTCACTCTTACAACTCAAGAAGAATCTCATCTTATAGCTTATTTAATTGATCCTGAAGGAAATATTAGAAGACCACGCTATGAACATTGGAATGGGGGAGAAATCAAAGAACTTCATCAATGGCATGGTGGTCACTGGGAACATGATTATGACGAATATAGACATCTCATAATTGATCCTCATACTGAATATTCAGTTGAGATTCATAATCCCATGCAAGGTACTTGGACTGCCTTAGTTGTACCATATTTAAACATGGATACATGGGAGGCTTCCTTTTCTGGAACATATCATATGACCGCTTCTCTAAGAGAACATAATCCAAATAGAGTAAATGCGGGTTTATCTGCTGCAAATGCGGCGGTTATCGCATCACAAAATCATGCTCCGCTGCTTTATGTTACCGTGGATAACATCCCTCAAGCAACAACAGACGCATTAAACTCATTAGGAGTTACAAACATCATATTTGTAAATATAGATGACGTCAGTTCAGCTTCACCCAGTGGATCGGTTATTGAACTTTCAACATTGCAGTCTGTTATATCAACCATTAAAGATAATGAACTATCAGAAAATGTCATAACCGTAACATCATATGCAACGGGTGATGGCTATTTTGCACCATCCGCAATGATTGCTGCATATCATGGAGGACCAGTTTTAAATATTGCAGAAGCAAAACTAGCCTATAACACGATTGATATGTATCAAGCATTCCGTGAAATAACCGGGGATTATTATCATGGAACACGATCCCTTGGCCATCTTCCAATCATGGATGAAGATGTCGGAATTGAAAACCCACCAAGCATCATTGATCTTATCACCTATTATATGACCCATGATAAAACATTACCACCATTTGGCCTTGATCTTAAAAAACAATGGCTCACAACAGTATATACTGATATGCATGATATGATTAATGGATACGGCCTTGATAATGCAGGTCAGGAAATCTATATCTTTGTATCAGATAGAGACAATGATATCCGGGATTCCATCGGTAGAGCAATGACCGGAAATAATTCATATGCTGGATTAATACCTGTAGAAACAACCGCTTTTTCAACCGCTATAATCTGTCGAAATATACTGTATCCTGCATTAATCCATGCGAATCCAGGAAAAGATGTGACCACCTCCCAACATATGAACTACTTTACCGGCCAATATGACCATACCGGCAATGATGGAGTCCGATATACAACCTATGCGCCACGAGATAACAAGAATTCGTTTTTATCCTTTGATCGATTCTATGAAGGCCATTGTATGTGGGAGAATTTATTAGAAAGATACAATACCGGAGCGTTAATCTCAATGTATTCTGGTCATGGAACCGGCGGATCTGGCATATCATCACAATACAAAAACATCGCTGAACAATTTCCTCTTGCAGAACCATATCATGAACATCTCAAAGACTTTGATTGGTGGGATTCATGGGCAGGTTACGCAGGATATGATGATCGAATGACGAAAACAGTTCGAGATCAATCAATGTCCATTTATAATGCTGAAGAACCAAGCCTGTATGACATCATTCATTTCAAATGGATTGATCAAGACCTTGAAAACTTACATAGTGAAATTGATATCTGGAGCTCCTGTACTACAACCTCTCATTTTGGTCCTATCGTCTATCTTTCACATGGAACCGTTCTTTATGCAGGATGTCTAGGGTCAGGATATACCCTTGTCGATGATCTATATAAATCATGGATTTGCCGAGATATTCTTGTTAAAGGATATACCCTTGGTGAAGCATTTTCACAAAACCATTGGATCGTTAACAGAGATTTTACTACAGGTGATCCTGCATCCGTCTATGGTGCTGCTTCCTTCTTTGCAGATGGTATCAGCAGTAATAATGTCATTTTTGGTGATCCCACCCTACAAGTATATAATCCAACATGGGCCGAACCAGTTCCAATAGAAGGGTAAACCCTTCCTATCCTCTTTCTTTTTTTTATTTTTTTGAAAATGATCTATTCTATTGATTAATAATTGATTTTAAAAAATAAGGAAAACCTATGATTAGGGTTATCAAGTAAGATACATCTCATGAAGATTTGGAAAAATATTAAGGATAGTTATAGTCATTGATATGGTATCAGATAGAAGTAATTGTTTGGATTGAAATTCTTCTGTAAAATTATGTATAATTTCAAAAATAGCGCCATATTGATGATCATCTAACAATTGGATGATTACCTTCAGCATATCAAGTATTTTTTCACTGATATTTTCACGAACATATGATACAAGGGTAATATCCGTTTTTTTTAGCAATGATTTTTTATTTAATAGATACTCAAATGGTTGCTCATCATCAGAAAATTCCAATACATCATTAACATAGAATTCAACCTTTTCAACATCATTAATTGAATTGACTTGAATAGTAATCGGCCCGACAATCCAGGTGTTCTTTGTATTAGCAAAGAGTTTCATATTCGCAATGTATAATGCATTATTTGTCGGTTTTAAGATTTCAATATTGTTTTGTATTCTCATGGTTTTCTTATCAGAACGAATATATCCCTCTTTTTCTGCATATATCGTATAACTACCAATATCAGAGAGCTTAATGGTCACATATCCCTTGTGATTTGTAGTATAGGTATTTGTCCCAATAGTTACAATGGCCTCATTTACACTGTTATCTGTTTCATCAAAGATATGTATGGTGAATTCTTCATCTTTTTTAATCTCAGATTTATCAATAGAAATTTGTAATGCATGAGCTTGTAAATTTTCTAGATAACCCCATATTATTTCTGAATCTTGATCTGTTAATTCGTACTCCCCTGCACCAATCATGGACAGTTCATAATCAATTAAGTAATGCCACCAATCCGAATCATCATTAATTGTTTTAACAAGAAAAGTATCCCAACTAGGCCAATATTCAATTTCATACGAAAAACCTGTATTTTCTAAGGCTTTTATTAATGCACCTAAAACACATGGAAATAAAATACAATATTCTTGTGCTTCTCCAGTATCGCCATTTTTTGCATGAAAAGATATCTCACCAACAGTAATAGATCCCATCCAAATAGTATCATCTTTTCCTTCAATTCTTATAAATCCAGACCATTCATCTGTCGTGTTAAAATAATCCTCATTTTTTATTGTAATAAAAAATTTTTCTGACCAATTACTTATCAATCCATGCTCATCTCTTGCCTGTACTTTTAACGCATAGATCCCTGTATCATTCCAAATATGGGATACTAAGGCAATAATTCCAGAGTTATCCAATGTTGTCCATGTGCTATATTCATGATTTCTATTTGCATCCCAATCAAAACGATATTGTACTTTATCGCCGTCAATATCAGTACAAACAGTTTTGAATGTGTAAGAAATACCAGCTTTACCCATTGTGTGTCCTTGTGGTTTAATCGGGGTTTCTGGCGCATGATTAATACTTCCTGATGAGTCATATATAGCAATTGGATAATATTTTCCCAGCAATGCAGGAATTATATAGGATGTCATCCATTCTGGATTCATATGCTGATCCTCAGACCAGTTGAATCCTCCAGTATCTTGTTGTAATCCTAAAAGATAGCTAATTGGATTATTTTGATTAATGGTCCATTTATGAGAGGTTGGGTCCTCACCTGAAGCTAGTAAGGCCATGGTCGTCCATGAAGTTGAAGCTGCATTTGAATCGCCCCATGAATGGAACCCTCCATTATTATGTTGCAGTGTTTTTAAAAAAGAAAGCGCATTAATTATTTCATTTGAATCGTTTTTTTGTCCTGCAGATATAAGGGCCATAATCGCAGCTGCTGTTGAATCTGAATCACCCCAACCACCATTGGTATCTTGAGCATTTAAAATATACTGTTTAGTATTTTTAATTACAGTTTCGTTCTTATCAATTCCTGATGAAATTAAGGAAAGAATACCAAAAGAATCATCATAAATGTTAGCAATATCTCCAATCTGATTCCCATCATAGAATTGTAAAATTTTTGCAACAAAATCAATACCTGCAAAGTCTCTAGGATTTTCATTACATGCAACAATGGCAAGAGTATGTCTTTCCCAATCTGTTGCCTTTTCAGGATCAAGCAATGAACTTTTCATCTTCAGATACTTGATAAGATTTGTCCAATTGCTGAGATCCTCATTTGCAGATGCTATCGCTATTGCGGCCCAGCTGGATACTGTAATACCTGCTATGCTTCCATCTTCACCTTGTTGATTTTTCAAATATTGTAGTGCATTCTGAATTTCAATATCAATAGGTACTAAAGGATATGTATTAACAGTATCAATAGACAAACAAACGTTATTTAAAGGAGCAAGGACCCCAATGATAATGATTATGATTGCAATGTACCCTTTTGATGTAAATTTATGATTAATCATTTTGTTATAAGTAATATAAGGAAAAGATTTAAAGATATCAAATTAGTTTACAAATGTTATTAATATGGGTAACAATAATTTGTTTGCAGCCTTAAGTTGCGAAACGAGAATAAAGATTATAAAAAAACTTGCAAATAAAGAAATCCATCTTTCTGAATTATCAAGAGAATTACACATTTCAAAACCAGTCATATCACGTCATATTAATATTCTTGAACAAGCAGAATTGGTTAATAGAAAAATTATCGGCAACGTACACCTCTTATCTGTAAACATTCAGATTTTAGAAAAGGCATTTGATCCTTTTATTGAGGAAGCAAATATTGAAATTGAAAAAGATACTACTATTTTCGATGCACTAAAACAGCTACCGGGTGTTGAAACGAAAAGTCGGGGAAAAAACCAATTTATTACCTCAATAAACGGTGAAGAAGGTTTTTACATTTATGAGGTAAACGGGATGATTCCTAAAAAAGCAATTAATGAATATAAACCAGATGAAAACATTACATTACAAGTAAAAAAACTTGTTCCAGTTGGTAAGAAAAAAATTACCATCAATTTAAAGTAACATAATAAGAAAAAGTTGGAACCAAATGATGGTTCCTAGATTATAAACAAAAAGATAGACAAAAACATGATCACAGTGATCATTGCAATAGAAATATGTTTTTCTAAAGGATTTACCACATGATCAATGTTTATGAGTCTTTGTTCTTTTAGGTAAATTAGTGGGATTACAATAAAAGTAATTGCTGCTGTTGTTGATAGTAGATGCCAGAGCATAAATGGTATTGCAAGGGTGAAGCATACCGTAAGTCCTGATAAAGTAGGAGGGTACCATCCAAGCCAGCAACCAAAATTTGTCCATAGATCATATAAGAGTACACTGCTGATACTTGCTCCAAATATTAATGGAATTTTTTGCATCGTAAATTTGTTTTTTATTTTCAAAACATAGCTTATCAATCCAATCATTGCAAAACCTGACCAGGTAAACAGAAGGATATATGAATTTCCAATTATCAGGTCTGTTATGAACATAATTGATATAGGGATGATAAAAATGTAATAGCTTTTTAAAAGCATTCCACTAATGATTGATATGGTTGCAATGAGAAAAAACATATCCATCATCAATACTGGTTGTGTTATTCCATTTAAGGTAATATAAAGCGATGGTGAACTTGGTAATAAATCGATTAAAACAAGTCTTCCAATTACACCGATGAATATTAAAAAGGATGCTATACAAATTTTTCCAATATGATTTTTTATGATTTCAAACATATTTGATTTCCTCCAGAGCATATCAATAATTTTCTTTTTTAAATTTTTGGTTCTTGAAATTTCCATTCAATGCAATCATTATGATGAACCGGTTGAAGATCTGCACCTATGATTCCATAATCGTCATTTAGATAATACTGCCAAAATTTATTATTTTCACCTTCAGTTGTATTATTAATTGAGTAAATATAATGGCATTGGTATTGATCATAATATTTTGACCCGATGTTAAAATCATAGTCAATTGATGCTTGCAATAATACTGAGAAAACGGTTGCATTTTGCACTTTAACCTGATAGGTATCAATGTTATTGTTTCCATAATCAATGAGAAGTGTTGTTAAAGTTTCATCCGATTTTACCTCAACAAGTTCCGTTGTTATAGCCCCTATGTTTACAAGATTGATTCCGACAATAATAAGGACTAGCAAAGGAATCAATACCAAGATTATATTTTTCAGAAACGATTTTTTCACAGAGATTCTAAAAAGCATGGATGAATTAAAATATATGGATTTAGATAACCATCGTTACCTATTCTGATAACAATTAATCCATCTTCTAATTTCTATTTATGAAAAAATAAAAAAATATTATATTTTATTAAAAAGGTAAGGAAATATATAATTTAAAGTGTTCAAATAGGGTAATGAAATTTTGAAAATTCAAATGTAAGCTATTACTTCTTTTAACTTGAATTGGAACTTTTTCTGAACGAACAAACCCCTCTTTTTCCGCATAGATATCATACATACCTTTCGTTGTAAGAGAGATCATAACCTTTCCATCAACTCCTGTAACATAACTCTCTGAACCAACGATTACGATAGCATCAGCAATAAGATTGTGATCAAAATCAGTCACAATGGCTGTGAATTCTTCATTTCTTTTCACTTCTGATTTATCAACCATAATATGTAACGCTTGAGCTGGCCATGTTTCCTTATACGCAAATAAGATACTCGTTTCCGAGGTCAATTCATAATCACTAGCACCAATATTTTGATATATATCATCAACCCAATATTGCCACCAATTACCATCACCTTCAATCGAGGTAAAAATAAAAGACTCATAACTTGGGTAATACTCAATTGCATAACCAAAATTACCATTATTACTTTTTGATGCTTCAATTACTGCCCCTAAAACGCTTGGGTAAGAAATATAGTGTTCTTCATTTTCTCCGGTATCCACATTCTTTGCAAAAAAAGTTGTTTCACTTACCGAAATTTCTCCATTCCAAATGGTCGTTTCTTTTCCCTCTATTCTTATAAGACCAGTCCAATTATTATTTATATGATTACTAAGAGTATTATTTTCTGCTATACAATTTGTTACTGTAGTAAAGAATAGAAAAATAATTATTAGGGTTATTTTTTTCATATGTCATCTCCTTAATTTCTCGTACAAATCATTTGTTAAAATTTAAAATTATGTTAATGACTAACAGTAGTTATCAATTTAGCTAACAAATAATCCAGGAAAAATATAGAAATCTTATTCAATTAATCAAAATTAAATCCTTGTTTTATCAGTTTTTTTATTTTTATTAAAGAATTGATCAGCTGGACAACCAATTTGTCTTTGTTTACAATATTTACATGCAAACGAACCTCGAAGAAAAGCAGTGCCACTAGTTGAAAGTAAGATTAGGAGTATTAGCAATCCAATTCGTATGAATGAAAAATCAATAATTGATAAAATTATACCACCTGCAATAGGAAAAAGTGCAACTAGAAAATCAGGGAGCAGATCAGATACTGTAACTTCTCGTTCGATAAACTTTTTTGGATCACCTTTTTTAACAAGGAAAGATGCATATTTTCCTTTTCCAAGTCCACATAATTTATTATAATAATAACAATGCTTGCAACTCCGGATCACTACTAAGAGTTCTATTCCAATGCAATAAAGAAGATAGAGAAGGGCTATAATAATACTAAATTCGATTAATATTGCAGCTCCGATAATATATGTGCTAAATGATAAAATAATTGCCGTCAGTGGAATCCAAAGAGGAAACTGCTCATATGATTTACCCTTTGACATGAAAACACCTTAATCATCGTATTAAATCAACATAATGTAATGAATATTTTAAATTTTTTTATTTAATGAAATACTCTTAAAACTTAAAAATCAAGATTTTATAAGATATAATTATAATGTAACAATTTTTTGAAAATTATCCTTCTTTGTATAATAAAATATTTGTTGTTAGTATAATAGTCGAAATATTTAATTCCAATTCCTTTCATTTCATCAAGGTATTTTTTTACTTCTTTTTGAGTTATTTTATAGTATATCTATATTCTCTATTTTTAGTAAAAAACCTCTTATTTTTGCTTCCAACAGATAGAAAAACCTGTTTTTCTCCATATCAATACTTATTTATACGTCCTTTCTATCCTGAAATTCTCTTATTTTAGAGCACCTTCGGAACTACTGCTTTAAACAAAAATTTTATATAGTAGTGATTGTATGCCGAAAGCCATCCAAAACATTATTGTGCGGAGGAAATAGATAATTATGATGGCAGGACAACAACCTATAATAATTTTAAAAGAAGGAACTAAAAGAGAAAGTGGAAAAGGAGCCCAATCAAACAATATCCAAGCAGCTCGAGCAATATCAGAAGCTGTAAAATCAACACTTGGTCCTAAAGGCATGGACAAAATGCTTGTTGATTCAATGGGTGATGTAGTTGTTACAAATGATGGTGCTACTATCCTTAAAGAAATTGATGTTGAGCATCCAGCTGCAAAAATGATTGTAGAAGTTGCCAAATCACAAGATGAAGAATGTGGTGATGGAACAACAACTGCAGTTGTATTGACTGGTGAGCTTTTAAAAGAAGCTGGAGATTTACTTGAAAAAAATATTCATCCAACTGTAATTAATGCAGGCTATCAACTTGCTGCAAAAAAAGCAACTGAAATTCTTAAAAAAATGGCAATTGAAGTTAAACCTGATGACAAAGAAACATTAAAAGATATTGCAAGAACATCAATGGCAAGTAAAGGAGCCAATGCAGAAAGAGACATTCTTGCCGACATAGTTGTTAATGCTGTAACCAATGTTGCAGAAAAGCGAGGATCTAAAACAATAGTTGATCTTGATAACATTCAAATACAGAAAAAACAAGGTGGGGGCATAAGCAACACCGAAATCATTGAAGGAATTATCCTTGACAAAGAGCGAGTTCATGAAGGTATGCCAGCATCAGTAAAAAATGCAAAAATTGTCCTTGTAAATGTAGCTCTTGAAGTAAAGAAAACAGAAGTGGATGCAAGAATCCAAATTCAAGACCCAACACAACTACAAGCATTCCTTGATGAAGAAGAAGGAATGATTCGAAAAATGGTCGAAAAAATAAAAAATAGTGGGGCAAATGTTCTTATCTGTCAAAAAGGAGTAGATGATCTTGCACAACATTTCCTTGCAAAAGACGGTATTTACACGGTACGAAGAGCGAAAAAAAGCGACATGGAAAAACTTGCGAAAGCAACTGGTGCAAAAATAGTATCAAATCTCGATGATCTTTCAAAAGATGATCTTGGAAATGCCGGAACCATTGAAGAGCGCAAAATAGGTGATGATAAAATGACATTTGTCACCAAATGTAAAAATCCAAAAGCAGTATCCATCCTTATCAGAGGAACAACTGAACATGTTACTGATGAACTCGAACGAGCACTTCATGATGCATTATCCGTTGTAAAAGTAGCTCTTGAAGATGGAAAAATGACTGCAGGCGGAGGAGCAGCCGCAATTGCAATATCAATGGGTCTACGAGACTATGCACCAACTGTTGGTGGACGTCAGCAAATGGCAATTGAAGCATTTGCAGATGCTGTTGAAATAATTCCAAAGACCTTATCAGAAAACGCAGGTCTTGATCCAATCGATATGATTCTTGAGATTCGAAATGCTCATAGCAAAGGAAAATCACATGATGGAATTAATGTCATTGCAGGAAAGGTTGATGATATGTTGAAAAATAAAGTTATTGAACCGCTTCGATTAAGTCTGCAAGAAATTCAAGCATCATCTGAAGCTGCAACAATGATTCTTCGAATTGATGATGTCATCGCATCCAAAGGTGGAGGCGGTGGAGTGCCTGATATGGGTGGAATGCCACCAGGCGGAATGGGCGGAATGCCACCAGGTATGATGTAAAAATCATAACCTTTTTTTTCTTTTTTTTATTGTGATCGCCTATGGATGAAAAGAAAAAACAAAAGAAAAAAACTGATGCCGTAGCAAAACAAAAAAAAGATAAAGAGATTAATGAGAAAATATTAGAATTACAACAACAATTAAAAGAAAAAGATGATCAATTATTAAGAAGTTTAGCAGATTATCAAAACCTTCAAAACAGGGTAAAAAAGGAAATAACTTTACACGAATTTGAAATAAAAAAGAAATATTTATCAGAATTATTAGATATCAAAGAATTACTATTGAAAGCATTAGATGATATCGATCCAAAAGAGGGATTACGCCTCATCCATAAACAACTTGAAAAGTTCTTTCAATCTAAAAATGTTTCATATATTGATTGTATTGGAAAAACCTTTAATCATAACATACATCATGCAGTAACTACCATTGAAAATGAGCAGGAAACTAATAATACAATCATTGAAGAAATAAAAAAAGGATATATGATTGATGATCAGGTTCTTAGACCATCACATGTGGTGGTAATTAAAAATAGATGTGAGGAGGAATAAAAAAATATGAGTAAGATAATTGGAATAGATTTAGGAACTACAAATTCTGAAGTTGCTGTTATCGAAGCAGGAAAACCAACAATTATTAAAAGTTCAGAGGGAAATTCGTTTTTTCCATCAGTTGTTGCATTTACAAAAGATGGAGAACTTCTTGTTGGTGAAACTGCTAAAAGACAAGCAGTAACCAATCCTGAAGGCACAGTCCATAGAATAAAAAGAAAAATGGGTTCTGGAGAAAAAATAAAATTACATAATAAATCGTACACTCCTGAACAAATCAGTGCTTACATTCTTCAAAAAATCAAAAAAGATGCTGAAGATTACATTGGTGAAAAAATAACCGATGCGGTAATTACTGTTCCGGCTTATTTTAATGATGATCAGAGACAATCTACCAAAGATGCAGGAAAAATAGCAGGATTAAATGTAAAACGAATAATAAATGAACCCACAGCCGCATCCCTAGCATATGGCCTTGATAAAGAAGGAGACCATACCATCGCAGTATATGATTTTGGTGGTGGAACATTTGATATTACTTTAATGGAAGTTGGCGAAGGTGTTTTTGAAGTACTATCCACCAATGGTGATACAAAACTGGGTGGGTCCGATATGGATAAAGCACTTGTTGATTATCTTGCAGGTGAATTTAAGAAAGAACACAATATTGATTTGACAAAAGATAAAAAAGCATTACAAAGGCTAATGGAAGCTGCAGAAGATGCGAAAAAAGAACTGTCTTCAAAACTGCAAACAGAAATAAATTTACCCTATATCACCGTCATTGAAAATGAACCAAAGCATCTTGAAAGGAAAATAAATCGAGCAAAATTTGAAGAAATCATATCAAAACTTGTCGAACGATCCATAAATCCTTGCAAGCAAGCATTAAAAGATGCGAAATTAAAACCATCAGATATCAATCATATCGTTTTAGTTGGGGGAACTACCCGAATTCCATGTGTTCAGAAAAAGGTTGAAGAAATATTTGGAAGAAAACCTAAACGAAATGTTGACCCCATGGAATGTGTTGCTATCGGAGCTGCAATTCAAGGTGGGGTATTATCTGGTGATGTTGAGAAAGATATCGTTTTATTAGATGTTACACCATTGACGTTAAGTATTGAAACTCTTGGTGGTGTTGCAACTGAACTCATACCACGAAATACAACGGTTCCTACGAAAAAAAGTAAGATTTTTTCAACAGCTGCTGACAATCAGACAAGCGTAGAAATCCATACACTACAAGGTGAACGACCCATGGCTGCAGATAATAAAAGTCTTGGTAGATTCCATCTCGATGGCCTTCCACCAGCACCTCGTGGTCTTCCACAAATTGAAGTGACATTTGATATTGATGCTGATGGTATTTTACAGGTTGGCGCAAAGGATCTTGGAACCGGAAAAGAGCAATCTATTCGAATTTCTGGATCGACAAAACTTTCAGATAATGAAATTGAAAAAATGAAAAAAGAAGCTGAATCTCATAAAGAAGAAGATGAAGCTCGGAAAGAATCCGTTGAAATCAGAAATAATGGAGATGCAATGGTTCATACAGCTCAAAAAACAATTGAGGATTTGAAAGATAAGATTACTGATGAAGAGAAAACACGTGTTGAAGATGCGAAAAAAGAATTGCAGGATGCTCTTTCAAAAGATGATATTGATGATATAAAACAAAAAACAGAGAGTTTACAAAAAATATTATCTGAAATTGGAGCCCGAGTTTATCAAGAAGCAGCACAACAGGCCCAACAACAAGCATCCTCTCAACAACAAGATGCTGACAAAGAAGAATGGTCAGGTCATCCATCTGGTGAGGGTAATACCATTGATGCAGACTTTGAAGTAAAAAAAGAAAAATAATTACTACAAAATTTTTCTTTTTTCTATTTATCATTTCATATTTTTATTTTTTCATAATGAGATATTTACAAATAACTTTTTTATAATGGTAATTAAAAAGTATATCATCTATTAGAAAAATAAAATTGCCAATGGAATTGTTACAATGGATGATAAGCAGTTTAAAGAATCCTTGGCTAAACAAAATATTTCTGAAGAAGAGAAATCAGCAATAAGGATGATTGCAAATAATATTATTCTTTATATTGAAGATTATGATATTGTATTTAATCCATTAGAAAAAGAGAGATTGAGTCTCTATATTCTGCATTATTCTGATTCCATTAGAGCTGCAGCTCACATATATCCTATTAAACCCGCTCTTGAAAGAATTCCAGATTGCATTAATAATATTGCCCAGGTTATTGAAAAAACAAAAAGAGATTTAATTGAAGAAGAATTTAAGAAAAGAAAACAAGAAATAAACCAATACTTTCAAACATCGAATAACCAGAGTGCTAATGTAAATAATGAAGATAATATCGAAAGAAAAACGAGAAAACGAAAAATATCCAATATTAAAAATTTTATCGAAAACAACAATGAAAAAGAGTGAATAAGAAAAAATATTTTATTGCATGACCTAAGCACATATCCTTTTACATATGTACAAGCAAAAAATCTATTTTAATATGTAATTAATAGGATTCCTGGTGGTAGATGCATGTTTGAAATGTCAAAAAAAATATTGGATGCCATTTGTAAAACATTTATTTATGGTTTATCTGGAATGGTTATATCCTATTGGTTTTGGCTAATTTTTTCAGTATAATTTATAATCATAGAACGGTTAAATATTTTTATGGCAACAAAAAAAACACAAATTGATAATGAAGTAGAAATTGCCCTAGCAGATGATGCATTAGATAGAATTGATGAATATTGGTTTGATCAATTAAAAATATCATCAGAAGACTATGTCTACATAAAACATATTGATAATCATATCATAGTTGGGAAAGCAAAAATAGAATTTATTGAATAATTTCAACATAAGGATACCAAATTGGATATAATAAATTTTATTAAGATAGTATCAATAAGAAGGCAAAAGATGGAATGCGTCAAGAAATTTATAATTTTTTAAATTTTTATATTAATGAAAAAATTGGAAAAAGTGAAGGAGGAGGGAGATGTTTTTTATATAAAAGGAGAAACCTTCTTTCTTTTTCCTGAAAAACCTCTTAAAAATCAAAATAGTTAATTATTTTATATAAAACGTGCTATAGTATTATTGAACAAATCAACAAAAAACACCATATTTTTGAATTTTTGTATTAAATATTATTATTCATAATATTAATAAAATTAATAATATATGAATACCAAATCTAGATATCATAATTCGGAAGGAATGAAAAGGAGGGGGGGTAGACTTAAAAAAACAAGGAAGCAAACATCATCTCCTTTATCTTAAATCTAATCTGTTGACTCCTTTTCACTTGTTGTTACTATTTAAAAATTATTCCCCAATATATAAATAGTCTCTTTTAAAATTTAAACAAAGAATCAATATAATTTATTAAAATGATATTTTGTATGAAAAGCTAAAAGAAATTAAGTTAATAATACATAAAATACTGTTTATTATAATAATTTTTTCTATATTCTAATAAATAAAATTAGAATAAACAAATGTTTCTTTAAGTTTTTTTATTAAAAAATATCGTTATAAGTTTTTGAACATCATTCAAAATTAATTCATTAATTTGTTAATTGGTATAAAATTTATATAACAATGTTTATAATGCAAAAATTTCAATATTAATTGAGTATATGTACCATTTGGATATTAAAGATAAAAAAATTTTATATCAACTTGACTTCAATGCAAGACAATCTTTTTCTCAAATCGGAAGAAAAGTAAATCTACCAAAAACAGTTGTAAATTATAGAGTAAAAAAGCTTATTGATTCTGAGATAATTAAAAATTTTTATACTATCATTAACCCATTTAAATTAGGATTTTCAGGATATCGAATTTATATAAATTTTCAATATACAACCCCTAGAATAATCGATGAAATATGTCAATATTTTAAAGAATATCCCTTAAATTGGTGGACAATCTCAGTTGAAGGAAGATACGATCTTGTCGTAATCATTTGGGTTAATTATGTAAATAAATTCTACACATATTGGGAAAAAACACTTCAGAGATACCGTGATTTTTTTAGAGAACAACAATTTTCGGTATATATACAATCATATTCTTTTCTTAATGAATATCTACTCGATAATCAACATCCTGTTCAAAACAAAAGAAAATCATTTATCTTATCTGGAGAAAAGAAAGTTAATACGATTGATCAACTTGATTTAAAAATTTTAAAAAAATTAGCTAACAACGCCAGATTATCACTTAGAGAAATTGCAACTTCTTTAAATTTACCATATACTCTTATAAAAAAAAGGTTTAACAAATTGATATTAGAAGGAATAATTCAAGGATTTCGCGCCGATATTGATATATTTAAAATTGGTTATCAATACTATAAAGCAGATATATTCCTCAAGAATTATGAAGATAGGTCAAAAATTATTAAATATGTTTTAAATAATCCAAATTTAATTAGAATTGATAAATCAGTTGGTGTTTCTGATTTAGAACTAGAATTTCTAGTAAAAAATAATAATGATTTCCAATTAATTATGAAAAATCTCATTACCCGATTTCACAATTCAATAAAAAATTATAAATATTTATCTGCATCAAAAATTCATAACATGAATTATATTCCAAATGATGTTTAAATAAGATTGGTTTTTACTATTATTTGGTATTTCTTATTCTTCAGATGTTAAATATATGAACATCGTAAAAAAATAACAATGTCATGATTATCATTCTAAATGAAATTAAACAAAATTCAAAATTAAAAAATTCATGTGAGTAAATCGTCCAAATAATGAAAACTTTTTTAATATATAAAGCATATATTTACTTGCGTGAATAAAATAGATTTAAAAGACAGAAAAATACTTTATGAGCTGGATAGAAATTGTCGGCAATCATTATCACAAATTGGTAAAAAAGTTGGTCTTGCAAAAAGCATTGTATCATATCGGATAAAAAGACTCGAAAAAATAGGGGTACTAAAATCTTCATATACCGTAGTTGATTTATATAAATTAGGCTATATTGCACCAAGATTTCATTTTGTCTATCAATATATTACTCCTGAAATCCATGAGAACATTATCAATTATTTTGTTAATAATAAATATACATTTATTGTCGTATCTACCTATGGGCCATTTGATTTATCAGTATTATTTGGTTTAAAGGATATACGAAAAATGTACCATATTTGGCAGGAAATCCAAAATAAATTTGGATATTATTTTGAAAAACAATTACTTGCATTCTATTTAAATGAACATCATCTTGCACCAAATTATTTAATAAATAAAACGACAAGAGATAAATCTGAACTAAATGATAAAATACCTTTATACAATAAAATGATAGAATTAGATAATATTGAATCAAAAATACTTAATGAACTAACAAAAAACGCTCAATTATCCCTAACAGATCTTGGTGTTCAACTCCATCTAACAGCAAGACAAGTTAGTTACCGAATAAAAAAGCTACAAGAAGAAGGAATCATTGAAGCATTTCGATCCGAATTTGACATATCAAAATTAGGTTATCATGATTATAAAGTTTATATTTTCTTAAAGGAATTTTCATTACGAAAACCAATCCTTAACTATCTTTATCATAATCCAAATCTTATTTGTATTGATACAACAACAGGGGAATCACATTTGGAGCTTGAATTTCATTTAAAACATATCGATGAACTTCATGCAATTATTCAAGATGTTTCAACACATTTTCCAAATGCAATAAGAAATTATTATCATGTTAGCGTAAAAAAAATTCATAAATGGAATTATCTTCCACAAGTATTAATTAGATAATACTTACATTTTTTCATACATTAGATAAAAGATTATATATAGTAATTAAATTAATTAAATAAATACTATTAAATTAATCTCATTGGAGAATTCATGGATAAAAACAATGAAAATGATGTAATCTCATCAACCCAAGGTAAGAATAAAAAAAACTTCTATTTTACAATTTTATTAATTTTAATTCTATCCATTTTTATCCTTTCTATTTTTTTATCATTTACAGAAACTGTTAATCATCACACTATTGCCCCATCTATTAAAGATAATAATATCATAAATGATACAATAAGCCCCCAAAATATCAATCAAGCAGTTTCTATTGAAATAATGCGCGTTCATAAAAGAGGTATCGAAGATCTTTTTCGAAAAGTAGGGGCTGAATGGAAAAAGACTCCAACATTTTTTATTCAAGCCTATTTTGAAGAAGACATCTGGAAAAGTATTGAAGTTACTTCCTATGATACTGGTTATGTAAGCTGGCAAGCAAATAAATTTGTTGAAGATGAAACCGAGCAATATGAAATAACATTTCAGGTAATAGAAACTCAGTCAAAGCTATTAAAAAATGTAGAGAAAATAATGGAAACGTTTACAATTAACTTTGATTTTCGTACTGGAAGATGGATCGGAGATGATTCTTTTAACGACTCAGATGGATATGGTCATTATGTAGGTGATGACTATGAGATATGGTTTAAAATTCTGCAAACTGAACAAGATGGAGACAATATTCCATATTGGTGGGAAATTAATAAATTATTTACAAATCCAAAAAATGATGATTCTAGAGAAGATCCAGATAATGATGGCATTCCAACTGATTGGGAATGGCAGTGGGGGTATGATCCTTTCAAGTATGATAATCATAGCGATATTGATCCAGATGAAGATGGCCTATCAAATATTGAAGAATATGAGCAAAGAATGTGGCTTGCCAATCCATTTCATAAGGACATTTACTTAGAAATCGATAGAATGGAGGATAATCCAAGTCCTCTTTCATTAGAGCATACCTTTTGGAAGGAATCTCAATGGATGTTAATGGATGTTTTTACACCGCAAGATATTACCGTTCATATTGATGATGGATGGCCAACAGAATTAAACAATGGAGGAGGAGATATTCTCCCATTTTATAATGATTATATTGGTCCTGTTAGTGGTGGATTATCAACATTTTATAAATACTATTTTTCTGATGAAAGAAAAGGCGTATTTCGATATGTTATCATTGTTGAATCTGGTGGTTGGTGTTTTTCCCAAACTAACACCTTAAATCCAGATGTCTTGTCTATACCATGTAATAGAGAATTTTTTAGAAATGTATATTTTCCTCCTGCGGTAACTCCAAAATTAAGAAAACTTGCTATGGCAATAGCTGTTATTCATGAACTAGGTCATTCACTAAATTTAAATCCTGATTACTGTCAAGGCATTGATAATGCATCTCAAGTCGGTAGGAATAATCTTCCACCAATACAGAAATTAATCCAAAAAATGAATGCAAGGTCCTATTGGGACACCTATGAAAGTGTTATGAACTATGCAAAATTTGGTCGATATGTAATTGATTATTCAGATGGCACTCATGGAATCCATGATTCAAATGATTGGGCTCAAATTGATTTAACTTTTTTTCAGAAACCAATAAATGAAAAATATGGAATAGGAGATGAATAATAAATTTTAAGATATTACTATTAAAAAAAACCTTTACTACCAATATTAATAAGAATTTACAAATATTAAAAAATTATTTATATAAAAAACATAAAAGTGAGGTCTTTTAAATCGCTTTTATATGAATATTATTTAAATTATAATATAAATAATAATATTTTATTAAAAACGTTTATATAACATTATGTTGTTATATTTATATAACTGGGGGGTTCATATGAGAAAAAACAAGAGAATCCAAATATATGTTTTATTCAGTTTAATAATTCTCATATCTACAGCAATACCACTAAACTCAGAACCCATAGAGCAGAATGTAAGGAACAATGATACTCAATCAAATATCAAACCAGTCATAAAAGATGATAATGGAATTGAAAAAGGAAAAAGATGGGATATTGATAATATAACCATTATTTATATCAACGGTACTTTTTATGAAATGGGCTATAAACTTGGCGAACTTCTAAAAGCTGAAATGTATATCAATCAACGAGCATTTCAAACATTTTATGAAAGCGAAGGAATTTATTTAAACGAACTTATAGATCTTTGGTTAGTACAAAAAGAATATATTTCACAGGAAGTAAAAGACTTCATCGCCGGTACAGCCGACGCATTAGATGTTTCTTTTGAAGAAATCGCATGTATATGGGTAGCAGAGGGCGCTGCCTATTATAACAAATGTTCAAGTTTTTCAGCATGGGGTGATGCAACCTATGATGGAGAATTAATTATGGCACGAAGCCTTGAGTTTCCATTAAATATTATAGATCCTCTAACTAACTCATTCATTCAGGATTTCCCCGTTATTGTAATAGCAGATCCCGCAGGGGATGAATATAACGCATTTATGTATCCTACCTTTGCAGGATATGTTGTTGAAGATGGTTTTAATGAAAATGGCATCTCAATAAGTAATATGTGGTCACCAAATAATGATCAAAAAATTAATGGTGCACCGATGGGCATACGCCTATTTGAGGCACTATATTCATCAAATAATGCATTAGATGCAATAAATATTATTACTTCCGATCGTACATTTGGATATAATTTCATAGTATCAGATGCAAAAGTTCCAATTGGTTATGCAGTAGAAACAACTGCAAATCATTATCATTTTGGTACCTGGAATGATCCTATTGAAAACATTAGGCCCTTTTGGGAAATTAGAGATGTGGTACGCCGAACAAATTGTTTTTTAAGTCCTGAGTTAGCAAAAACACAAAGAGACAATTATAATCCAAGACATATCTCCTATGTATTAGGCTTATTAAACGGTGATGAACCATGGCTAGTTCTATGGAATCATTATAAGGCATTAAGTAAAGGAATAGAAGAAAACTGGGGAAAAATTAATCTAATTGATGCCATTTTAATAATGCGAAGAGTATATCATGGCGACTATGATCCCATGTGGAACATTATCTTAAACACAATGGATGAATGGACAACATGGTGGCAATGGGTAGCAAAACCAAAAACTGGTGAAGTTATGATCAGTTTTGCAGATGGAGAAATTAGTGCACATTATACGCCAGTATTTTCAATAAATTTATTAAAAACAATTGAAAATAAAACCCCTTCCTAGAAAAAAAATCCATAAAACTTATAGATTTTTTAATTCATTATCAGATTTATATCGCGGTAGATCCTCTTTTAATACAACAAATAAACCAAGTATACTTGGAATAAGCCAAATAAGGACAAACCAAAATAATGACATACTTATGACCAGTTCTTTGGATATACTGAAAAAAGAAAATAATGAAAGCAATGTTATTTCCCGAGTTCCAAGACCATAAATAGTAATAGGAATTGAACCGATAATATTTCCAATTGCAACAATAAAAATAAAATAAATAAATGAAATGTTAATATTGAATAAAAACGCGATTAAATAAAAAATAAAAAACCGAATAATCCATCCAAAAATAGATAAGAAAATTGGAACAATTAACTTTTTTATTGAAGGCAGATTCTTATAAAAAAGTTCAAAATTATCAGATGCTTTAGAAAATGGATTAAAAAATTTAAGTGAAAACAACCAATGAACAATCTTATGCAATGTTTTTCTACGATATAAAATAAAATATATACTAAAGTTAACTAAGCATATCAATAGAATTAACACAAAGAATAACGAATAAAAAGTAGATGATTGAATAGCAAAAAAGAACGTACCAATAATTGCCAATATCAATAAAGTGATATAATCAATCACATTAAATAATACAACATTAGTAATACATTGCTGAATAGGAGTATCTGATTTTTTTTGCAAATAAATTGTTCTAAGATATCCACCAAATCCTCCAGGTGTGATAAATCCATAAAAATATCCTATTAAAATATTTTTTAATGATTCAAAATATGATATCCGTATCTGTTGTTTTTTCAATAATACTTGCCAGGCAATATTTGTAAACAAAATAATTGGTAAAATACTAAAAAATGATAAGATCAGATATAAAGGAGAAATTGTGGAAAAAATTCTAATCATATTTGAAACATCAAGAGTACTTAAAATATACATAAAAAGAATGATACCGATTAATGGTATGAATCGTTGTAATCGCATTCAAACTGGTATCAATACTCTGATTTAAACACTTTTATCTATGTTTCACACATGTTTTACATATTGTAAAAGATAAGCTAAATTAGTAAATTTTAACATCATCTGTTGAATATGTTCTTTAATTGGCGATATGCTTAGTTGTTTTCTTGTTGATACGGTAATTGGGATATATTCAATATCATCCGGATTATCTTGATTCATAACCGTTATTTCACCAGAGAATTCAGCATTTTCTTCAGAAGGAATAGTTACTTCAATATGATTAATAAATTCACCATTTTCAGGATAAAGAATACCCTCAGATATTTCAAAATCCCATTCACCCCAATCAGGAATTTCAACTACTTCCCAATGAAGTTTTGAAAACGATTCTCCATTATTCTGTATAGAAAAGGTACCAGAAACAGTAGAACCTGGCGATGCTTTCACCCAGTTAAGTCGACCATGGCAATATAGATCAGTATCCTTAGATACTAACGCTTTGATGCAAAAATTAGCTGAAGAATCAAATGAATATAAATCAGTCCAAGCACCTTCACCATCTAGATAATAACTCTGCCCAGGGAATGATTCTGAATTGACAATGGTATTTGTACCAGTCGTTCCAAGTAAAACAGGTATCTCAGAAGTACAATCATAGGGTTGTCCCCCCTTTGATAATTTAAGGTAAGTATAAAACTGATCCCCTTTTGTAATAGGAACTGGACTATCTAATTCTACGGTGTGAAAACCAGTATATTGTATTGTTCCTGATTTTGAAATAATTGGATCTTGCAGCGCATCCTCAGAAAATGTATCATATATAGTGATTGTATAGGCTATGTTATCTTCAGCTGTATAAAAACTAATAGCAGATATTTGTTCATCATCATTTGCAGTAAACACATTAAATGCTTCTGTACAATTTTGTAACGTGTTTCTCCATCCATGATAATCATGATAATAAATAGACTCATATGAAAAAGGTTCTACATCTTTAAAGCAAACAGCACCCATTTCTGCATGATGTCCACAGTGTTCATCATAATAAGATATCCAAAAATAACCATCAAGACCCCATCCAGATCCCCAACTATTTTTACATAACCATGCCCCTGGTTTTTGCGCCATAGTAAGCTTTGTATCATCCCATCCTATTATTGCAACAGCATGGTTTGGATCCCCATTTCCTGTATAGTAATGGGTATAATTTAACAAAGAGCTACCTGCTAAAAGACACGTGCCAATCGCACCATGTTCCATTATTATTTCTTTAATGACCTCAATATTTTCTAGATTTGACCCAACTGTATACCATTCAATATCCTTTGGATAGTAGAGATGATATGAAGGATTAAGTAATTCGGGTGGCTCACCAAAAGACTGACCATCAATATCTCTTACCGCACCATCACCTCTTGAAAGATAGGCTGATGCAACTCTATAATCTCCTCCAAGATGCACCGTTAAACCAGAACCATCCTGATCATCATTGTTATTAAATGTATTAAATCCATTCCACCAGTCAAGATGATATTCTGCAAGGTTTGGTTCTTCATCTTCTTCAAAAGTATCCCATAATCCAGTAACAAGTAAATTACTTTCAATTGCAGCCATCGTTCCATGAGTCCAACAAGTCCCACTAATTTGATCTTTTACACTGGTCACATAATTTTTTCCATTCACATCCCTTAAATCAAAATATGATGGAAGCGATGATAATTGAATTCTTTGTTCATTTTCAGTACTATTGAAATTACTCATTGCTCCAACAAAACTAGTGGAAATAATACAGCTTATTATAAATAGAATAATTGCGATGTTTTTATGTCTCATGGATTAACCCCCTTTTTAAGTCAACAATTAATTATATAAAGTATAATATTTATAAAATTATGGGTTAATTCTAATATAAAATTAATAAAAATCTTAGAAATCAGCCCATACCCTATCGTATGATTTTAAAACATGAAAAACTAATTTAAATAAATTAAAAAAAAAAGAAAAAAAAGATTGATGGATTATATTCCACCCATACGCAAGCTTGGATCTCCAAGGAGAACCCATTCTTCGATACATTTTCTATCGATTTGATCACTATTTACATTGCCGATATAGGTAATGTAATCAGAAATTGCTTGAGTATGAGCTTCACCCATGATAGTATTACTTTGGTTTGCATAACAATCAAAGAAGCGAGGTTCAATCCAACCACCAAGACCTGCATCAGCATGTTGATTAACATAACCATATCCTAGACCTGAGTTACCGATGGCACCAATTGCACCAGCACCTTCTTCAATAACAAACCATGAACACAAATCATTTGGCACCCATTCATAATAAAAGAATCTCAATGGTGATACAAAGAAATATCCCATTATTCCATATTCTTTAATTCCAGTTATGATATGGGAAAGGGTTACATTGAATTGAGCACTATGGCATCCTCCAAGCATAACAACAGGATATTGTCCCTGATTAGAAAGTTGACTCATATCCCAGATTCGTATTCCATCAATAAAAACATGGTCTTCATCATCTGGTGGATGATTTCCCCATGACGCTGGGTTGCTATGACCTGCAAAATGCACAAAACCACATCCGTTACTAATTGCACGAATGACATCTTCTGGCCCTTCCCATGCACCAGGAATTGATAGCCATAGTTTTTCCATCTCAAATCCAAGATCTTCTAATAGTTCAACCGTATGTTGAGTTTCAATTTCCCCTTCAAACCAACCAGGTGAACCACCTCGGCTTGGTGGGAATGTATCTCCAGATATAACTACTGCTTTTTTGAACCAGGAGTCTTGGGCATTAGTTTCATAATCAATTATCTTTTGAACCACAGGACCAATTTGAGAGGTTGATCTAAATGGAATGCGACCAACTGAAACGTCTGGATAGTAATCCATATTATCTTTCTTTCCAACAAAATTTGACCATTCTGCAAAAACCCCGTTACCACTTGAGTCCCAATCTTCAAAAACTACTTCTTCATCTACTATCTTATAAAGATCAGCAAAGTAAAGATCACTCTCATATCCTGCTTCCCAACCATCATCATTATGCGTGGTTCTTGAAGGGATAATCCAATCTAATGATTGGCCTTTTCGACCACCTGCAAGAAGAACATAGTCAATTCCAAATTCTTCTTTTGCATCAAGGATACGAAGTTTAATATCTTCAGCATTATCTCTTCCATTATACGTTGAATAAATGTTTTGAGTTGTATCAACAATGGTTCTAACTCCATTACTATTTTTATGGTCAACAAGCGGTTGTAAAGCACTAACAAATGATTGATCTGTCACGATAAGAAGATCAAATTCATCTGCACTTAAAAGAGATTGCGTTGGAAGTTTATATGATACTTCAATATCAATATTTTCGGGTATACTAATAAGATCCGTTGCCGGTGAATACTGTGCATAACATCGTACATTTACAATAAGTACATTTTCTCCATTAACTAAACCTGCATGTTTATCAATTGTATATGATTGTTCTGGATATAATTCACTTGACTCATAAATCGTTGAATCAATAATCTGTTCTTGAGATAAAATAGTTGATGCAAGTTCTGGTTTTAAAGGAATTGGTTGTGGTGATGGCTGAATTTTTTTATCTAAGGTTACCATATTCGTTTGAAAATCTACAAGGATGTCAACAATTGTTGTTCCAAGTGGAAAAACAAATGACTTTACATAGGTTGGAATGATTGGTTTTCCAGAATTGAGTAAAGATCCTGTAGCTTCTTCAAATGATATTGAAACATATTGACCTTCATCAAGAATTGTATGTTCAGAACTAGAAAACGTATACGATTGTTTAATTATTCCATTATCTGCTTCTTTATCAGGCAGAGCGACTGCTCCTAAACCACTGATAACTAATATGCCTATAAGAAATATTGTTATTGATTTTTTCATATCTATTGCCCCCTACAGCGCAATATATATTATATATTAATGTATCTTATATAAATGTTTCTTTTTTTAATGGATTTTATATAAATGATTAAATTCTTAGTTGATAATTTTTATTCATTCATTTTTTTACAAAAACATTTTAAAATAAGAGTAATTCAAGGTTTCTTGAAAAATGATTGATAAAAAAGAAGCAAATTACTTACTTAAAAAATATTTACAGGATGACAAACTTCTAAAACATTCATTATCAGTTGAAGCAATAATGAAAAAATTAGCTATATATCTCAGAAAGAATGAAGAATTATGGGGATTGGTTGGATTGCTTCATGACATTGACTATGAATATACCATTGGAAAACCAGAAAATCATGGCTTACTAAGTGGAAAAATTTTAGATGGATTACTTCCAATCAATGCAATCAATGCAATAAAAGCTCATAATTATATCCATACAGAACAACTTCCTATTTCAACAATTGATAAAGCATTAATTGCATCAGATGCATTATCTGGATTAATTATTGCCTCTGCTCTTGTTATGCCTTCAAAATCATTAAAAGAAGTTAGGTTACAAACCCTTAAAAAAAAATTTAAAGATACAAATTTTGCAAAAGGATGCAATCGAGAGAAAATTAAACTCTGTGATGATATCGGCATCTCTGTAAATGATTTTTTAAAGTTAGGATTACAGTCATTAAAAGAAATATCATCAGTTTTAGGATTATAATAGGTTATTTTTTTATTATTTACACCTAAGTATTTATATTAGAATTACAAATTTAGATATATGATAAATTCTTAATAAGGAATATTTTATGATAAATAAGAAATTGCTAATTACCATCTCATTTTTATTCATCATATTGCTCTTTCAAACATATCCTATTGTTGCAGACAATAGTAAACAAATGGATATAGCGGATTTAGAACTAATAACATTTGAATCATGGTGGTCACATCTTAATAACGGGACCATCTATATCCGTTTTTTAGTAATAAATAGTGGTCAAACATATCACAATTCCATCGAACCATTTGTTTTGAATATATCCTTAAAAAAAGATTCAGATGAAATCCCATTCTCATATATTAATCAACAATCTTTTATAGATCCATTCACCTGGTTTGTAGGTGAAACTCTAGGTGGTTGCTATCAAATATTTAACATAAGTAAACCAAATACAATTACAGCAGATGTAAACTTTAATCAAGCAATTCCTGAAAATAATATAAGTAATAATCAAAAAACAACAAATGTAAGTAACAGCATCATTATTTATGGGCAAGTTACAAAAAGAATCAATTCTAGCAAGATACCCACCACTTCTATAACCATTAGACGATGCAATGCATCATCATTGCAATCAAGTCTTTATATTAGTTTTTCAACAAATGAAGATGGGCATTATATCGCTTGTTTATATCCAAATCAGCTATCAAATATAAATGACCCATATTCCCTATTATTTATTGATGATACCTCATCAAAAACCATAGTAAAAGAATTTATCCTTAATACTAATCAACAAGTAACATCTATAAACGTTACCTTTCCAGAATTTCAATTAAATACTCCAGTAAAACCGATTGGACGTGTCCTTGGCTTTCAAAATAATCTGTATACATACAGAACATTAGTTTTTAATAATAAAATTAACGCAATATCATTTAAATTTCAATGGGATCAAAATAGTTATAGTCCCTGGCTTAATTCATCTGGATTCATCCCTTTCGTTAAATCAAGACACGCTTGGGATACAAAAGGATTACATGCCATTAAGGTACTTGCAAAAAACAAAGATGGTCTCATTAGTTCCTGGTCAAAACCATCAACCATCTTCATCATGTAATATTTATAATTTATTTTCTATACATTTTTATTAATTATTTGATATAAAACAGGATATCGCTCTAACCAATTCAAAAATATTACTTTCAAACTAATTATTTTTGGCATAGTTAATTGTAAGGAGTCAGACCATACACTTTCTTGACCATGTATATCTTTAGCCTTTACTCTTAGTTCATAAGAACCTTGTTTTTTCCATTGATATGATGAGCTATATTCTTCACCAGATTGATAAGGTCCTAGCCATCCACTTGTATTGCCATCACCCCAATCCCATAAAACATACACATCATCCCCATTTGGATCCAAAACAATTGAACGATACCGATATGGTTCATCTATTTTTCCATTACTTTTTCCAATTGGTGTTCCCGGCTTATTTGGACTTTGTTCTTGAACATACTCAGATAAATGTGCAAGAGTTCCTAAAATTAATTTTGTTACATTTGTCGCATAGGAGGGATTCATATGTTCAATAGTATCATCATTTGAATGATAAAATGGATTAAACTCATATTCAAAATAGAAAATAGCATCATAATATGCATTATGAAATGATGCGTGATCACTTCGGCCTGAATAACCTCCATGAATAACTTCTAGATTTATGACTTCATTATATGTTTGACTTACATCTTTAGTTACATCAGTAATCCATGATGATGGTTCATTATCATATACAATGACCTTTGTTTCAGAATCTTTCTCTGATGCATATCCCATCATATCTGCATTTAACACTGCTTTAATTGGTTCATCTTTTTCATAGGCTTCTGAAGCGTAGTGATAACTTCCATGTAATCCTTGTTCTTCACCAGAAAACGTAACAAAACGAATCGTATGGTTAAAACTATATTGACTTAGTATTGATGCACAAGCAAGTACCGCAGCGGTACCAGCGCCATTATCATCTGCACCTGGGCTTGGTTGGACGGTATCATAATGGCCACATACGATATAGATCTCTTCACTTGATGGATTCGCCCCATGAAGAGTTGCTTCTATATTACTCCCATATAATGTGCTACTTGATGACCAATTTTTATATTGTACTTCAAGACCCATCTTTTCAAATTCGTGATAGATATATGCTCCAGCAATGTCACATGATTCAGTTGCCGTTTTTCTTGGACCTATAGCAACGAGATCTTCAATAAAACCTAGAACTAATGGGACCTCAATGTCATTAATAAGATCCAATACTGATGTTTCAGTCTTTAAATCAAGACTATTCCTATTCTCATATAGAGGCTGGTTTATTACAGTAGTTTCTTCATTTATATGATCGTTTGATGGATAATTAGGAAAGGTATATGGTAATTGCAGAACTGGTTCATTGTTATCATCAAGAATTACCCTTGAAGAAATTGTAATAGTATTACTCAATAACATTGTAATAAAAAATATCACTACCATTATTTTATTCTTATTTGTCCCCATAATTCTTTATTATAACTCTATAGCATTAATATTTTTCGCTTGTACAAATATATGTTCACCCTCTAAAAAATGGATGCATTAATAACCATTGGTGAAGTAATAATTGATACCTATATTGTTTTGGCATAGAAATTGATAAGGGATCAGACCATACACTTTCTTCTCCAGATTCATCTTTCGCTTTTACTTTTACCTGAAAAGAACCACGATTACTCCAAATGTGAGATGTAGAAATACCTTGACCTGAGACATAAGGACCTAACCAATCAGATTTAGTGCCATCATCCCAATCAAATTGATAATATATTCTATCACCATTTGGATCATCTGCTACTGAGTTATAAGAATATGATACACCAATACGTCCCATTGTTACACCTTCAGGAATTGAAGGTTTATTCGGTGGCTCATTATCAACATTTATGACAATGACCCTTAGTTTATCTGAGAAACGAGATTGAGCACCAAGACTATCTTCTGCAATAATGCCAATATAATAAGTACCTGCAAAAGAAAAAACATGGGTACAATTAATCGTTTCTCCCGATGGATAATATTCCGTCCATTCATCAACCATTTCATCCCCATCCCAATCCCATCCATATCTAATATCCTCTCCTTCAGGGTCATTTGAAACTACTGAAATAATATTCTCTTCATAACAAAAGGTATAATCTGGTCCACTGACGATAACTGGAATTTCAGGTGGATCATTTGAAACATTTACACATAACGGTAATGAAAACACACTTTGAATCCCATACTTATCTTCAGCTTTTACTTTTATATTAAAAAATCCTGCACATTCAAAACTATGAGAATTCGTAATAATTTCTCCAGATGGATAATATTCTGTCCACTCATCAACAATGTTATCATCATCCCAGTCCCAACCATATCTAATTTTATCAAGATCTGGATCAGTTGCCATTGTTTCATATGATAACTCATGCCAAGAAAGACCTTCAACTGGACCAATAGGCTGCATAGGAACTTCTGGAGCTCGACTTGCATGATATCCAAAGGTCTTAAAACACCAATCCTTAATTACAAATCCACTTGTATCCCATTCATTATTTGAATATAACCATGCTTCACCATTAGGATAGCTATCAAAGTTACTATTATCAGATCCCCACCAAAAATAAAACATATTATCTTCAAGGGGTTTCCAAATAATATAATATGTTTCATAAGGGATAACAGAAACATTTGGAAAATCAAATTCAATCCATGATCTACTATCTGGAACCATATCTGGAGAAAGTTGTTTACTCGTTAAATCAATACCATCCTTTGTTTTTCTTATAGAAACAGAAATATTAGCAGTTGGATTTTCAATCTTATGCATTAATATTTGAACTTTTGTCAATTTATTTTCTGTTGGTATAAATGATTGTGCAAGCATATCTGGATATGCAGCAGCAATAGCCGCATCCCAAGAAATCTGGAATTGATCTACATGATCATCATCAATTAGCATAGTATGTGCTAAAACCTTGCTTTTTTCTTTATTTACAAAATTATAAAAAATTTGATTTGAATTATTTTCATATGATATGGTTGTTGGTGAAAGTAACATCAATAAGGTGAAGGTTGCAAATATGGAAAATCCCCATCCTTTAAAATAAATGAATTGCTTTTTATTCATTTTATTATCCTTCTGGTAAAGCACTTTTCCCATTATGAAAAGCATTATAATAATTGTATATTAATATAAAATTATTAATTAAATATTTTTCCCAGAAATCATTTCATAAAAACAACGGTAATAGATAAAAAAAAAGAAAAAAAGGTAATAATTACAAACTAGTAATTATTAATAATTGAGTTCCTTGAACTGTTTCAGAAGCAGATCCTGCTCTTACTTCAATTGTTACTGCTCCAAGGCCAAAGAGCATTGGAAGTGAAATTGTTTGAGACCCACCAGCAGCAATCGAAATAGTACCACTTGACTCTTTATTTATAAAACCAAGGATACCACCTGTTGCAGTCATTTGATATTCAACATCAGTTGCATCTGCATCACCAATGTTTTTAATAACGGCATTTACACCAGTACCACCAGTAATGCTATCAATAACTACAATAGATCGTGCAATACCCACAGAATTAAAGTATACAATATCATCCGATCCGGTATAAACCGTTCCTGCTTCACAAACATCTGCTTCATGGTAGTCATCTACTACACTACCTTCACTTGCAGCACTAGTTGAACTCCAGGTAGCACCACCATCAACAGTAGTCACAAAGTTTAATGATCCACCTTGTACGAAAGTACATACTGCTTCATCATCTCCAACAGAAGTTATCCGTGGATTTGATGCGCCATTTGCAACCATACTTGTTTCAAATGTTTCAAGACCATCATAACTATAGTAAGCAACGATATTACCGTTTACTTCAGAAACAACAATAACATTATCATTAAATGCACAAATATCTGGGTTTTCATTATTTTCTTCAGTTTCTAGTTCTCCAGCCCATTGGAAACCATCTCTTGTGTCGACATTGTAAGTAAATTTATCACATCGAATTTCAATGTTAGTATAGCCAGTTTCGCTTTCTCTTTCCCAAATTGCATAATGTAATAATTCATCCTTATCCATTGCACTTGCAGCATGGTAACAACCAGTCAAAGTTTCTTGAGTTTCACCAGAAGTTAACCAGCTAATTGTTGCATATCCATCATCCGTTGGATAAAATACAAATGGACAACCAGATGCACTACCAGAGTATCCATTATACCCTGCCATTGTTATAAAACCAAATCGCCATGGTTCAAGACTATCATCACCACAGGCCATACTGTTACCTTCAAATTCATAAATATCCAAATCTTCCCAGTCCCAGACTGATGCTACCCATGTATCCTGATTGTTTGCATCAACTAATTGGATTAATGCTGTTTGACCACTAGTGGTATAATCTGGTGTTAGAGTCCCATAAACAGTACTTCCTGCCCAACTATCTAGGCTTGCAAATTCAGATTGGCCAAATTCCCAACCACCTGCATCTTGCCATGTAAATCCACCATCAGGTGATGATGAAAACCAGGTACCTTGCATATCTATGTCATCAAAACCTAATACAACAGATGATCCAATACTTGCAACAGCAGGATGCATTCCATTAAATAATGGTATTGGACTTAAACATCCTTCATTCTGTTGAAATCTTTGAGCAGGTATTTTCTGTTCTATTGCTTTTGATGAAATAGAATCAATACCTCTATTCAAATTTAAGGTTCTTTTTACTTCTCTTTCTTCTGTTTGAACAATTGCCATAGCTGATACTGATACCATCAGACCTGCTACTAATAATGTAATTGCCCATATCCCAAATTGTCTTTTATTCATTTTATATCGCCCCTATAGGTTAATATCTCATTGCCTTCTCAAAAAGAGAAGACAAATCGGGTTCAATTTGTAATAATAAATTTGCCCCCGCAATACGACTAAATGTCATTTTAAATATATGAATTAAATTATATATAAAGTTTTCCCGCTTTAAAAATAATTATATTTTAACCTAAAAAAAAAGAATTACTCTTTTCAATTCAAAAAAAAGAAAAGAGAGATTTTAGATATATTTACAACTTTCTCTTAGATTCCTGTCAGGAAGAATAACAATAGATTCCCTGCAGCTGATGCTGAAGCACTTGCTCCTTCATCACAAACAGCACCGAAATCGATATCAACTCCACCAAATCCAATAAGGAATGAGCTGATTGATTCAGATCCTCCAGCAGGAATTGATCCAATTGTACCTGTTGCAGATTTTCCAACGAATACAGTTCCAGTTGCATCAATTGTCCATACTACATTTGTTGCAGGTGCATCTCCAATATTCTTTATGTTTGCACTGACTCCAAGTCCACCAGAGATATCTTCAATTACAAGTACTGGTGAAGGACCGGTTTCTAATGGTTGATAATAAACATCCCAGTCATCGTTACGTTCATCGGTCCAGACAATTCCACCTTTATGGATATCGAAATAACCAAATTCAGCAACAACAGTACCATCCTCATCATTGACTTGTTCGCCACTTGACCATGATGCTCCACCATCTTCTGATGCAGTCAAATATAAGTTGTCGTTGTTTGTATAAGCACAATAGAATATTCCATTTGCCTCACAGACATCTGCCTGATCACCAGTTGCAATGGTTGATGTTTGCCAGGTTGTTCCATCATCTGTTGAATATATTGCTTTTATATTATTTCCATCAACAAAAGTGATTAAAACAGTATTGGCATTTCCTGCAATTTGAGTTAATGTACCATCAGCAATTGTTGATTGGTATGGCGTATATTCAATATCCGATTCTTCGCTAACTTTAGTCATTTTCCAAACAATTTTATTTGTTTCTATATTGGAAATACACATATGGATGGTTTCTTCATCTTTAACAAAATAATCAAAGTGGTTTCCAGGCGCTGTATCTTCATTTTCTTGCGCATCAAAGAAACTTACTCCACCAGCCATAGCTGCATCAGTTCTGAAGAAGACAGGACAATTTGGAATATCATAACCTGAGCCTTCAAAGTGATAAATCAATGCATCCCACCAACCAATATATTGTGGATAGTGGACACCCGCAGTAAGTACTTGATCATTTGTTTCACACATTACGGGTTCAAGGGCATCTCCAGACCAGGTCCACAGTTCAAGTGTTCCTTCCCAATCTGTGGTATCACTCATTCTGAATCCACCTTGAGCTTCCTCAGTGTAATCAAAAAATGAACCGACAATTCCTGTATATATATCTCCTTGAGCTAATCCAATGTCAAAACTATATGGGTTTTCAATATTCCAACCCAATACAACTGCATTATCTTGCCATGATGTTTCATCAGATGGATTATTTGAATAACTGAAACCTTGGTATGAAGTGGTAAATGACTCTTCATTAGTCCACATTATTACAACATTATTACTCGCATCAATAGTGATACTTGGCATAGAATCATCACCAATAAAAGGCGTGACCCAAATATCGTTACCTGCAGCTAGTGTTTGAGGAGTTTCTTTTAAAAAGGCATCTTGTTTAGTTTCAATGACTTCTCGTAAAATAGCTCCTTCAGGTAATCCCAAAGTTGTATTATCATTTGTTAGTACCGCACTACTTGGCATTATAAATGCTAAAGTAATAGCGGCTACTATAACTGCCTCTAGTAAAAATTTTGCCTTCCTTGTTTTCATAGGCTACCCCAATATTGAAATATATATAATGGTATATAAATGTTAGGTTTATATTTAAATAAATGCTTTAGAATTTTAAAAAAATGATTGAAAATTAGATAATTGAAACTTATTTATATTGAAAATTCAAATAAATTAGCAAAAAATTTATAAATAATAGGGAATATTAATGATGTCTACGTATAGGAATTTTTTTATATAATAAATAATATTAGTATTAGTAACTACACAAGAATTAATAGCGTCAACGAGGCATATTAATAATAGGGGGTAGAAAATTGAAACAAATTAGAGATATAAAAATAAAGGCAGTTATTTTATCATTGCTTCTAATTGGTACAATGGCATTTGTACCAACTAGCGCACATAATTTGGAAAAAAATAGTAACGAAGTTAATACAATAAATCAAATCGAAGATCAAACCACAGTTTATAATGAAGAACTTGATCCATTTGAACTTGATAGAAATTATATTATACCAGATCCAGACCCCGTAAAATTAGCATCAGACAATAACCGAGATATGGGAACAAAACGTGATGCAGGAGATAGTATGAGAAGATCAACCACAATTTACCCAGGTGAGCCAGTAGATGATACTCCCGGCCGTGGAAAAACTGCAGAGTTTACATCAAATTCCGATGATGACTGGTATGTATTTTCGGTTTGCGAAGGTCAAAATATTCAAGTTTCAATTTCTGTATCTGGAGATACTGCTTTACACTTAATAGATGTAGATGAAATCGAAAAAGCTTCTGGTACAAATTCATTATCATTTACTGCAGATTATTCTGGAAACTGGTATCTTCATGTTGAACCAATTAGTGTTTCAGGCGGAGCAGTTTATACTCTTATTGTATTTTTAGGAAATCAGAATGATGCAGGAACCCTAGGTGATGCAGGCGATACCATTTCTCAAGCAACTTCTATTACAACCGGTGAATATTATGGTTATTTAGATATGAATGATGAACAGGATTGGTATTCTTTTAATGCAAATTCTGGTGATGGGTTACATTTTCTTTTAGAAATGGATAATTATGCAATCCTTGCAGATTTTGATATTCATTTATACAATCCTTCTAAAGAATTAGTTTATGAAGAACAATATTACTATGATGATGAATTATTCTATTGGGCAGATCAGTCTGGTGAATGGTCCATAAAAATTGATATTTTCCCTGGTTATACAAATGTACCTTATGAAGATGAGGCTTGGGATTATTATTCATATGGCTCAGGTGCCTATAAATTAACCTATTCAATAGAAACAGAGCTTCCAGAGATACCAGGTCCGATTCCACAACCTCAAATTACTCCAATAGCTAAATCATTTATTATAGAAAATGATCCAGATAGTACAAGCGATGAATATGGATATATCGCTTCAATACCCGCATGTAATTATTTAGAGAATGGAGAACGGTTTTTAGCACCAATATTTTACCATGGCGATGATACTCCAACGAGTTACTATGGAAATGATGATGGATTAAAAGGAACTGTTGATGATACAACTCAATACCTAATTGATGATTGGAATGAATATCTTGCAATAAATGATAAATCCGCAGTTGAATATAACGTTCCAGCAAATCCAATTGCAGCAGCAGCTGAAATTGCTACAACAACATGGCAAAATTCTGACCTTGCAGTAATTGCAATTGACGGAAGTACTATTGAAGACGAAGTTGAAACAGTGATACAATCTACATCAACTTTAACTAGAAATGTAGAAACAACCACATTACAAAATACTGATCAGAGCATTTATTCAGAAGTTGGACATTTAATGAATATCAAAAAAGAATGGTGTGCAATAACGTTAGATATGCCTGTTGTGACCAAGACGTATGGTGATGATGGTTGTACCATATTAACTAATTTTTATCCTACGTATATGCCCATGGGCAGTGATTGGTGGCCAACATCTTATGATGGTGCTGGTAATGCAACAGACCTCTATATGCCAATAACCGCACCTGGTTTTTGGAGTGCATCAACACCGTTGAATTCTGATGATTTTACGAGTTTTTTGATTAATAAAATAGCAGGGGATCGATATACTGTAAATCTAAATGACGATGATGCAGTTATTAGAGTCCATATTGAAACAGAAGAAGAATCAGATCTTTTAGTATATCTAGTTGATCCAGATGGAAACCTTCGCGCACCAGATATGCCAAAATGGAATGGACCAGTTATTGATATTCATGAATGGTGTGGTCTAGAACAACCAGTTTGGAATCCATGGAGAGAATGGAACCCTGAGCCTCATACAGAGTATAGTACTGAAGTGCTTCATCCTGAAGAAGGGCAATGGACAATTATTGTCGTTCCCCGTTATGAAACAGGTCCTGATCATACGTATACAATCACGGCAGAAGTTACCCATATCAGTGAAAATCGCGCGAATGCTGCTGTATCAGCCGCTAATGCCGCTGTTATTGCTTCTCAAGAACATGCCCCATTATTATATGTAACTGAAGACAGCATTCCTTCGGAAACGGCACAAGCAATATCAAGTCTCGGAGTAAATAAAGTCATTTTTGTTGAAAGAGGAGATATCGGAAGTGCGGTAAAAGCAAGTCTTCCCACCATTGAAAAAGATATTACAACTATGCAAGGAATAATTGATCAAATTAAAGGATATGGTCATTCTGAAAATTATATTACCATTGCTTCAATTAAAACAAATCAAGGATATATCGCATCAGCAGCGATGATTGCAGCATATCATTGTTCACCAGTTCTTCGAATTGGAGAAGCCCCAGGTAATCCTGCAGGTGTTGCTGATCGGATTGAAACATGGAGATTACAAGATGGTGATTATTATCATGGATCTCGATCTACCGGTCATTTACCAGAATATACTGCACCACTTCCTGGACAAGGACAATGGACTCTTGCAACCCTCATTAACACTGCATTATATATTATGACTGGCGGTAGTTCTGGTTCAATCCCACCGCTTGGCATGGATGCAAAGCGATATTGGAACGAAGAAATGTATCATGGCGTCTATGATTGGATCGAAGGCTTTGGATTAGATCAAGAAGGCAAAGAAGCGTATTGTGTAGTATCCGATCGATCAGATGTCAATCTTGTTTTACATTTCGTATTAATGGGAAATAAATCATATGCAGGTCATATTCCTGGTATTACACCAGCCTATGTCTCAGCGGTCGTCAATAGAAATATATTATATCCTGCAGTTATTTATGCAAATCCAAATCGTGATACTACAACAGCTCAAATGATGAATTTTGCTGATGGTGGCATGTGGCGAACAAATGATGGAGTTAGCACTAATGCATATTCAAGTCGTACAGTTAAAAAAATCTTTAACTCCCATGGAAGAACCTTTGAAGGACATTGTCTCTGGGATGCTCATTTAAAGCGTATGAACGATGGTGTAAGCATCATGTATTATGCAGGACATGGAACCGGTGGAAGCGGTATCTCAGCTCAGTATCTACAAACAGAACATTGTAATTTCCCTGAGCAAATTTGGTGGGATGCATGGCGAGGTTATTCTGGTTTCGATAACTGGAAAATAGCAAGGAACAATGGACGTAGCTGGTATAATGCTGAACCTCCATCTTTATATGATATTATCCACTTTGATCATGTTGATAGGCTTTTTGAGAATCTCAAGAGCATGGTTTCATTGTGGTTATCATGTACTACAGCTGATGGGGATGGTCCTATGGTTTATTTAGACCATGGCGCAGTCTTACACTTTGGAAATGCAGGATCGGGCCTTACACCACAAGAAGACTTAATGGATAATCAAGTATTCACAAATGCTGTTCTGTGGGGAGAACCGCTTGCAAAAGCATTCTCTAACGAAGTTTGGAAACATTTACGCGACTATACTACTAGTGATCCAACAGCGATGTATGGAGTTTCCTCAATTGGTCTGACCACGGTTCAATGTATCTATGGGGATCCAGCACTTATCATTTACAGCCCAGAATGGTCCATACCCGTTCCCGTTGATGCATAAGCATTAACACTCTCTTTTTCTTTTTTTTATCTTAATAAATCTCAATTAAAATAGTATTATTCTTTATAAAAAAAAATTTAATTTAAATACTCATAAACTTTAATGGTTAAATAATAAGAATCATTTCTAAAAATTAAATTACTATTATGATATATTTATTCTAATACCTTTTTTTTATGATTTTTTAACAATATATTTTTAAGGAAAGTTTACAACAATATAGTTTTAATATCCCTCATGGTTCAATACTGTTAAAATGAATCTAATAACTTATCAATTTTACTATCAATAGCCTTATATGAATTAGTTATAATTTTTTTGTTATTTTTATGAGATTTTAACGGAATCTTGAAATAAAACGTGCTCCCTTTTCCTAATCCCTCACTATCAGCCCAGATCTCCCCATCATGTCGTTCAATTATGCGTTTACATATAGTTAACCCTAAACCACTTGAATCAAGATCATGGCGGCTAGAATCAGTTTTATAGAACTCATCAAAAATATATTTTATTTGTTCTTCATCTAAACCAATCCCTTCATCCTTAATAGAAACAATAATATTATCTTCCTTTTTAATAGATTCAATGGATACGGTTCCTCCGTTTGGACTATATTTAATCGCATTTGTTATGAGATTATCAAATAGTTCACTAATTAATAATGCATCTATTTCAACAAATAATCCTTTTGGAGAATTATTTTTTATAATTATATTTGATTTTTTTAATAAATAATTGTTTTTTTCAATAGCATCTTCAATAAGGGTAGCTAACTTTTCTTTTTTAAAATTCGATTGATGATTCGTAGAATTTAATTGTGCCAATTTTAGAGTTTTCTTGACAAGATTATTAACACGAATTGAAGCCTTTATTGAAACATTTACCATTTCCTTAATTTTTGGATCTGTAGTATTTTTTCTAACAATGGGAAGCAATGCGATTAACGGGCCTAAGGGTGTTTTAAGATCATGTCCTAGCTGATTGATAAATTCATCTTTTTGTCTCAGCAGTTTTTCCAAATTTTTACTGTATTGTTCAATCTTTGACTGGGATTCCTTCATATTTATCGTCATTGTGTTGAATTCTGTGGAAAGTTGCCCTATTTCATCCTTTGATTTTATATCCGACCTTACATCAAAATTACCTTTACCAACTTCAGAAACGGTTTTCCAGAGTTTAACAATGGGATTGGTAAATGATTTTACTAACAGATATATAATAACAGAAATTGCAATCAGAGTAGATATAACAATAAATGCCACAGTTGTTATGATATTCATACTGGTAAAGTACACACCATCCAATGAAAAACCAATCCAGATTGTCCAGACTTCATTTCCATAATTGAAACTTTTAAAATATATCCCATAATTATTATCATTATTTCTATATATTGTATCATCTAATTCTATTTGATCTTTTAATTGGGGAAAATACTCATAGGCACTTGTTTTCATAAATGAAACATCATCAGAACGATATATTGCACCATCGCCTTTAACAACCCACCAAAACATAAAATCATCTCGATTAGCCAGCTCACTTAATAATTCATAAGGCCAATCAGATTGAAGATATCCAATTTCAATTTGTTTTGATATTAATCTTGCATGTATTCTGTTTTGTTCTATCAGGGCATTTTCTGAATCATCAATATGATTGATTGCAAGAATATAGGACAAAATAAGGATAATTATGAGAAAACAAGAAAAAACAGTAATAAATGTTTTTCTGAATATTTTCATAATTTTGCCCTAAATTGTATTTTTATCCCATAACAACCATGCATTCGATAAGATTTGCATTTACATTTCTTCCAATTTCATGTAATGGCCCATGTTCTCCACCTGTTATTGCCCCAATAAAAGGAACACCACCAAGAACATCATCAGTAATGGCTGGGACTTTTTCAAATTCTTCGCTGGGAATCTGACTTCTCAGTCCATTACAAAATTGCATGATGCCAAACATTCCCTCACCAGGATCGAGTCCTGCTCGTTCTAATGCATTACTTGGTATGGTTTCAACTCGATTCATATGCGTTTGCCATGTCCCCCTATAAAGAGCAATCTCCCATCCTTCCTGTATTTCAGCAAATACCCGTAACTTTTTAGATGCAACATCCTCCGTACTTGGAATGGGGGATACGGTGTAGTGTCCAATTCTACCATCCTCTGTTCTCAGTACCCTTGCTACAGGATTCAGAAGCGTGAATTCTTTGATTAAATCAAAAGATATATTGCCCGACTCATCATTGAATTCCCCTGCATTTAATTTCTGATATAATTCCCCATTTAACCATTCATCATAGACATCAAGCGCGGGTTGATTATCAATCTCGGATATGAGATAACCATCTGAAATTGTGGCTATCCCCTTATTATCCGTAAGTTTATACCCTGTTTCAAAACCCCAGCCATTTTTCAAATTGGTGTATACGGCAACTAAAATCAATCCACTATCATAACTTTTTCTATGCGTGAGTTGCATCCATAACCCTGAAATTTTATCATCACTTGCACTCCCCCCTATCACTGGTGATTCAGCACCAATAACCTCTGCAATGCCATCAAGAATTCTCATATCATCACCCCTGCGAGTGGTTCCAATATATAGGGTCATATTTGGAGGACTATCTGGATTTCCAGCATCTTCAATAGCATTATTAATTGCAGTATTTCCCGCCTCTTCAGGAGTGTCAAAATCTTCCAGATCTACTTCACCAACACCAAAAGTAATATTTTTTGATGCAACTAATAATATGCCAATAGATCCATTTTGCCCAACATGAATACCATCATTAGTCATCACTCCAAGTTTTGTGGTCATACCAGCCATTTTTACTTCGGGTCCAAGTTGGCGTCTAATCTCATCAGCAGTATCGTTGTTTTCTTCTGAGGAACTTCTAGCAGTCAATACTACATAGGCAAATATTGGTGTTTCATTCCCAAGCCCTTGTCTTGCCATAGTAACAGCTTCAGAAACAGCATCTACATAATTTTCTTCTATGCTCCATCCAACTGAAGCCATAGTTGTTACCGCATCCGAGCTATGCTTAATTGATTCAAGGTTCAATTTATTATCACTTTGATCAATACATCCAGAAGAGAATAAAAATATAATCAAAATATAGCCTATAATTAATAATCTACTAATTTTCATCACCATCGCCACCTATTTTTATTTATATATTCAATATTTCTTTGAAATGTATTTTAAGTTATTAAATATTCTTATTTTTAAAATTCTAAATAATTTATTTCTGAAATTATGAGTATTATCCATTATTTTTGATGATATACTCTACATACCATCTCTTTTAATAAATTATAAAATTATTCGAAAAAAATATGGAGTATCTTTTATTAGAATAACCTATTTTTAAGAAAATAATCACAAGTATTCTCTGTTATTTTTATTAACTATATTTCCATAATAATAACATTTATGGTATTAAATTATCTAATAAAAAAGAAGAGGGGTGAGTTTATGGTGAAAACTCAATTAGGTCTAAACTGATATTATCGATGATTGGAATATAGTTATCGATGTTTGCTTGAATCTTGACAACGTTTTGTACCTCTGGCGAATAAAACAATTCACCCGCTCCAACCATAAACCATATGTCATATGCAGTATATGTTCCAGCATCTACGATTACTTCTTCCTCAGTTCGACATTCAAAGGATGGCGAATCAAAGAAATCAGTAATTTCTGGTATGGTCATTTCATTTGCAATGCCTAGATCGGTGAGTATCTCTGAAATATCTATTATCGGAAGATATTGTGCGAGAAATTCAGGTATCAATTCCATACCAAAGATGCCAGCGATTCTATTGACCAACTTAAGGAGTCTAAAGTATGGTGATTCGACCGTTCCATCAAGAGTAATTAATCCTTCAGGTACCCCCCATCCATTGCCAATATCCAACGGGTATTGTATGAGAACATAGGGTTCCTCAAAGACTATCTCAATATTCATGGTAAGAGGTATTTCTGGGATTAACCGTAGAACAATTGATGGGACATCAAAATCTATGTTTGCAAGGATACTTTCTGTATCAAGAGCACCTTCAATTGTAAGTATGATGGAATTGATTCCAAGGGTTGTTCTATCAAAAATTATTTCCCCTGTGATCGAAGTGTTTACCAGTTTTCCTGTTCCTTTCATCGGTTGTTTCTCTTCAACAAATAAATCGATATTTGCATCAACAAATACTTGGAGATTTTGGGTACTAACCGATGTTCGATAAAAGCTTGCGGAAACTTCCTCAACGGTTAAAATAATTTCACCTGTTTCGATTTGTAAAAGTAAATCTCTTCCATCTATTTCTGAAAAATCAATGGTGATATCATCAATTGCATAGGTCCAGCTCATTCCCTGATGCCAATCAGGTTTATCAACGATTCCCAAGGTATGTACTGGTGGGTCTTGTTCATCATCGTCATCATTATCTAAGGTGCCGATTCCATATCCACCTAGCTTGAGACTTGGGTCACCAAGGAGCGGACGTTCTTCTATTGTTTTTCTATCGACATCATCAGTAAGAACGGGAAATTCTGTAATATAATCAGATATTCCTTGTGCCCAAACAGTTCCTGCATATTCATTTCCTTGAATAGCATATGCATGGGCAAATCGAGGCATAATCCATCCACCAAGTCCTTGGCTGAAATATTCATTAAGATATCCATATCCTAAGGCAGTGTTTCCTATCACTCCAATAGCGCCACCATCTTCCTTTAACAAAAACCATGATGATGCATCAGTTGGTATCCACTCGTACCATGAGAAAACAATATCTTCAAATCCTCCATGGTCAAAGACATGTTGCATGGTTACATCATATTGTGCATTATGGCAACCATCATTTATCATAAAGGGGAGTTTATCACCATTCTGGAAAAGATCCATGTGGACAAAACTGTAGAATCGAGCAAATTCCTCAGTATCCGTGATATGATTTCCACCTGTTGCAGGGTTTGCATGCATTTGCATATTAACCCAGCCACAACCCTCACTGATTACGGGTGCTACATCATCGACTCCTCGAACACCTAGTGACGTATAAAGCTTAATAGATTCAAATCCTTCTTCTTCAAGATACTTGGCATGATTATCACAGGTTAATTCTCCTTCATAAATGCCATGAATAACCGGATCACCATATCGTTCATAGGGGCTTGTATCCCCTGCGCAAAAGACGGCTTTTTTATACCATGAATCTTCAGCCGTCCTTTCATAAGTGATAATCTTATCAACAATAATAGGTACTTCCCAGGAATATCTTAACGGAATACGTCCTACGGCAACATCTGGATAAAAATCTGGTTTATCATAGCCACCAAATCGGTAGTATGGACCTTCAGCATAAACTCCATCCTCATTGGTATCCCAATCCTCAAATATTGGTTCACCATTGGCTGAATATTTATAAACATCCGCATAATAAAGATCAGCTGAATAGGTTAAATCCATTTCTCCAATGCCATTGTTATCATAATTTCGACTTCTAAAATCAGGAACAAACCATTCACTTGTTTGTCCTTTATGTCCACCTGCAAGTAACACAAATTCGATATCATACATTTCAATAGCATCTTTGATGCAAAGTTTCACATCCTCCCAATCAGCTACCCCATTATATTCTGGATATATCTCTTGAACTGTTTTCATTCTTGTTTCTATTCCCATCTCATTTTTATGATCCACGAGGGGTTGTAATGCATCAACAAAGCTTTCATCAGTGATAATAAGCATCCCTAAGGTATTATCATTTGAAACCGGACTTGATGGAAGCTGGTAGTCGATGGATATATCAATTGATTTAGGAACCTGTAGAATATTGCTTGCTGGTGCATATCTACTATGACATTTCACCGTAACAATGACAGAATGTTCTTCATTATATAATCCAACACCAATATGAACGGTGTATAGATCCTCAGGATAAAAAGCACTACTTTGATAGACTGCTTGGTCCGGTGTTGTAGCCTCATATTTTTCCAAAAAGGTACTGTGTAATGCTACCGGTGCTGGAGCAGGTTCAATACTTGATGTTAGGATGATCTCTTCCAGATCACAATCAACATTTACCGTATTAATTTTTGTTCCAATTGGATATGTAAATGTTTTTGATATCAAAGGAAGCATCGGTTTTCCTTCTTCAAGAATATATGCTGTCTGCTCTGGAATGGTTACTGATAAAAAGTCATTTTTCATAGAAAGTTGAGGTTCAGAAATAGCAAATTGCTGATGGGTGTGTTTTACAAGCATATCATCTTCATTTGTGTTGGCAACTGCATTTAATCCACTAATTAGTAGACATCCTATTATGAATATAGATATAAATCGTTTCAAATTGAAACCCCCTTATTAATATAAATATATATGACAATCCTATATAAATATTACTTTATTTTAAATATATATGATATAGAAAGATACTAAGAAGGATTATTTTTAATTATTTATGTAAGAAATAATGAATTAGAAAATCCATCAATCGTTCTGATTTATACTTCTCCATTTTAGTTGTTAATGGTTCAGACCAATCAGTTTCTATCCCCCATTCATCCTTTGCCTTCACTTTAATTAAATAGCTTCCTTTAATATTCCAAATATGTGTTGCCTCACAGCATTTATCATTGTTATATGGACCAATCCAATCACTGGTTGTTCCATCTCCCCAATTCCATTGATAATAAAGATCGTTTTGTTCTTGGTCTGTTGTTATAGATGAATAGGTATACTCTTTTCCATATTGTCCCTTTGATGGACCTTCAGGTTTTTCTGGAATTGCTGGACCCGTATTTGCAATACCAAAGGTTTTAAAACAAAAATCAAACTTGGGGAATTCACTTCCTAGCGTATATTCTCTCCATTCCCTATCATTTTTTGCATAATATGGGCATCCTCGTTCATAGGGATCATTGATGCCAAAAAACCATTCTATATATCCTTGCTCAGAGGCATGGTTTAAATGACAAACGATGTAATATGATTCATTCACATCAACTGGACAAAAATAAAAATCACAATCAATCCAACTACAATTGGAAGATATCGTAGAAAGATCAATGGTAAATGTTTTTAAATCAACATGCAGATATTTTCTTATAGAAACGTTGAGTGTTGCCTGTTCATGAAGATTTCCCGTTTTACTTAATAACAAAGAAATTTTTGTTAAAATACTTAGATTTGGTCTAAAACGTTGCGCATAATAATAGCTTGAATTTTTAAATGCTACACTTGATCCACAACTTGATGACTGATTCTGATCAATCTCTTCATCAAAGATACTATAGTTTGAAATAGAATCATCATGGTTATATTTCATATCGACAAACATAGAAATATGAATCGAACTATCAGAGAGACTCTGACAATGTGTAAGTACATCATTGTTTGAATAGTGAGCAGTTATTGGTAGATTTTGACATTGTATGAGGATAAAAATCAATATAAGAATTAGTAATCTCTTATTTTTCATTATAGTCCTCCATAATAAAATATATTGTCATAATATATAATATTATCTAATAAAAAAATTTTTCTATAAAATTATAAATCTTCACTATAGATAATTATTAAATTATATTAGAAAAAAGGTTCTTTTGAAATAAGGCATTTCTATATCTAGTAATCAAATGAAAAATATTTGTTATTAATGGGTGGTTGCTATTGAGAATTGATTTCCCTTTTGGAGTTACTAATCGAGCTTGAATTATTTCTGTATCATTAACATTATCTTTATTGATAATTGTAATTTTACCAAGATATTCATCTGGTACATTAGACTGCGGAGCATTCACAATAACATTGACACGTGTATCTCCATCCTCTGGTTTTAATCCTGTTTGTTCGGTTACTGAAAATTGCCATGTTCCCCAACCAGGCCAGTTCTGTATCTTCCAATTTAATCTGGAATAGGGGGTTCCATTATTTCTTACAACAAAAAATCCTATTAAATTTTCCTCCCCGGGTTGGATATCTGTCCAATTAAGGTATCCTTCACATTCTAAATTAACATAAGAATGATAGGAATACGTTCGAAAGCTAGCATCAACATAATCACTTGATGTTTCTACTGGTTCCCATGTAGCACTTGGAGAGAAATATCGATACATTTTTCCATCTGAATAAATATCACCACTCATATTATAATCAAAGTGCCAACGATAGGGATATTCAGAGGAAGTAAGAGATCGGAGGACGATATAATAGGTATTTCCTTTGATAAGATCGACATCGGGTACATCAAATTCTATCCAATTCGTATAATAGGGGACATCTTCAGCAGCAATTGAATAAGCAGTCATATCAGGACCATCTAAAGATGCTCGAACTGATAGAATAATATCATATACCGTTCTTCTTGGTTTTTCAATTTTTACTTCAACTTTTGTTAAAGGAGTAATAGTTGGAATGAAGCTCTGAGCCAATGTTATTTGTTGATGAAAACCTAATTTATAGGGCCCTTCTTCTTGTGATTGATCAATGAGATACTCAGGTTCTGTTGATACCCTTAGATTAAACGATTGATCATTTGCAAAAAGAGGTTCACTTGATAGAATAAATAGTGCTACCAATCCAAATGAAATAATCTTTAATCCCATATGATGAACCATGATATCTCTTCCATGTTTTTTTTAAATCTTTCATACTACTTTAATTTAATATTCACATACGCCAATAAATATTTTTCCCATCGTTATCTGCCATTGCTTGTATCATTTGATAAATCTGTTTTATATATGCATGTCGATTGACAATTCTAGTCGTTTTCTCATTACCATCTGAGATTTGCGGATAAATCATATAATCCTCACCATATTCTTTACTAATCTTATTTCCATATATCCATGTTAGTAATTTTGTTGAAATATAGGTGGTTTCTATGTTCCTTGTAATCCAAGCAAGACTTAAATTAAGAAAAAAACCAAACATGCCACTCTCTAAATCCTTAACTTGATAAGTTACACTATTCTTGTTACAAGCGGTAAGAATTGTTCTATTTGGTGCTTGTAATTCTTCTATAAATCCCCCGCTAAAACACGCATCAATAATGACAATAATTGAACCGGATATATTTTGTAAATACGTATTTAATTCAACATCATAAACAGGCAGATCATAGGTCAGAATACATTCATTTGTTCCATTACTGCTTCCATGACCAACAAAATAAAAAATGGAAACATCATTGTCATCAGCATGATCGGAAAGCCATTGAAATTCAGCAAGAAGATTATATAATGTTGCTTTATTACCCGTTAAATTTCTAATATTGTTTATTTTCCAATTTCCCCCATTCACCAAGGTTGTTTTAAACCCATATAATTGTTTTTCACTATACGGCAATCCTTGTTCTACCCCAATACCAACAAGAACTGCTCGATATTCAGGAATATCAAATGATTCATTAATTGGTGAAATAGCTCTATTTGTGATAAGTGATTGCTCTGATATGACAACTGATACTGAAAAAATATTTAATACAACTAGAATAACAACTGAATATTGTATTATTCTCCTCATTGTAATCATCATAGTCATATCACAACAATTTTTTTTCATTGACCATGGTTTTTACCATATAAAGAAATAAGGTGAGATGTTATATTATCTTAATCATGACCAATAATGTCAAGATTAATGATAAATAAATCTCTTACTTCATCTGAAGTGGTATGTCCAACCTGATCAAGGGCAATTATTTCAACATCAAAGAAACCCGTGGCAGCTCTATCCCAGAGCCAGTTATATGGGGCACTTGAGACCGTTTCTTCTAAATCATTTTCTAAATAGAACTGAACCTGACTAATACCTGATCCATTATCAGATGCATCAACTTCAAAGGTTATCTGTCCAATAATAAATGGATATGCAAATGGTAATAGTCTCATACTGTCCATTAAATAAAGTCCGGGCCCAGGTTTATTAATTATTATCTCTGGGTTAGTGTTATCTGATCTAATAATACCGGTCCCTGATTCAGAATCACCAGTGCTATCTTCTGCAGTAACCCGTGCAGTTACTTGACCGTCAGGTGGTGAACAAATAATATCTGTAATCGTCCATTTTGCCGTGCCACCGGTAAAACTGGTGGGTGGTACCTCGGTTCCCTTACCAAATGAAGAAAGATCAGCAGTTATTTCTTCTGGATCGCCTCCAATCTGTGCGGTAACCTCAATATTGTCACCATTCTTTGTGTACAATGAACTTTCGATTGTGGTATCCGTAACAACAATATTATAGACCGAAGGTCCTTCATTATCAATGATGAATTTTTCATCAGAGTAATCAGACCCAATATTACTGATCATATCAGTTGCAAGGATGTTTATCCGATAGTTAGGTCCATCAGGAATACCATAAGATGCAGTATCCCAATTATAGATACCATCATTAATTTCACCATCTGCAATCGTGCTCCATGGGGAAACTCCCATGTTACTATATTGAACCGTAATATCCACATCAGTTTTCCAATACATGGTCTTAAAGGCAAAATCCATGGTGCTCATATTTGTAAGAGCATCAGTTTCCTTAATCCATGCATGACCATATGGATACCGCTCAAAAGTAATATCATCAAAATAATGCCATTTAAATCCAGTATCACCATAAATTGTTTGCGTTACCCCAATATAATAGGTCTTGGTTGTATCCAAATTAATAGTGGAACCAAATGGAAATGTAACCCAATCTGGATTACTATCTGTTCCAATGTCTTCTAAATGTCTAACTGATTGACCAATTAATGTTGGTACGGGAGAAATACTACTAAAAAGTTTTACAGAAATATTAGCATCATCCCCATTAATTAAAATATGAACAGAATCAATTTCATCCTCTGTAGGAACAAAGCTTTGAATATGACCTGGATAATCTTCAGTTAATGGAATTGAGCCATTAACACCTAATTGACCTTGATCATATATTTCATCAGCGGCTACCCATTCAATTGGAATGGTATCAAATTCAAATTCTCCACCATTTGGATATATGACTTCAACAAAAGGAATACCATCATCCACTCGATGTTCGGTATAGACAAAAGGACCATAATACGTACTAGTACCCGCATTATCTGTCGCATTGTATTGTACTCGATGATTTCCTTGACTATTTAATGAAAAGGGTTCGGTATAATTAATCCATGGTCCCCATCGATGCGTAGTATTCCATATACGATAGGTCAATGATAACATACCGCTTTCATTATCATCTGCATTTAATTCTATTTCAGTGGATTCTCTAATAACTTCACCAGCATTTATCTGAGGTCCTTCAACATCATAGTCAACCGTAGGTGGAATGCTGTAACCGTCAAATTCATACCATGGCCAAAAGGTAACATTACCTGTTACATTATCGCCAGTTCCCTCGAGATTTTCTGTCGCATTATAAGGACCTGTTATATTTCCCCACCAATCATCTGTTGCATTGATGTGAAGTGTTTGAACCAAGTTTTGAACAGCAAATACTGAATTTCCTGATAGGTTAGAATCATGTACTTCAATCGAATTATTGCCTTGTCCACCAAGGCCAATAATTCCTATTGAATTTTGTGATATAATGTTATCTTCAATAGTAATGTCAGTAAAATTAATCCATGGTCGTGAGCCTCCAGACCACTCGGCAACTCCCATGAACGATATGCCACATCCTGCTGTTGATAAGGTACCATCACCAGTATTGTTGGTCATAAGGATGTTGTCTTCAATGGTAATATTATGAATTGGTCCAACTTCACCGCCTAAACAAATGGCTGATGTGATAAGATCTGGCCATGAGGGCTCCCAAGGTGGATAACTATCAGAGGCATGATTGCTGCCAATTAATTCAATTATTTTATTATTCTTAATAGTAACAAATGAAGTATTTTCCTTAATGATAATACCATATTCTTCGATGTTTTGTATTAAATTATATTCAATATCAATATTTGTTTGTCCACCGGTGGTATTATTGAGTCCATAAATCATTATCGCACTGGTTTCATCACTTACCGTATCAGCACCTGAGCCATCAGTAATACCATCAAAGATATTATATTCAATATTGACATTTGAAACACTGGGGTGTATTAAGATTCCAGCTTGATTTGAAGAACCATCTTTGCTTGACATTAAGATAGTAAGTCCGCTAATAATTACATCTTCTGTTTTTTCCATAATTTGAATGGTTGATGTGGTTCCTCCATCAATACTCGTTTCTTCACCATCTCGACCATTTAAAGGACTTTGATCTACTTGAGCCCCATAGAGATGAAGTGATTTGTTTATAAGGATATTTTCAGTAAATGGACCCGCTACAATATTCACAGTACTTCCAACACTTGCTTCATCAACTGCATCCTGAATAGTACCATGCCATCGATAGGTGCCTTGCACTGAAGCTCCATGGTAAATAGTATAATTAACATTTGTAAAGCTGTTTCCGGTAGCAATCACTAGTGTTGCATCTTCAAGCTCGACTCCGATATGATAATCTTTTACCGTATTATCCTTAAATTGGTTATTGATTGCACCACTTTCTATTAGAATAGCAGTGTTTCCTCTTTCTTCTGATATAACTGTAAATGTATTATCTCGAATAATAACTTGATCTGCTCCTGAAGTAAGCTGTATGACTGGTCCCCCTCCAAAATCATCATTTCCATATATTTTGAATCCTTCAAGAATAATATTACTTGCTTGTATAGAGATTCCTATTGGATATGAAGTGAGATATAAAATTGGTTCAGCTCCATTATCAGCAATTATCTTAATATTTTCCGTACTTATTGTTAATGCTTCACTATATGAACCATCTTTTACCCAGATAGTATCACCTGGATTTGCTGCATCAATAGCATCCTGAATCGAAAGATAGGTCCCTGATCCATCATCATCTACGATTAAATCATCTGCTTTTACAATCACAGTCATCATAGATGATGCTATTAGGAGGTTTAATGTTAATAGCATTATGAATGTTTTTGATGGGAATTTCGATCGATTTACAGGTATGTTTGATTTAGTCATTCTCATGATTAAATAACCTCACATAATTATATTATCAATACTATAGTATTCATTTTATAAGTATATATATTTTTCTTTTACATATCTTGTCAGATTTGGAAAAAACAAAAGGACGAATGGTACTCTGAACCATTAATTTTTTAATTTATTAAAAAATTAATTATAAAAAGGGAAGAAAGATTTGAATTATTTTCTGTATAATTGGGAATTGTTGCATGATATCTTTGATGAGTAACCATAGAGAGCTATGGCGACTTTTTGGTGTCGCTAGACTAATAGATATATCAATACTGTCACTAGGATTTTCCGTATTTTCAACACGTAAGGTACCGGTATAATCCTCATTTTTTTCATCAGGAACAACGACGGTCACTGACACAGTTAGTTGTCCATCTTCGGGTGTTAAATCAATTCCACTTGCGGGTGAAAATGACCAGGTTCCCCAAGCTGGATAGGATGCAATTTCCCAATCCAATTCTGATTCAGGATCTCCACTATTCTTAATAGTAAATACCCCAGTTACCGTATCACCCGGAGTAATGTTTACCCATACTAAATTACCAGATCCTTGTAGATTTGAATCACGTGAGAAAATAGTCACTTGTGTTGAATCTGTATCATCAATTCCTCTATCGTCAATAACTTTTAAAGCAATCGGATAGGTACCATCTATTGTCCAAGTATGTTGCACTGTTGGCCCTGTTGCATCATCAAATGATCCATCATCATCTAAATCCCAGTAATAAGCATATGGCTCTACGCCACCTGTAGCAGTTCCTTCTAAAGTAATAACATCATCAACATAACCACTATAGGGATTTCCTGCATCAGCGATAAGTTGAGGAATGGATATATCAACACTTGCCGTATCAGAACATTCTAGTTTTGTACCATGGCTACAGATATTCACTTCAATTTCTGCCTCATTAATTGCAGTCCCTGCGCCGATAATTCTTGCGTCAAAAATAATAGATGCCCTTTCACCTGGCATAAGATAGGTTCCCTCTGTTTCATATGTACCGCCTGGCATACAGGTACAGATATCATCCCATAATAATACATTGCTACCAATTAAAATTGGTTCACAAGCACTACTGGTATCATTATGTCTTATGATTGCACTTCCATCTACATATTCTAGATTATCTGGGAGATCATCCCAAATTCCAATATTATACATCGGCATAGAAGCGGTGTTTTTAATTGAAATATTAAAACTAATAACATCATCGATATCTGCAGAAATCGTTTTTACCCAGTCATCTTGTGGGTCATCTCGAACAAGTTTCGAACATTCAATAGAATATTGTCCATCTGGAATAAAAGCAATAGCATTATCTAACCCATGTACAACAGAACCATTACATCTAAGAGCTGTAACATTCATCCAATTTTCAAGCACACCACTTACACTAATAGCAACATCAGTTGCAAATGTGATAGATAACCAACTACCATTGTCTAATACTGTTTCCGTCTCATGATACGTATAGACCTTCCAGGTTAATACAGAATTGGATATTGTTGGATTCTTTATGATTTCCCAACCTTGACTATTTTTTATTTTCGCAGAGTTTATCACATAACTTAGGCCATTAGGAAGATGATCTTTGACAACAATATCAAACAATGCAATACTTTCATCTTCTGAATAATATGAAATATTTAGATTCCACCATACTCGATCACCTGCACTAACTGTAACATTTTCTTTCCATGTTTCTTGATTTTTTGAAACTAGTTTTTCAACTTGCATGCCTTCATCAGCAGTAATCCAAACACTGTCACACCATGGATCATTTCCACAACTTGAAACACAGGCAATATTTTCACCACTACCCATGCTATTTACTCGTACTTTAAATATGATTACCCGTGACTCAGTTCCATCTAGGGTTTGGAAGAACCATCGCAATACGGAATCATCTGATAAATCAACTGCACCATCATCATCAACGACTTCTTCAATTTCAAGGAATGATGGTAACCAATCTTCAACTTTGACACCACTTTCTTGATCAAAACCAAGATTTCTAATTGTTAATTTAAACCAGAGAATATCACCAATATGACTTTCTATTCCCGTATTAAACCAAGTACATACATCCTTTGAAACTTGCTTCACCATAGAAATACCTGATGGGCAGATAATAGTAACACTTGCATAATCTGTTTTATTAATCCACGTTGGACAGCATGGTCCACCGTCATAATAAAATCCAGATCCATTAACGGTATTGATATACGTGCCACAACCACTTACATTTGCACAATAATAAATAACAAAATGAGTGTTTGCTTGCACATAGGAGAAATTCCAATACAGATAATCATCTGTTTGTTCAAAATCATAGGTTGCATCATCAATGAGAAGACCATCACCATCTTCTACATAGGTATCATGGAAATCTAACCCATAGAGTTGTGGCAGTGAATCTTGTATTGACAATAAGAGGAATGGCCGATCGGTGATTACATCAATCTTATAGGTTACATAATCATAATCAAAATAATGGAATGTGATATGATCATCATAGAGTTCCTCTTCACAATCAGGTTTTACAAGTTTCTGGAGTGAAAATCCATCTGGTGGCTCTTCATCACAAATTACATCAACCCATGCAGAATCGGTAACAATAACATCTGGTGCTCCCTCAGTAAATCCAGTTACATACGCCACATTTGTGACGTTATCGCAGAATTCGTCTTCAATATCAGCTCTGAAACGGATGGTTATATGACACCTACTTTCCTGAAGATACGTCCAGTTCCAATATAATGTTCCATCACCGGCAATATCTGGTATTGGCCATCCGTGCATGACAGACCAGGTATTATTAAATACAAATCCATTTGGAAGCTTATCTTTTACAGATATCATATCAAATGGACCATCGCTAGTAAAAGAAATATTAAAGGTAACCCAATGAGGATCTTCTAGGTTAATTACATAACCTTCTTTATAGGGGGTATCACAATCGATTTTTACTAATTTATCAACAGTAAGATTTGATGTTTCAATACAAATGACATTAACGGTTGCATCATCATATACATTAAGACTTCCATTGATATTATCAATGATATCTTCTTCACAATCATCAACTGGCAATAAATGATCTGGTGAAACTTTTAGATTATTAGTTCCTATCCCGCAACCAACTGCAATTGCCTGATAATAAAATGTTAATGTATCCGTTTCATTAATTGGTGCAGGTTTTCTCCATATGACCGTATTATCGTCCCAATAAACCTCTTCCATATTTGGATACCCGCCACTATCATAGATAGTGCAACTCCAATTGATATAGCGTAGATTACAGGGAAGTTGATCTTGGACATACCCGCTAAAATCGATAATATAGTCTTCATATGGATTACGAATGTCTACTTTAAAGTATACAATATCTCCAAGATAGACCTCAGCATAATCAGACCATCCCGATCCATCATATACGTACTTTTCAACTTCAATAGGTGGTAATTCTACTTCCTCTTCAATAACAAATGTATGAACTGATGAGGTTTTGCGGTTATCACTGGTATCATTTGCCCAGATAAAATATTCATAGGTTCCTATTTGAGGGTATGAAGATTCGAAGTATTCATTATTGTTCATGGTAAAATTCTCAGATGATCCAAAAGGACCAGTAATATTGACCTTTACGGTATCAACTGCAAAATCATCTATTACATCACAGGTAATATTAACCGATCCATTTACCACTTGAGGATTTGGATTCGCATCAATGTTATATATGTGTGGAGGGTCTGTATCTTCTATAATTGGGATGGTAGTAACTAAAACATCATCAAGGATTTGACCATAGAAGTCACTGGTTAGCCCTACAAATGAAATATTATGTTGTCCAGTATAGCTACTTAAATCAACAAATTGCTCTATATAATTGTGTGTAAAATTATATTCATACCAAACAAGGTCCCCTATTGCATAACCATCAATCCAGATTTCTAGACTTCCGCTGTGCGAAATATCTTCAGTACCACTCCAAAAATACAGTTCCGTATCCGAACCAAAGGTCAATTCTTGGGTGATTAATTGATCTCCACCAGCCCAACTATACGCCCAATGAGATCCACTATGAGCATGACCATAACTACTATCAGTCCATCCCGAGTTTGTCCATCCTGCTAGTGGAAAACCACTTTCAAATCCTTCATCAATAAGAGTAATTGATCCATATGGTGCAGTACTTGTTGTTTTGGCTTGATAGGAATTAGATTCTTCACTATATACAATATCTTCTTGTGTTATGATGTTTAATTGTTTTTCATTCAGAATTATTCCAGCGCCAACTGCTGAAAAAATCATTATTCCAACTATTGATAATACTATAATTGCATGTCTAATATTCATACGATACCCTCCTACTTTATGTAGAGTGTAAAGATATAATTATTTATATATTAATTATTGATAGTATACTTAATATACTTTCCGGTTTTATTATAAACAATTTTATATATAAAAATTCAAGTAGAAAATATAAATATTAATTTCATTGACAATTATTTTCACAAATAATTATCCTTTGAGCAACACATTTATGTTTATTTAATATTTTATATACAATTATTTAAAATGAATTTTAACTTAGGAAAATTATGTCTTTTTATAAGATTTTTTTCAATAATTTAAATGAGATTCTATTGATTGAAACATTATTACGATACAGAATTACTAATAACATTTGATGAAAATGACTGTAAAAACCTATTATTAAAAAATGAATAAATAATGGTAAGCGTAACTATTGATTCAAGAGCCAACAGAGAGTAAGCGTTGAGGGTATAATGCTCATACCATATTCTATCAACTTCAAAATCAGCAAGTAATTTTTTAAATATTAATTAGATAATACAATTTGGAGTATTGCAATGGGATATTATGATGGTGAAAAAAACGTACAAGAATATACCAAATTGGCTGAAGAGTATGATGCAACAGAACTAATTAATATTCTTCTAAAATATCTAAAAGAGGAATCAACTTTGCTTGAACTGGGCATGGGTCCAGTTAAAGACCTTGATATCTTAAGGAGATATTACAAGGCTACAGGTTCTGATAGTTCCCAAATATTTGTCAATAGATATAAGAAAATTCACCCTGAAGTAGATATACTTCAGATTGATGCAACAGACATAAGAATTCAACAGAAATTCGATTGCATATTCTCAAATAAGGTATTAATTCATCTTACAAAAGAAGAATGCAAATCATCATTAGAACAACAAAAGAATATCCTAACTCCTAAAGGAATACTTTTTCACACTTTTTGGTATGGAACTACAACTGAGAACCATGATGGTATGTTATTCACATATTATACAGAGGATTATTTGAGAAAGATGGTAGAAAAATATTATAATATTATTAGATTGGAAAGATATTCAGAAATGGAAAAAGATGATTCTATCTTATTAATATTACAAAACAATGAATAATTTTCTCCTTCTTCATCCTACGACATTAGTAATTATGCTACTTTTTCTTAAACAAATAGAAACTTGCTGATTTTGTGTATCCTACTCCCCTATTTGTTTTCTCAAGCAGTTCTTTTGTTACAGTAATATTTTTCTTTGGAATGAAATATTCATCAAGATTTTCTGTTTTTAAATAAAATTTCTTGTTTTGATAATTGATTACTCCAAAGAATGTGAAATCTTCATCCAAATATGCCATACTTGCATCACCATGACTATTATTTGCCATAAGCAACCCATTCTTTTTTAATAGGTCTTTACAATATTTGGAAATAAATCCTGCATATAGTGATATAAATAAATCTGATGAATCGTTTATTTCATCGAAATCTTTTCTATAATCCATTGGGAAATATTTCAATGTAATATCTTCATCATATGTTTTATTTTTTAGAATGTAATCTACTATCTGTTTGTTATTTGAAAAGAATTGTTTTGCTTTTCTGTCTGTGTCAATATAATATGTTACTGGAAAGAAGAATGATGGTGTAATATCAATATAACTTCCTGGATATGTTGCAGTTGTAATCGGGAAATTATCATTCAGTAATCTGAATAGACCATATCTATCACCAATCCTTTGTATATACTCTTCATAATCTTTGATTGATATCATAGCAACAATGAAAATATTTAGTTGTAAAAATAGTTTTTTACATCATAATCTGCAAATATGATTAAATTCATTATTACATAAATTGAACACAGAGTTCTTATTACTTCCGTCGGCTTCTGGTACACTTTTTTTACCTATAGAATTTGACATTTGTTTCGATATCATAATCAGCAAGTAATAACATTCTTTAAGTTTCATGTGTTACGATATTTAAACGAAGGTGTAAAGATAATATGAGTGGAACCAAGGGTAGAAGAGATGTATCTCCAGATAAGAAACCTGGACCTATGACAAAGAAAGCAAGAAAGGAACGTAAGAAAGAGAGAAAAGAAAAACATAAAAAAATTTAATTCAACATCATAATCAGCAAGTAATAATGAAAATATTGAACAGATTGCATCCATGAATAAAGGAAAATCTGTTGGGTTTTAAATTCTTTGGCAAAAGATGTTAAAATAAAACAAAAATAATATGTATATTTTTATTATAATATTACGATATCTACCATATAATAAGATATAGCGTACCATTGATTCATATTTTATAATACTCATGTTTTATTGCCTCAATAAAAAAATAAAATAATTTTTGTTGTTCATAGTTATTCATCTAGTGAACATACTATATATTCTCTGATAATTTCATATATACTTGCATCAGAAAGAATTCCAGCAATTACTAGGTATTTCAACTATGATACATGAAAAACAGTAATAAGTCTTAATTTCAATTGTATTAATTTCATAGGATAGAAAAGTATTTTAATAAAAAATATTATTAATAAGTTTATAGAGTGATTTAAAAATGAAACGAATTATTTGCCTGTTCACCTGTTTCTGTTTACTAAGTATCATATTTAGTGGATGTGTCGAAGAAGAGCCATATGATGGCAGTATATTAAAACCGTCCGAAATAAAACAAAATTATGAAAAATATAAGGGATTAAATGTTACAGTTCGAGCAGTTTTTTTCTGGGGTGCTATTACTATAATAGATAAAGAAGAGTTATTCGCTGAAGGCGAAAAAAATATGACTGAATTATTATTAAACTGTCGATTCCATGAATCATTTAATGAAACAGCAATTCTTGAAGAAATTAGGGCGACTCAGCCGGAATACAACGAGTATATTTTATCAGGTTGGATTGAAAAAGGAGAACGTGGACCACCCGGTCGCATAGTAATTACAGAAATGGAAAAAATAGAGGTATAATCTACTTTCAGCATACAAACCCCCCATATATTTTTTTTAAAACCAAACTTACTATTATGTACGAATGATAATAAACGATATCATTTAATTCATCGTTTTAATAATAAATCTTGTTTATTGCAGGCGATATCTTTTTTTTATGATAAAAAGTATTGCAATAAAAAGAAGCAGGATTCCAATAGTATACATTGGTGTTTCTTTTATTTGTTGAGCATCATTCAGTATTCCTATAGAGTAATAGGTAATCCATTGGGATTCAGTTCGATCCCACCAGGTCAAATGAATTATTCCTTCATGGTCAACTGAGAATCGTGGCCAATTCGAATCATTATTGCTTTCTTTTGTTACCACTTCAGCAGCGCTCCAGGGCATATGAATCGGTTTATAGATCATAACAATATCATAGTCACTTCCTTTTGTATCATATGATGTTTGATCAGCCCATGCAACATAGAGCGTATCCGATTCATCAATAACCATCATAGGCCATTTACAATTGCTGGTACTTGTAGAAGAGAGTAAATCAATTGGTTGCCAATTGGATTCAACTGATTTTTTTCGATAAAAAATATCCGAATCTGCTCCATTATCAAATAAATTGGAGTTATCATTCCATATAACATGAATATTGGATGAAGAATCAATCACGATACTTGGATCTGAAGAGGTTCCATAACACTGTTCAGATATCAACTCAGCCGCTTCCCATGTGCCATTTATCAACAAGTGTGTATACAAAATATCCTTTTTTCCTGAGGGTGTTGTTGCCTCATACCAGACAATATGAGACATATCTGAATGATCAATTGCAAGGATTGCATCAGATGCATCTTGTTGACTTCCTGAAGTAACTAGTGCAAGGGTACTCCAGTTTCCTCTTGCTGGCTTATAGGTATAAAAAATATCCATATCCTCACCTGACTGGTTCAAATCAGTGTTATCTGACCAAATGACATGAAGGGTATCATAGGAATCGACAGCTATTGAGGGACAGGAGCATACCCCTGTACTTTGTATTGATAGAAGATGGGGTGATGACCAATTCTTCTGCCATTTTTTATATGTATAAAAAATATCCCAGTCTAATCCGGCATTTTCAACATCTGTTTGATCTTTCCAGACACAATGAACCGTGTTGTTTCTATCAACTGCAATTGCAAGACAATTTGAATCATTCACACTAGTCGTTGTGACCAGCTCAGTTGTTGTCCAGTTCTTTTCCTGCTCTTTATATGAGTAGAAGATATCCCAATCTTTACCTGCATGAAGGATGTCACTGTTGTCTTTCCATGCAACGTGAAAGGTATTCCTATAATCTAATGCAACACTAGCTCGGTACGTATCGGACTTGCTTTCTTTTGAAAGGATTGATGGTGTTGACCAAGAATACATTGATTGTACCGTACTTGCTGATACTAAAAGAAATATGCATATTAAAAGAGAAATGAGGGTCTTTTTTTTCATTGAAACCTCCTTATTTTTTTCTTTTATTATATAGTATAATCCCACTGAGCATGAGAATAATCACAATTACTAACATACCAATAATAAACGGTATCGACAATCCTTGGTTCTGTGGTATATCCTGGTTTATATCAATAGATGGATCGATATAGTATTCGATATATAGATACGGGTCCTTATCAGTTCCTGGTTCATCAGCAAAATAATGACCATTACGATGCTCATCTAACTGTTCACCATACGGTTGCACATCAAGAAAATCATGGGCATATTCACGGCAGCAGAAATAGGTGAATCCATTTTTACTTATAGAACTGATACCGTTTTCATTTAAGACAATTTCATTATAGGTATCAATCTCCCATGAACTGGTATTGCCAAAATTTATCGTTCCAATAAATCCATAATCATCATAATCCACCCCATCCGCTCCATCCTGCCAACTTACCACACATACACTGCTTTCATTGGTAAGCATACCATAAATATGAAGGGATGCATATTGAATAACAGCTTGTGGTCCTAAGATAGAGGTATCAAAAGGAAAATAAGACCGTGAGATAACATATAAATCACCTTCTTTTGCATTGTATGCTGCAAGGATGCCCTTTGAATAATCAGTCCAATTATCATACTTCTGATTTCCCATTGGACTGTTTCTAACATCATTCCAGGTATCCACATCAGAGGTCCCAAGAAATTTAGATACCCCATCTGATAGTTCGCTATAGACAATTGCTTTTTTAATATGAGTTGTTTTGTTATCTTCTATTTGCACCATACTACTAGCGATTTCAAATGATGATTTCATGATACATTTTTTCGATTCTTTTTCAGATAGATACATATCCATATTATATTGTTGCAGGTTTTTTTTTATCTTGTTATCTTTAATAGTCCCAATAGTATGAACCAGTAAAGATCCTATAATACCAAATAGTATGCATAAAATAATAATAAGATAACATATTGTTTTGATGTTTTTTGTACCGCCTTGAAAAATGATTTTTTTTGGTATCATTAAACAAGAAATGATTTCTTTTGTATTAATCAATGTTTTGGTATGCTCAGTAATGAAAAAACAATTCATTTCTCATGATTACTTAAAAAAAACGGGATGCAAGAAATAGTATGTGTTAAAAATAGGATATGAAAAATAGTATACTTTTTTCTTTCATTATTAGACTTCATCTTTTTGAACCCTACTAGTTTGTTTTCAAATAGGTATCCAAAAAATCAAAGGATCTCATATGGATAAACAAGTTAATTTTATTATTTCTTATTAACATTATAATTAAAATAAATTATCATCAACATAATGATTAAGAAGATATTAATATAAAAAAAAGAGAGATGTGAGAGAATAAATCTCTCAAGAGTTTTTTCTGTGTTCTATGTTCACCAAACTAAATTCCTAGGTTTAGAGGAATTTATAATAGGTGATATCCAAGCTGTCTTCAGCAGAGTTACCGACACCATCTTCTGCAATAACCTTCAAGGTTGCAGCGCCCATGTTCTTCACAGCGACATAGGTATCAAATGGTGCTTCAGTGTCTTCACCAACGACTTCACCGTTCAGCAAGAATTTGACAACAGCAATACCTTGGCCGTCATCAGCAGTTGCTTCAGCAGTGAATGCACCGATGATGAATGGTTTACTCATGCTTAAGAGTTTATTGCCGAACAAATAAAGACCTGGTTCTGGTGCAGTGATAGATACAGTTGGTGGTGAGTTATCGATACTGAAACCGGTTGTTCCATGGGAACCTTCATTACCAGTTGCATCAACACCCCAATACTCAACAGTAT
>Ga0272441_10000960_pt1 | contig 62490 bp, 62 predicted proteins | sample SSMProp6N_FD_193582 | JGI IMG/M metagenome (GOLD analysis project Ga0272441, IMG submission 193582) | Marine sediment archaeal communities from Little Sippewissett salt marsh, Falmouth, MA, United States - SSM-Prop-6N | ecosystem: Environmental > Aquatic > Marine > Wetlands > Sediment ... | reverse complement strand
GTGCCGCCGGATAATTTACACCCCCTGGAGGCAGCTTCCATTATTCCTGACAAACCACCGGTAACAAGGATCGCATTCTCCTCAGCTATGATCTTACCGATCTTCTCGGCACTCTGATAGGCCTTATAATCACACTTATGCCCGCCTATTACAGATACTATCCATCTTCTGTCCCGTCTGACCATCCTATTATCAGCCCTCGACTTTTTGAATTCTTTATAGGGTCCGCTGGTTTTATTTAACCAAAATTATAATGCTTTTTGACAGGCTCATGGATTTGCCAAACACACGCCAAGCCCTTTGGGAAAGTCACAAGATCCCCCCTGCCGAAACTAACGCTCTGGCCATCCTTTCCTTGGACAGTTGCTTTCCCCTCTAAAAGATAACATGTTTCCTTCTCATCATAGAACCAATCAAATGTCGATATCTCTTTTTTCCAAATAGGCCACGTTTTTACTTTCATATCCTTTAATTTTTCCTCAGCCGGTTTCTCAACAATTATCTTAGCCATATTAGCTTCCCTCCTGTATTTGACCATAGAAAAAATACTATTTTTTCTTTTTGTTCTTTTCTATAAGGACCCTTTCAATCGTAACGCGAAGCTGATTCAAGACATTCCTTGTCAAAAGAAAATGCGCCCTTAATTGCGGCTCTACCACCTGCATCTCAAACAGATCCTTTTCCTTTATATGTTTTATATTTATCTTCATATTATTTAGTATATTCCTCCAGTCTTTGTTTTAAACCATTAGCCGAGCTATCGTCCACAGTTTCTCTGCCTATTAATATATCACTGGTTGTTACATCCGCTCCGTAATAGGTCCTGTTAGCGACATTGTTCGGGGTAATTATCGCGCCCTGCACAGATGCCCCCGCGAATGCCCCCTTTGTCCTGGAATATGAAAATATTCCCCCCTTTAAAAGAATTTCGGCATTGACTTCCACATCACGGCCTACCGGTCCGGCTGCGACAGACACGTCAGCCCCTATAGTAACATTATCCTTCAATAACCCCTCCATCGAATTCTCGCCGACAATGATCAAGATCAGGTCTGTCGCCTGGCCTCCTATCTGCAATCCCCAGCTAACCTCTCCTATAGTGAAAAATGCGGGATTGCTCCATTTCCCATTTTTACCATCCCGCGACAGCATTACCCCCTGACCGTACCGTCCGCCCCATATGAACCCGCCCTTTACGGTATTCGGAAAAATACAGATCGCCTTGGCTTGCCTTAAAAGGGACTTCGGAATGCTTTTCTCGGGCATAAGCATCATCTCATCCATCACCTTAGCACAATTATTTATCCTCTTGTGCAACCTGCCCTCTGCCCTGACAGCAGGCACAAAAAAAACAATTATGACAGCTAATATAGTGACAGCGAACAGAATGTTTTTCATGTGACCTCCTGTATCAAAATTCAAGTTATCTTATACTTAAATAAGCGCTTTTTCAAGCGTTTTTATCCCTATTTTTAAGTTTCGATCCTTATGATCTTACCGCTTACAAGACCACAGGCGACGGCCCTGCGCGCCTGTTTTAAAATGCGTTCAAACGTTTGTCTGGATATATTCATGTATCTGGATGCCTCCAGATGCCTCATGCCCATGTGGTCGGCCAGCCGGATGGATTCGAACTGATCAATTCTCAAAACCACCTCGTCGGGCCTGCCCCTGATCCCTCTCGGGCTGTACTTGCTGACACGTGGAGTCGAGTTTATGGTCCTTTTCTTTATCGGCCTGCCCTTCTTGATCTTAATCTTTTTAGGCAAATTCATACGCTGTTCAGAAATCCTCCCTGTCAATTATATTGATAAAACTGTCAAAATCTACCTGTCCCTTAACTTCTATCTCAGCTTTTGCTATCCTCTCAGAGATGTATGGATGCGATTTATAATAGATATATCTTCTGATCGGACCTTTCTTTCTGATGTTCCGCATACACTTAAGTGACTCCACAACGCCTTCAGGATCAAATCCCGCCTCTTTTAAATACTTCACAGACAGCCTGTCAGCCTCGATTTCAGCCTTCCGAGAATATGCCATCATCAATTGTCCAAGAGCGGCCCGGGCCTTCATTACCTCTCTTTTATCAGAGCTTAAACCTATGGCTAAAAGCATAAGGATATTCGAACCCAGGCCTGACTGCAGCTTCTTAATACTGTGTTTTGCCGCTACATGCGCTATCTCATGCGCCAATATGGCCGCGATCCTATCATCTGTCTCTAACATATTAACCAGGGAATCGAATATGTATATGTACCCGCCCGGGATAGCGAACGCGTTGTATTCATCATCGCGTTCAGCGGCCAACACCCTGAACCTATATATCACATCATCCCGGCCGCATACAGAGGCGATGCGCACGCCTATATCCTCGATCCTTTTCTGGATCAGGGGATCTTTAACCTCATCATATTTCTTTTTCACCTGCATGGAGATCTTTCTTCCAATTTGTTTTTCCTTTTCGGTAGAAACAAGGATCAGATCATCCTTCTTGGTGTCCTTATTATATGATCTTTTAATAAAGGCGTCCGCCTCATCATGATGCGCGATCCCCAACATGAATATGCACGCTAACGCGTATGCGAGTATGCTTTTATTCATTTTTAATCCTTCATGAACCTATGGGCTTCTCTGCGAGACATCGCGGCTTTATAATCGGATAGATCGATAGCGATCAGATCGGGTCTTTTGTTCTTTAATTTTCTTGCTTGAGACGGGTTATTCTGTAGCCTTGTAGCGATATATTTAAATTCAGTACGGCAGTTAGGGCAGGTCTTTGCATCCTGTATCCTGATGCCCACTTCACGGCAACCGGCGCAGTCTCCCGTTGGATCACCCGCGATCAAAAGATGCTCTTTGACGTCATCCAGATCAAATTCCTGCCAGACCCTTATGCCGCATTTTGAATCACTCATTGTACACCACCTGATATTGATTATATTATCATTCATCACGTCCTTCAAGAGGTTTTTGAAAAAGAATCCGCGAAAGGACGGCTTGGCAGGTGCATATTCTAATATTACACTGCTTGCTAATGACAAATTACCAATAACAAATGACAAATAAATGACTAATGTCAAATTAAACAGAATATGATTTTTGTCATTTGTCATTTGAAATTCATTTGCTATTTGGAATTTGTAATTTGGTATTACCCTTGGTTGCGCTGGTATATTTTTCGAGCGGACGGAAAACATTTTCCACTAATATGCAATAATCATCATCCATATATTAGCCTTGACAAATCGCGTATTATATGCGAAAAAATTATGCATGGAATACATCAAGTGCCCACATTGCTCGAGGAAATTGCGAAAAACAGCTATTCGATGCCGCTACTGCAGGCGCGTACTTCGCGAGCATAGGACAAAGAACACTTTAGGGCCATACCTGAAAAAAATCAAGAGGTCAGTCTCGCATTTGCTGAATTATAAAAAAAATACCGAGTCCTGTCCCTGGTCATTGGTCGACATTGTAGTGATATCATCCTTTATAATAGTCCTCATAACCATGGATCCCCTTGGCCTTGGAAGCAATCTGGTGCGTTCTATTAAAAGCAACTTTTTCATCTTCACAAAAGAGCCAAAACTCTTATATTACTTTTCGACATCTGTGTATTCGGCGATAATCAAGGCCGTCGGCATATCATTAATAATCCTTGCTGTTTTCTTGAGGCGCGTGCCATTCTGGAAAACAGTCGTATTTTCCGGCTCAAACAGAATCAGGAAATCTTATGTTCCAAAATTCATTATGTTTATCCTGGCCTCTGCATTGATAAGACTGATGAGCATAACAAATCCGTTGATACCAAACATACCTTTCAGATCTGTTTTTCCCGAGGCCATGCTGATCGGAAATATCACTTTAATATTCGCTACGATCCTCGTAGCACCGTTCATAGAAGAGGTCCTTTTTCGAGGCTTTCTATACCCGGCTATCAACAAATATACGGGCATGTACCCGTCAATTGTTATCACTTCCTTGCTTTTCACTTTCGCACATTACCCTCAACTCAAATACGATCCTGTTTTTGTGATAGTGATCATGTCTCTTAGCCTGATAATCACAACGGTAAGGGCTAAGACCGGTTCGACTTGGCTTGCCATATTGATGCATTTTATGTATAATTCTACGTATGTTGCTATAGGGCTTTTGTATTATTTCTTTTACATTTATTGAAAACACAACCTTACACATGAAACACATTTTAACGGGCTCTTGTATAATCATAGCGGTTTTAGCTTTCCGGATCTGTGCCTCTGCCGACACATCATTTGTAAATGATTCACTTTCCAGGATAGAAGCGGATATGTTAGATGACGCTGACTATGCCAGCGCGAAAAAGAAACTGTGCGTATTGGTAAAGGATTATCCGCATAAAGCGAACATCTATAAGCTTCTGTGCCTGGCACATTATGGCCTGATGGAATATCAAAGGGCCCATCGATATATCTTGAAGTGCCAATCCCTTAAAATCGATGATACATTTAAGGATCAGGTAACATATATCTCCGAAAACATAAAAAAGAACCTAATGGACCTAAGGTTTATTGAACGTATAAACTCCATCTCCGTTTCCGCTACTACTGATAAAGCAAAAGAATTTAAGGACATCATACGAAATGAGCACCTTAAGATGATAGAGATACTGCTCTCCGAAGAGACCATATTCCCCGCCCTTGTTTTGAGCCATATTAACTGGATAAAACGGAACTTTCCGAAAACTCCGGGTATTTACAGGCTGGCCGGTGATATTCAGTACTCGTCTATGCTGTATGATAAGGCGGAGGCTTCTTATAGAGAATCTGTCAAAAGATATCCGGATGATCCCGATCTCAACAAGACATTCGCTGATTGCCTGGTTGCCCTCGGCAATTTTGACGAGGCTAAGGTGTATTACGCTAAAAGCGCGGCTTTATATGAATCGTTAAATGATGATAAATCCGTCCGGTATGCCTCGGACGTAAAGGACATAATCGTATCATTGCCGAAAAAATATTCGGACATAGACGATCTTATTTTAAAGGGCGATTACAAGAAGGCCGAAAGGCTTTCGCGGCAAAGATTATCACTAAATCGGTCTGATTACGCCGCTATGACTCAGCTCGGTGAGATACTCTGGAGAACAGGTAAAAGAAAGCAGGCTATAAATCTATTCAAAAGGGTCGTCAAAAGTTATCCCGGCTATCCTGTTGCGCATTTTCACCTGGGAAGGGCTTATATTTTTGAGAAAAGAACCGAGGCCGGCATGAAGGAATTCAGCATATTCGACAAGAAAATGAAAAATCTTCCCGACCTTGACGATGACACAAAAAGGTTCTACATATCCGCCCTGCACTATATCGGTTACCTTTATTTCACGATGAAAAATTATCAAAAGGCCGAGAGCATATGCATTAAAATACTATATCTTGATCCCAACGACCAGCGGGCACATTATAATCTGGCAACATGTTACTATATATTTTACCGAGATCTTTCGAGGACGTACGCGGAATTTCTTAAAGTCAGTGAAATCGATCCTGAATCAGACCTTGCTGAAAGCGCCAGATATCATATCGATTATCTCAGAAGGAACCCTGACCCGCTTTTCCTGGAAGACCTGAATTTTATATATGATGAGGAATAACAAATATGTGCCCCCGCACACTTGACAAACACATAAACATCAGGTATATTCTATTATCGTAATAAGAAGGAGGTGCGGATATGAAAAAAATATTATGTTTCGTACTTATATGTATGTATATCATATCGCTATCGAGCTTCGCCTCGGTCAATGAACCCCTTAAGAAGTTAGGTAAAGGCCTTAATAACGTAGTTTACGGATCTGTGGAATTACCTGACAATATCAATGCCACTAAATCAAAAGGCACAAAGGCATTTAATGACTGCACTGATAAGACAAAAGGCGATGTAGGCAGGTCTATAGCCCGCGTTGTAGGCGGACTATTCCAGATAGCCATGTTCTGGTACCCTGAAACAAGCGATGAATCTTACGTAAAATAAACATCGAAAAAAGTCGCATTATAAAGCGGGCCATATATTATGGCCTGCTTTTATTTCTTTATGATCTTCAGCAGGTCTTTCAACGAAAATGTGTTAAGCACGTCCTTTTTCTCCAGCCAACCTCTCCTGGCCACACCAATTCCGTATATCATATTACTGAAATGCCCCTTTGAGTGAGAGTCAGTGCCAATACCTAACTTAACGCGCAGGTTCTTTGCCTCTTTACACAAGACATCCCTCAACTCAAGCCTTTGGGGATGCGCATTTATTTCCAGCGCTGTATTAGTTTCGCGCGCATGCCTCAATATCCTGCCCATATCGATATCATAACCCTTTCGGCTTCCGATCAGCCTTCCTTCGGGATGCGCTATCATATTGACATATTTATTATCCATTGCCCTTAGACACCTTTCCGTAATCTGCTTCTTGCTCTGCATAAATCCCGAATGTATAGCGGCAATCACAAAATCCATTTCCTTTAATATGTCATCCCCGTAATCCAGTTTGCCATCATTTAAGATGTCCACTTCACAGCCCTTTAACAGCCTTACCTTCTTTTTCCCACTGTTATATTTTTCTATCTCTTTCATGTTTTCCATCACAGCTTTTTCGTCCAGCCCGTGCGCTATTTTCAGGCTCTTGGAATGATCGGTTATAACCACATATTCATAGCCTTTTTCATTGGCTGTATCGGCAACATCCAAAATGCTCAACAACCCATCACTGGATTTAGTGTGCATATGGAGATCCCCTTTCATGTCTCTTAATTTAACAAGCGTTGGCAGTCTGTTCCTTCTAGCGGCCTCTATCTCTTGTCTATCCTCCCTCAATTCAGGCGGTATGTATGACATGCCAAGGGCTTTATACATACTTTCTTCCGTCTTTCCGGCTATCCTTTTTAATCCCTTCCCTTTGTACAATCCATATTCATTTATCTTTAATCTCTTTGCCTGCGCGATCTGGCGCATTTTAACATTATGCGCCTTTGACCCCGTAAGATAATGAAGCATCGCGCCATAACTCTCCGCATCGGTTATTCTGATATCTATTTGGATATTCTCTTCTGTCATAACACTTGACTTAGTTTTTCCATGCGCTAATACGTTCTTTACATTTGTCATGTTCACGAACGCGTTCATTATCTTTTCGGGGTCCTTTGACTCTATAACAATATCAATATCCCCTATTGTCTCTTTCATGCGTCTCAGGCTGCCGGCATAATCAATCCTTTCAACTCCGTCGATTTTACCTAAATTCTCGATAATCTCATTTGCCGTCTCCATTGCTACATTCAATAGCGCCCTTCCTTCGGATTTTTCCAGATATTCAATGCCCCTTAAAATATTGATCATTGTCTTATCGCCCAGACCCGCAATATTCTTTATATTCCCTTCTTTTGCCATTTGTTTTAGCCGTGCTATTGATTTTACACCGGCCTTATTATACAGCGCATTGGCGGTTTTTGGCCCGATACCCGGTATCTCCGTGAACTTAAGGAGCGCTTCGGGGAAAGCCTTTTTCATATCCTCGTATGCCTGTATCCTCCCTTGGTGGATAAACTCCCTTATCTTTTCTGCCAGATCCTTTCCGATACCCGGGACCTTTTCCAATGTTCCCCTGTCGTTTATCACCTTGACATCTTCCGGCAGGTTTTCTATGTTGAGCGCGGCCTTCCTGTATGCCCTTATACGAAATATATTCTCTTTCTTTATCTCCAGGATGTCAGCCATCCTGCCGAATATTTCTGCGATTCTTTGATTTGTCATAAATTTCTCCCTGGCGGACGATCTATCTGCCAATTATCATTTTTATGGATACCATGAGCATAAGAACCCCAAATATCCTTTTCAATACCATGTCCGGTATATGCTGGGCAAAATGAGCCCCCAGATATCCTCCGATAAAAAATCCCATGCATACGAATACCGCGATGTTCAGCTTAACGTGCCCATTCATATAGTATTTATACGCGGCTAACAGCCCTATAGGAGGTATCATTATGGCCAATGAGGTGCCTTGCGCCTCGTGCTGTGATAACCCGAACAATAAAAGCAGCATCGGAACTATCACTATGCCCCCTCCTATTCCAAAAAAACCGGATAAAATTCCGGCTATAATGCCAACTCCAGCATAAAGTATTTGATTCATATTACCTCCTATATAACACATCTAATTGAGTTGAATTACTTGCCCAAGCCCGAAATCTATATAACCTTTACCAAAGTGATGCCTGAATAATTTACGCGCATTCTCGCCTGTACAATGCGCAGGCCCTATATTCTTAATCCCCATACCCTTAATACGCCTTATGACCAATTCGATGATAAAAGACGGATGCATCTCCAGATGAAAACCGCCAAATACCCCATATATATCTTTGCCAATTCTCTTTCTTGCCAAGTCTATCATATGCAATATCCCCGGATGCGCGCATCCAACTAATAGAACAATGCCATCCTTTGTTTCCAACGCCAGTGCCTGTTCACGTATTCTCATTCCGGTCGTCCCAATAGAATGAATGCCGGGCGCTATGACAACGGCCTCATTCGCCATCCTTATATCGACTTTATACTTCCCCTCTTTTATGTTGCAGCCCCTTGCCTTGCCCGGAATGAACAACCCGCATTTTTTATCTTTTCCCGATAGCGCAAAATCCAATCCCCCTGTGTGATCCCAGTGACAATGAGATATTACCACATTGCTTATGCGCTTTTTATCAATACCGAGCGCTGAAAAATTGTTCTTAAGGTGTATGGGAGAGGATCCTGTATCAAATAATATGCCTGTATCGCCTGTATCGATATATACGGATAACCCCCATGAGCTTATTAAGGTTTTTTTGTTTTTATCGACCTGATGATTATTACACGCTACGGTTAACTTCAACATAATCGAATATATTGCCTCTGCAAAGTATCATGTCCGGATCGAGCGCCCTTTTAACCTGTATCATTTCCTCAATGCCTTTTGTACCGTACAATTCTTTCAGATAATCTTTTCTCATCTTCCCTATACCATGTTCGGCAGATACTGTGCCTCCCAGGCTTACTGACTTTCTGACAAAATCCATGGATATCGCCTTTGCTTTCTTATACTGTTCGTTAGTCTTCGGAAAAAGGTTCATATGCAGGTGGGAATTCCCTATATGCCCAAAAAGATAGTTTTCCATATCTGTCTCATGTAATATCCTCATGTAATAATCCATCATATCATCCATCTTGCTATCGGGCACAGCCAGGTCTGTAGTGACTTTCGGCATATTGTTCCTTTTGGTCAGCTCGTTCATCCTCTCACCCAGAAGATGTCTCATATCCAGAAGACCCTGTCTGTCTTTTTCATTCATAGCTACCAATGTTTCATCCAGCGATACATTATGGTCTTTTAAGAGGCCCACCCATTTTTCTAACACGCTGTCATCATTATTTCCATATATATCTTGTTCAAAAAAAACACAGGCATCGGCATCCTCCGGTATTTTACTGTACACCTGTCTTATAAGGCTTACGGTATTTTTGTCAAAATACTCTATCGACAAAGCATTCAACAAGTCCTTATTTATCGATTTATTTGTATTTGAGATATCTCTTGCCCTTATAGCGAATTTATAAGCCTCATCCCTGTTCTTAAAAAAGGCGAAACAGCTTATAATGTCGTCGGGCTCTTTGTTGACTTTCAAGGCAACCTCCACGATGCATCCGAGCGTTCCCTCTGAACCGACAAACAGGTCTATCAGATCCATCCCTTTTGAGGCAAAATAACCAGCCGATGTCTTAGTCATGGGCATTTTATATGTCGGCACGGGGATATGAAATGTCTTGCGGTTTGACGAGGTTACTCTCAGGAACCCGTCTTTTTCAATAACATCTCCCCTTTTCACATCAATGTACGATCCATCGGTTAATATGGCCTTCAACCCAAAAACAGATCTCCGTGTAGATCCATATTTGAATGACCTTGCACCGGACGCATTGGTACCTACGGTTCCTCCTATAAAAGCGGTCTGCTCAGTCGGGTCATACGTGTAGAATAAAGCCTTCTCCGCGAGTCGTATCTTCATGTCCTTTATCGTCACACCCGCCTCAGCGCTTATGACCGGGGCGATCCCATCCTCATTAAATATACCGATCACCCTGTTAAGCCTTTCCATTGACATGACAGCCCCTCCAAACGGCACCCTTCCGCCGCTAGTTCCGGTACCACCGCCGGATATAGTTAAGGGCATCTTCTTGCCCAAGGCCTCTTTCATGACAGCGATGATCTCTTGTTCATTTTCAGGGATGTATAGTATGCCGGCTTTACCTCCGAATATATTAGATGAATCCTCAAGATAAGACCTTATAATCTCCGGTTCTTTTTTAACTATCAATTTATATTCTCTTTCCTTAAAACACTCAGCATTTCTTTATGGATAATTGAATTAGTGGCAAGAAGTTCTCTGTCATAGTGCGAATAGCAAGATCCATCGAATTTTGTCACGCTGCCTCCAGCCTCCATAACGATCAGGTATCCTGCCGCGGAATCCCATGGATGGAGATTCATCTCCCAGAAACCATCGAACCTTCCGCAAGCCACATAGCATAGATCAATCGCGGCAGAACCCAGCCTTCTTACAGCCAAGGATTTTTTTATAAAGGTCCGAAAATACTCCATGTTGTCCAGTTTAGTCGTCCTTATATCATATGCAAAACCTGTCACGAGAAGGGATTCTATCAATCTCTTTGACTTCGATACATATATCCTCTTTTTGTTCAAGAAAGACCCTTTACCTCTTTCCGCGCGAAAAAGCTCATCCCTTTCGGGATCGTATACGACACCCAGCACCGTTTTGCCCTTTCTCTCAAGGGCTATTGAAACAGAATATATAGGCAGGCCTTTGGAATAATTCGTAGTGCCGTCAAGAGGGTCCACAACCCAACGAAACTCCGTCTCATCCGGCTTTCTTGTGTCTTCTTCCGATAATATGCTGTGCCCCCTAAAGTGCTTTCTAAGTGAGGATACTATCATCTTCTCACAGCTCTTATCTACATCGGTAACAAGATTTATATCTCCTTTGTATGATATCTTTTTTATTTTTCCCTTGCGTCTCTTCGCGTAGATCCCCGCCTTTACGGCCGTCTCAACGGCAATTTTGATAAATCTGCTTTTCATTTTTTTGTCCTCGTTATTCGATCTTTCCTGCCCCTTCTGACCATCTCCTCCATTATCGCATCCACACCCCTGAACACATCCATTTTTTTCAGGATGTCTTTTTTTTCATCGACACCGCTTGCCCGCGCCGAACCGCAATATTCAATACCCAGCACCCTGAACATCATTTTTATTACCTTCTCCGCGCATTCGAACGATCCTTCGTCATTTCTAGCGCCGCACAAAATTATGGCCCCGCATTTTTTCTTGTTTTTCTCAATCTCCCCCCGCTGCTTCATATTTAACCATCTTGATTGCATCCTGTCCGCCATGATCTTAATCTGCGCGCTTACTGATCCGAAGAATATCGGTGAGGCTATTACAATGATATTTGACAGATCCAGGAGATTATATAGGCCATGCATATCATCCTTTATGACGCATCTGCCGGAGTCCACGCATCTATAACATGCCCTGCACGGTAAAATGTCCATATCGCTCAATATCACTCTCTTTGGGGATAGGGCATGCTTATTAAAGGACTTTTCAGCCCTGTCCAGCAATATATCCGTATTCCCTCCTCGTCGAGGAGATCCCGTAATCATCAATACGTTCACTATGCCTTCTCCGATACATTGTATAAATAACAAAAATCCGAAACAAACAACATCTCCGCGTTAGGTTAAGGTGACAATTTGTTTCGGATTTTCCGTAATGAAACTTGGGCAGAACTATCTACCTCAGCAGGCTGCCGTTACTCCACCTTTATCGCTTCTACCGGGCACTGCTGGGCAATTTCACTCACGTTACAGCCTGATGGATTACCGCTTTTAACATGCGCAACATTGTCATCACCCATTTCAAATACTTCGGGACAAGATGATGCGCAAAGACCGCATCCCGTGCATAGGGACGCATCTACCTTAACATTTGCCATTATCAACTACCCCCTTTCTTCTTTCCTATATCTTTTTTGTCTTTCGTTACCTTCAAACCTATCCTCTTGGCGATATCGTGAAACTCCTTCATATTTAATTCGTCAAGGTTTTTTCCCTTCTTACTAAGCTGTTCGTTGAATTTGATCGCCTTTTCCTGCATTATTTCATGAGTTTTTTTTGAGCCCCCGAACAGACGAAAATTCTTGCCTTTAGTGATCCTTACATGACCATCGTTAGAATCAAATCCCAGTCCTAACAGAAGACGCCTGTAAACTCTATTCTTCATATCTTATGCACCTGATCGCCTTTTCTGACCCTTCCTCTTACCTTTATGCCGACTTCCTGACCTTTGGCGGCCTTTTCCACTACCACATGGTTTATCTGCATAGATTTTATTTTCTGCTCAAAACTTGTGGTCTTGCCCTTAATGTATATCGTATCACCTAATGCCAATGTTCCCTTGCCGATCTTTATGACACCCGCCTTGACATGTGGAAAATAATGGGTAATCTCGCCTATACTTGGCCCGAGTTCGCTGTCTGTTCTCTTCTTACCAAATAATCCAAAGATCATGTAACACCTCCCATTTTAACCGTTTTCGATTATATCATATACTTCTGCAATATACAAGCCCAAGACATGCCACATAATCAGTTTTATACACCGTTAAGAGGGCATGTTTTACAGTCAGGGGCACGGGACTTGCATTTTTCCTTAGCCGTGCGCACTATCAGCGCATGAAATTCATTATACAGCCCGGTATCCCTCTTTAAATTTTCCGTGAATATGCCCTGCACCCGGTCATATTCAGCATCCTTGCCGACTAATCCATGCCTGTATAAGATACGCTTTGTATATGCGTCTATTACGAACACACTTCTTTCAAACGCATAAAGCAATATACTGTCAGCTGTCTCTTTGCCTATCCCTGATATCGAAAGAAGCTCATTCCTTAATATGTCCGTTTCAACCTTACGCATTTTATTAAGGCTGTACCCATACATCTTCTTTAAAAAGCCCATGAAATTTTTTAGCCTGAGCGCCTTAATATTATAGAACCCCGAAGGTTTGATAAGCTTCTTTAATCTGTTTAATGGGACACAAGCCAGTTTCCTGACATTCAACAGCCCCGCATCCTTTATATTCTTTATGGCCTTTTCAACATTATGCCAGGATGTATTCTGTGTAAGGATGGCCCCCAGCATAACCTCAAACGCACTATCCGCCGGCCACCAATCCTGAGGCCCGTACGCATCGTACATTCTATTGTAAATCCTTAAAAGCCTCTTCTCTGTAACACTTTTCAAATCTATACCCTCTTCCTCGCCAGTTTTATTCGTTCTTTAATAGGAGGATGGTCAAAGAAAAGATACTTGATGATCTTTGGCGGATCCTCGTCGGAAAGATTCATTTTCGACAATTTCCTCATTAACGAGATGAAATCATTTTTATCGCTGATGCTTTCTAGGGCGTATTTATCCGATTGCCGTTCCAGCATCCTTGAATACCATTTTGACACAGGCATCACAGTAAGCCCGTACATATGCATAAATAATAAAAAAGACGGGAACATGACTATATCATATATTGAGCCGGCGCCTACAAATCCCCTGATATGTCCCATTATAGCGCTAAGGACGAAAAAACCTATCGCCGTTACAGCGCACGAAGATGCGATCATTTTTTTCATATGTCCCATTTTATGATGCCCAAACTCATGGGCGCACACGGTTTCGATCTCTCCGTCCGTAAAATTCTCCAGAAGCGTGTCTGTTAGAAGCACTCTCCTGGAAGAGCCCATCCCTACCACGGCCGCGTTAGCCTTTTTTGTTTTCCTGCTGAAGTCTATCTTGAATATATCCTCCAATTTTATGCGTGATTTATGCGCGAGTTTTTTGATCCTATTCTTCAGTCCTTGATTGCTGATATCCGAATATTTATAAAATAACGGTATGATCAGGGTCGGCATGACCCTTGCAAAGACCACAGAAAACAACAACCAGGCAACTGCCAGATATATCCACCACAATCCTCCGCTCTTTCTTAATAGCGCATAAAAAAGCATTCCCATAGCAATAAAGAAGGGCATGGATATCATGCCCTTCTTTATTTCATCCTTTATCCAATCAGATATTGATTGATTTGAGAGACCATACTTATGCTCTAACATAAATGAAGCGTAGAAATGCAACGGTAGGCTGACTATATATTGACAAATGACAAAAAAGATCAGGTAGACAAATAGGGCAAGAAAATAATCATTGAAGACCGCGTACGATATATTCTTGAAATACGCTGACAGAAAGCATTGGTACGCGCAAAGAAAAATAACGGTCAGTAATATGTTTATGAAGTAAAGCGCGTACTTCTCTCTGGCGTATTTCCGGGATCTATCCTCCGGGCCCGCAAAACTCATATCAATTGATTTTGATAAAATAATTTGCCCTCCCCGAAGATCTCATTTATTGCAAAGCCGTCCTGGCTGTTCTCCTAATAGCGCTGTATTCATCTTCCAATACCCCCTTAAGAGCCTTTTTGGCTTTATCAGTGCCGATCCTGGCCAAACCCTCCGCCGCAACTATACGTATCTGCTTTGATTCATCATTAAGCAAATTGATCATGATATCCGTTGATTTTGGATCGGCCAGATCCATGAGCCCTACGGCTGCCTGATAACGTATGTCCTTTTCTCCGTTTGAAGCTATTTGCATAAGCACATCTGTTGATTCCTCCCGTTTAATGCCCGACAGACTCGCTATCGATTGTATTCTGACATTCCTGTCAGGATCACTGTTAATCATATACGCAAGCGGCTCCAAACATGATTTATCGCCGATCTGCCCCATAGCTTTACCCAAAGCGATTCTTACGGCCGGATCCCAATCGTTCACAAGCAACTTAAGACTTTCAACAGCCTTGACATCACCGATATCCCCAAGCGCCCTGACAGCATGCAATCTTATACGCGAATCCCCATCCTTCAACAGCTCTATATAGGTAGAGTATACAGACGGATCACCTATCTGCTCAAGGCTCCTGACGACATAATATCTTACGTTCGAATCATAATCACCCAACGCGGCTTTTAGCGGCGCTACAGCCCTCTTACTGCCCATTTCACCGCATACCTTTGCCACGGCCTTCCTTATCTTCACATCCTGATTCTTTAGCAATCCAGCCAACCTGTCTATCGACTCATCGTCGTTTATGCTCTTTAATGAACTGATCGCAAGCAGCCTTACCCTCAAAGGCTCCTCCTTGTTCTCAATGACATGCAAAAGATACGGCACAGCCTGTACCCCAGCCATTGACAAGTTAACTCTTGCATCCCTTTCATATCTTCTATCATGCAACTGCGAGATATACCTCTTTATCCTCGAATCAGCCGAGATGCCCGCATGCGCACTACTGTTAGCCAAAACCATTAATACGAGCGCCGCCAAATACATAATTCTGATATTCCGGTTCATGATCACCACCTATTCTGTTTTGTTTTTGGAATTTCTTTTAATCTTTGAAAGATCCCTCTTTCTTTTCCTTACTTCCGTCTCTATCTTTCTGTATTTCTGAAAATACGGCTTTAAGACATTCTCCATGTTCTCAAGTTTCCCCCTCATGGATAACACCTTCTTACCCGTATCATAATATAACTTTTCTTTCTTCAAGTTCTCGGACACGATGTCAAACTGTATCTTTCCAAGCTTTGACGCCTTCATGATCTCCTGTTCACTCTTTTTCGCTATTACGGTCGCGTCCTTTGAAAACTTTTTCATGTTGCCTTTAAGCTGTTCAAAGACCTTTGTTACCTCGGAATTAAAATCCTTCTTTACCATCTCTACCTCCTCTTTTTTTCTGAAAAATAATCGCTATCGCCTTCTCCAAACCTATATTTACATATCCCGCGTTTTGACTTTCTTATGAATTCAATAAGATGATCGACTTCCGCCCCTGGATTCAACTCAGATATCTTCGCTATGGCCTGTTCCGTATTTGCGCCAGATAGATATATCAAGCCGTAAGCCTTTTTTATTTCATTTATTACTTGCCGTGAAAAACCCGCTCTCCTGAGCCCGACAAGATTTATGGACCATACAACCGATGGACCTCTGACCGACATGTAGGGCGGCACATCTTTATTTACGCCCGAGAACCCCCCAATTATGGCTATCCTGCCAATACGGCAGTACTGATGCACGACAACATTGCCTGATATAAAGACAAAATCGTCAACATCTACATACCCCGCCAGCAAGGCGCCATTAGCTATTATTACCTTGTTGCCTATTCTACAGTTATGCCCTACGTGAGACGCGGCCATAAGGAAATTGTCATCGCCTATTAACGTTGAAGTGCCTTCCTTTGTACCCCTGTGAACAGTGACGTATTCTCTTATGACATTTCTCTTTCCGATCTTTAGGTATGTTTCCTTTTCCTTAAAGGCAATATCCTGCGGTATATTTCCTAGCACGGCGCCTACATGAACCTCCGTGTCATCGCCTATTTCTGTATATTTACATATATACGCGTGAGCTTTTACCTTTACGTTCTTACCTATGCTTACATGCTCATCAATGATGGCATATGGACCGATATCCGCGGTTTCCGATATATCCGCTTTCTCGTGTACAATCGCTGTCCTATGGATCGGCACTATTTTTTTCCCTTCTCTAAAATATCTATGACCTTATTGATCTTTTCCACGACACCCCTTATGTCGTCATCCTTTCGGACATTCAACCTAACCGAACCATCTCCGGCAATGATCCTATCAAGATCCCTCTCTACCCGCTTCAATGGCCCACAGAACCTGTGTGATAGGATCAGCCCCCACAGCAATAACAGCAGGAAAAGCGGAATGGTCACCATTATGACCATTGAATTTATCTTTTCTATCACAGGAAATAACGTATAGGCTATTGCCTCAGGGACCCCGATTTGGTTAGCCGTTAAAGTAAATATGAAATAATACAAAAAACTCCCAACAATCACTGTCGGCGCCAACATGGCAATAATTATTAGCAACAAATACCGCAACTGCGTCTTATTGCTTACAAAAATATTTAATCTCATGGTCTAACCGCCTTTTTTGTAGCCGATTTTTATATCATCGTAAAGGCAACTTGCCTCTGTACTTGTCGAGTCAGAATCCGTCATGAACGCTATCGCTCCAACATTGAGGGATGGCTTGGCTCCAAACAGTTTTACGTAATCATCATAGACATCCCTTTGTTCGTATTCCCAGCCCGGTTTTGGGCCTTTTTTAAGTACCATAACCTTTATGTTCTTTGAATATCCACTGGTACCACTCATGCCTTCCTCGAGTTCTTCCGCCCATATATATTCAATAATCTTCGAGCCCGTAAAAAAAGCGGCCGGGAATATCACGTAAATTCTCGCGGCAAAATCCTCTTCTTTCTTATTGTCGATAGATTCAGGCAGGCTTTTTTCCGGAAAACTGATAACACGCCATTTCCAGCCTATTATCGGGTGTTTTCCTATATCGAGATTGATCCTGTAGTAAAGGGCCGATGCCGCATTATCGCTTTTTGCCGTAACGTAAGCCCCATCATCGCCTTCTTTTTCCAGCCTGTACACAACCCTGCCCTTAAGAATCTTCTCTTCCCATTCCTTCAGGCATGATTCTTTAGAGAAAGAAAAATATTTGATAATGTCAGATGCTTCAAGATGCGGCCTTCTTGGCTCTATTATGCGGTATTTTACAAATACGGCCAATAGGATAACGGCCGATATTGACAGCGTAATTTTGATGTACTTATTCATCTAAAGTTTGATCTTATGAGCGTATTCGCCTACAATAGGTATTTTCCAATAGTTTCCCATCAGGACTTGAACGATACCTACTATACATATAATGCCCACTATTATGGATAATATCGGAGCCATTACCCATCCAAGAAAAGGCATGAATGTTAACACGAATATCCCAAGCTCAACGATTACCAGAACCAGACCTTGCTTCGCATGGAACAGGGAAAACTTATTCTCCTTATTAAAAAGGAGGGGAATGAAACATAAAAGACCCAAGTATGCGAATAACGCGAATACCTTCCCTTCTCTTACGATTTTTGATTCACCCATGGCCTACCTCTTCCTTTATTATTTAAGATATGATATTCTTTTATATATTGTAAAAGATATTAAGCAAATGTCAATAAAAAACCCCGCGTTGATTTCAACGCGGGGTTTTTTATTTCTATCGAGTTATTTAGAAACTCAACTGAACTGTGCCGACTAGATCAGTGGCAACATCATCATTTCCACCATTATAGTGATCCCCTGGAAAATACCATGCCCCTAATAGGCCGAATTGTACGTCTTCGGTATAATCCCATGTAAGGACTACGTCTATTTCACTGCCAAGGTATGTGCCTTGATCTTCTCTGGTGTTATTTGATATTTCAGATGTCTCATACTGCTGCCAGAAGTTCGCGTACACAGTTTCAACCGTTAGGCTGTCTGTCGGCTGTACGCAACCACTCACTACGATCTGATGCTGGTTTGAGTCCGCAGCATCAGGATAGCTGGGTGTCTGGTCCGCCTGGACACTTCTCGCGTCCTGGGCAGTAGCATAATACAAGCCTTGGAATTCACGGATCGCCGTGTCAAATTTACCCCTATACATCCTGTCCCAGCCGGTGTATGTACCTTCTGAGGTCGCTTCATTATCTTCTATGTTCTTATCTCCCGAATAATAGATGTACTCTACGCCTAGTTTCGGTTTCCACGCGAATTCATCCTGGAAATGCCTGCACTCTGCGCTGACATCGATCGCCCAACCGCTTCTATCTCTCTGCTCCAGCTGTTTTCTGCTGCCTACATACTGGCCGAACTGTATAGCTGTTTCAGCGGCTAATGTCCAGTTCTCTATAGGATCCATACTGCCCCTTAAACCGAGAGTATGTATCGTGTTGCCATCTTTTATGTTCCAACTTTCAATGCTTGAGTCTCTCTTGTAAAACCAGTAACCTTCAGCCTCGGCATTGTATATGTCGAACAGATAACCAACGTTAATACCGTACAGGTCTTCATCGTCATCCGCCTGTATGGCATTTTCCATTATCTTCGCGGCTATGGCATCAATCGTCCATGGGTCATAATCCAATGTGGCTCTGATAGCGTCAAAGGACCAAACAGATGTATATTCATCAGCGTTTATTGTCCCTTGCGGATCCTGCTGGTTCGCGCCAACAATGAATCCTTTACCAAACCAAAGATCCTGACGACCTACTTTTAATGTTAAAGGAGAATATAAGAACTCCTTTAATTCTATGTAAGCCAAATCCACACCAATACCAAATTCATCATCCGTGGCGGTATACCCATTGGCGCCAGGTAAGAAACCTGTAGCTGCTGTGATCGATTTAGCCCTTACGTCCCAGTCCCTCTGATTATACAGCCTTACTACTCCGGCTACGTTGTCCGTAAGATCCGCGTCTACCTGGATCTCAGTAGTGGTCATGAAGTAAGTCTGCCAATCGTCCTGGAGCCCTGTTCTTGTAGCGGCACCAGCTTCATTGTTCTTATCCAAATCATAGTCATTTCTGAAAATCGACCTTACGGTAAGGTCTCCAGAAATCTTCACACTCTGTGTCTCAGCATATACCATGCTTGTCAAGCATATGGCGCATGCTATTACACCTAGTATTTTTAATAATCTCATTTTCAATCCTCCTTAAAAAGCAAACAAATATACTATTATATCAATTGAGCATAACCTCTTGGTTATTACTCCTCATTATCTAATCACACCATCTATTATACAACATCGGCTATTTGTAAGTTTCCCCCCTTTCTTTGCCAGATTCAATGTTATATGTGGTGCTTATGACCATTTTTTCAATATACAGAGAAAGTATATCACAAAAGTTAGCTTTGTCAAGCCGACGATAAAATATTTCTATCCATTTATTATCTTAACAGAGTTTCTAAAAATATCGTCGATCTCATTATCATGCAGACCCAAATTCTCTAACATATTATATTGCAGATCATATCCAATAAAATCTTTTGGTTCATGCGCGTCATTATTAATTACCAGTCTGTTATTATATTTTTTTCCTATATTGACAACATGTTTGTTTCCCTTTGAATGTCCGTTCCTTGTCGTGATCTCAAGAAACACATCATTATCCTTAGCGAGCTTCGCGTCTTCTACCGTAATTTTTCCCGGATGCGCAAGAATCGTCACCCGCGCCTCGATAAATGCCCTATTGGTCCCCACAATGACAGGCTCAACAACAGTCTCTCCATGCCCGACAATAACTTTAGCGCCGTTCAATCTAGAGTAATTTACCAATCCCTCTATCTCATCTAACGGCGCGTGCGTTATCTCCACACCCGGCAATGCCTTTATCTTCCAATATTTATTCAAGGAATTACAGCACGTGACAAGTCTCGGAAGGACAAAGTCAATGTTAGACATATCCACGTGATCGGTTATGGCAACGGCCTCATATCCGGCATGCTCCGCCCTTCTTACCAGTTCACTGGGCAGAAGCACACCATCGCTAAAAAGAGAATGTGTGTGAAGGTCGATCATATCGCCTCATCTCCTTATACCGTTTTAAATTTTCCACAAACAACTACTAACAACTATCAACTAATAACTGACAACTAAAATGGCGCGCCTGCCCCGAATCGAACGGGGAGCCTATTCCTTAGGAGGGAATCGCTCTATCCAATTGAGCTACAGGCGCTGAATTTCATCTACGAATATCTTCTACCAGTTTCTTTAGCACAAACTAATTGCTGGGACTAATCCCGACTCTCCGCTATTCATGTTCTCAGTCCCGCTACTGCGGGAAGCTACAAGCGCTGAATTTCATCTATGTTTTTCTACATTCTGCTGAAGCCCTGAGCAAGTCCCGAACAAAGTGAGGGACGCGTCGAAGGGCTACAAGCGCTGAATTTCATCTATGTTTTTCTACATTCTGCTGAAGCCCTGAGCAAGTCCCGAACAAAGTGAGGGACGCGTCGAAGGGCTACAGGCGCCTGTAAAATTTTTACGAAGTAAAAATTTTACGGTTCCGCAATTCCACTTTACCGATTTCGAGCGAAGCGAGAAATCCTTTAGCGTTGCGGAACATAAATTATTTTATATTTTTACTATGAGACATCCGCGTTTGCTTTTGCGCGCACTTTTAAAGGTGCTCATACAATTATCGAAACGATTATAGCATATCTGAATTGATTTACAAGTTCTAATGCTGGGTTATAGAATAAAAAGTAGAGGAGGTTTTAACCTCCTCTACTTTTTATTCTGTACGCTAAATCCTAGCTGGGAAGAGTATCTGCCGTTGCCGTACTTGCTCCGGTATTAGTAACAGACTCCAGTTTAGCATTTACCTTACATGCATTTGGTGACGTTGGAGATGTCGCATAAACGCATATAGTAGTTCCAACAGTCCTGAAATATGCTCCGCCTTCTTTACATGTTGCCAGTATCGCGCTGCCCGGATCCAAACTAATTATACAGATCTTTGGTTTTTTATATCTTAAGAGTATTTTACACATTTCTATTATTATACCGATAAATTGATATTTGTCAAATTAACTTGTAGGGCACCTTTAAAGGCGCCCTACAATTTTTTATCTTCCACTTCCTACCGCATCAAGAACAATAACAATCCAATCGATACCATGAAAAATATGAACGGCGCCGCGATCTTCTTAAAAAGCGATGCCTCAAGCTCCTTCGCTACAAAATCTATCCTTTGCCTTTCTTTCGTGGTTCTTGATGGTTTGTCCGCTGTGTTTCTGCATTCCCGTTTCACAATGCCCTTCATTATCATAACCGCCAAAAAAAATAAAACAGGCATCAAAAGTAAAACGAAGCACATGTTACCCATGGCATCTCCTTTATAAATATGCCTCAAAGAGAGATGTCAGCTGGCATAAATCATCCACCATACCCAATAACCACTCAACACGCGAATCAAGAAATAACCTAGTCCTGTATACAAAGACGCGCTCTCCCTCAACTATAAAATCTCCCCTCGGCCCATTAGCCTGATATTGGTTAAAGCGGTACTTGCCTATAAGCTCCTTGTAGGGCTTTTCAAAATCAGGCGACTTAATTAAATGCTCCAGGTCCGATATGTCTGTCTTGACATCATCAGACTTAACAATCCTGCCTTTCTCAATGCTTAGCATTCCAAATGCCCGCTTTATATAACATGACACCTCAATAGATGACACAGAACCTTTCGATCCCGCATAGTTATCATGGATCCTGATTTCACAAGGCCTGCCGTTATGTGAGAACTCAACATGGTAGTTGGATGAGTCTGAGAATATCTTCAAATATATTTTTTCAAATCTGTTTGTGATCTTTTTCTTTTTGAACTCACCACCGGTTCTTTCCGCAATTTTCTGCAAAGCCTTAACCATTTTCTCATTATGAATGTTCATAGAAACAACCACTATGGCTATAATAGCTAACAGAACAAGTAATTGCATAATTTAGCCTCCGTCTCCTTACCTTCCCGCGTCCGGGACCGGGGTCCCGGACGCAGAATTGGTTACTTAAGGATATGTGATGGGTCGCCGCCTTTTTCTATCACGGCTTTTGCTTTGTTGATCCCTGCTCTTGAGAGTTTCTTTCCCGTAACCCGCATGGTCATAACTATTGGCCGCTCCATTGCCGTATTTGATAATAATATAATACCTGAAAGAACAATGGCAATAACCGAAAATACTATGGCAGGCGCGACTTTATTCTTCGCGATTATCGCGAATACGATCATCGCGATAAATGAAAAGAATATAAGCGGCATAAACATAATTAGATAAGCCCTAATACTTCTGCTTAGATCAATGAACATCACGGTGAGGCCTGGCAGCATCACATGAAGTGAGATAAAGAACTCATGATACTTCGGAACTTTTGCATACATAATCTCTATGAACACAATAGTTAAATATGCTACAATGAATATAAGGGCCGCATTAATAATATTTAACTTTTTCCTCATCAATTCTCATCCTTCTCTTTATCATCATTTTGGATCCCGGCATCATCTTCCATACCCGCATCTATATCGCTTACTACGAGATCTAAACAACCGCAGCTCTGCAACTCATTCATGCACTTTGGGCACATTTCCTCTTCACAACCGAGATGATGGTAGTATCCTGCTTTCGCGTTGCAGCACTCGCATCTTTTGTCATCTTCATCCTCGAACCAATCCTCATCACCAAACTTTATCCTTTGGTAGTGCCGGCCGGCTATCTCTACCTCATCCAAAAGGCAGCCTTCCACTTTTTTCTTGTTTTGTTTACAATGTTCGCATATTGTTGACATGGTAGGCCTCCTTCCCTTTCACCCAAGTATACCCAAGGAAAAAGCCAATGGCAAGTCACAATCGATACAAATAAAACTACCTATACAACATAGGTTTGTTCCACTTATTCGCCGATTTCATTAGATCGCGATAAAGGATGTCCTGGCAGGGCACTTCCGCAGGTAAAACTCAAAACTCTAAACTCTAAAACCTAAATGGTTCGACAAGCTCACCATAAAGAAATATGTTATCAAAGAAGGTTGGTTTTATGTTTTCTATTTTTGATTTTGAGTTTGTTTATGATTTAGAGTTTGAGGTTTAGGATTTAGACAGATTTAAGGGAGTTGGAATAGGTGCACCTGCCAAGGCATCATTTATTTACAGCCGTAAATATGGGCTATTCCGTATTGTATTTGATGAGCGAGAGGATGGGATGCGATTTGAGTTTTTCCGCGCCCTTAAGGAATTCAAGTTCTATCACAAATGCGATGCCCGCTATTTCGGCTCCGACCATTTCCACCAGCTTGACAACTGCCTCCGCGGTGCCGCCGGTCGCCAGCAGGTCATCCATTATTAGAACCTTACTGCCCTTATTGACGGCATCCTCATGCATTTCCAGTGTATCGGTGCCGTATTCTAGCGCGTAAGTGACACTGTATGTCTTAAAGGGCAGCTTTCCTTTTTTCCTGACAGGTACGAATTTCACCCCGAGCTTATAAGCCAGCGCGGCCCCGAAAATAAATCCCCGGGCATCGATGCCTACTATGGCATCGATGCCCTTGTCCTTGTAGTTCTCATAGAACATATCAATTGTGGTTCTGAACGCTTCGGCATCCCCTATCAAGGTGGTAATGTCCCTGAACACAATGCCCTTTTTCGGGAAATCCGGAATATTGCGTACGTATTTCTTCAGGTCTTGCATATCACCCTCCTTGATAATCTCTATTTTTTCGCACCGGAAGATTCTGTCATCGTTTTTTCCTGAGACGTAAGGGCCTCGCGCAGTTTTCTCTTAGCCACAGATTCCAGCTGCCTTACCCTTTCACGCGTAAGATCAAACCTCTTTGCGATATCTCTTAAGGTATGCTTTACTCCATCTTTCAACCCAAACCTTAATTCAATTATTTTTTGCTCCCGCGCGGACATCTTTTTCAGAAGCTCCTTTATCCTTTCATGCAGAAGGAAGTTGCTCAATTCATCGACAGTTGTGGCGATCTTTTCATCTTCCAACAGATCCATGAGCTCTGTTGTCCCGTCATCGCCTACAGGCGCGTTGAGGCTTGATACACTATTGGCCATTTCATTCAGTTGCTTTATGCGCTTTAGAGGGAGTTTCATGCGCCTGGCGATCTCTTTAAGTCGCGGTTTTCTTTTGTATCGATGCGACAGCTGATCCGCAGTCTTCTTGAACTGCATCAATAGTTCAATTACATACACGGGTATCCTGACTGTCTTTCCCTGGTTGGCTATTGCCCTGGTAACATACTGTTTGATCCACCATGCCGCGTAAGTCGAGAACCTGTACCCTTTATTTGGATTGAATTTCTCGACCGCTTTTATCAGGCCGAGATTACCCTCTTCTATCAGATCCAGCATGGGGACACCAAGGTAACTGTATTTTTTGGCGATGTTTATAACCAGCCGCAAGTTTGACTGGATCATTTTTTGCCGGGCCTTCTTATCATTTTTTTTGACCCGCCTGGCAAGTTCCAGCTCTTCTTTCGGAGTCAATAAAGGTACGTTCTTGATATCTTTCAGGTAAAGCTTGAGACTTTCCATTGATCCGTGTGCCCCCTTTTTTTTTAATTATACATTAAGCGCCAGAGAAATTCTATTTCTATTTTTTTCTATTTCTTTTTCTTTTTTTCTTTCATATCCTCGATACCCGCTTGAGCCGCCGCTAGTTTTGCGATAGGCACCCTGAAGGGTGAACAACTCACATAATTCAACCCTGCCCTGTGGCAGAACTTGACTGATCTAGGGTCACCGCCATGCTCCCCGCATATACCGCACTTCAGCGAATTTCTTGATTCCCTTCCCTTTGTAACAGCTGTGTTAACCAGACTGCCAACACCTTCCTGGTCAATCGTCTGGAAAGGATCATCGGGCAGGACCTTCTTCGCTATATATTCCGGCAGGAACACACCGGCATCGTCACGGCTGTAGCCGAATGTCATCTGTGTCAGGTCATTCGTGCCAAAAGAGAAGAACTCCGCTTTACGGGCAACCTTATCAGCCGTCAACGCGGCTCTGGGTATCTCGATCATCGTACCGACAAGATATTTTACTTTTGATTTCGCTCCCTTGATTATTTCATTGGCGGTCTTACGGACAATCTCTTCAAGGAAATCATATTCATTTACTGTCCCAATGAGAGGTATCATTATCTCAGGCAATACCTTTATAGCTTCTTTGGCCACCTTAACCGCTGCCTCTATTATCGCCCTGGTCTGCATAGCGCAAAGCTCGGGGTAAGTAATACTTAACCTGCAGCCGCGATGCCCCAGCATAGGATTTAACTCATGAAGGTTCTTGACAAGCGCCTTTATCTTATCCGCGTTTACTCCCAGGCGTTTTGCCATTTCCTCCTGGCCCGCGTCATCATTGGGCAGAAATTCATGCAACGGAGGGTCCAGCAATCTAATAGTTACCGGCAGACCGTTCATTTCCCTGAATATACCCTCAAAATCCTCTCTCTGATACGGCAGCAACTTATCCAGCGCCTTTTCTCTGGATTCTTTGTCACGCGCCAGTATAAACTCACGCACGGCCCATATCCTTTCGCCTTCAAAGAACATATGTTCTGTCCTTGTAAGGCCGATCCCTTCCGCGCCCAGATTTCTTGCCGCCCTCGTATCCTTCGGAGTGTCGGCATTTGTCCTTACACCGAGCTGCCTATGCTGGTCAGCCCATTTCATGACCTGTACGAACATCTTATATATCGGGCTCTTTTTTGCCTCGGCATTATTCTCAACTACACCGGCTATGACCGGACTGGATGTACTCCTGATATTTCCCATAAGGACTTCTCCCGTAGAACCATTTAGCGATATATACTCACCCTCTTTTATTGTCCTCTCATCTACCGTAATCTCTTTTTTGGTATAATCTATGTTCAATGCCCCGCAACCGGCCACACAACATTTACCCCATCCTCTGGCGACAACAGCGGCATGAGAAGTCATGCCCCCGGTCGATGTCAATATACCAACAGCCGCGTCCATACCCGAGACGTCTTCCGGTGATGTTTCGTGCCTTACGAGAATTACTTTCTTGCCCTCCTTTTTCCATTGCTCAGCGTCACCGGCTGTGAATACAACCTGACCCGACGCCGCGCCCGGACCGGCAGGCAACCCCTTGGCTACTTTTTCCGCGCTGTTATACGCGGCCGGCTCAAATACAGGAAACAGCAACTGGTTCAGCTGGTCTCCTTCTATCCTCATGAGGGCCTCTTTTGGCGAGATCATTTTTTCCTTGACCATATCACAGGCTATCTTGACAGCCGCTATGCCCGTGCGTTTGCCGGTCCTTGTCTGCAGCATGAACAGTTTACCTTCCTGTATCGTGAACTCAACATCCTGCATATCCCTGTAATGCCTTTCGAGTTTATTTCGGATGTCATTGAGCTCCTTATACATTTTCGGCATCTCTTTCTTCAGATCCTGTATTGGCTCGGGCGTTCTGATACCCGCCACAACATCTTCACCCTGAGCGTTTATCAAAAATTCGCCGAAGAATTTCTTTTCACCGGTAGACGGATTCCTTGTGAAGGCAACACCTGTGCCTGATGTATCCCCCATATTACCGAATGCCATTGACTGTACATTCACCGCGGTACCCAATAGCCCCATTATCTTATTGATCCTTCTGTAGGCAACCGCCCTATCAATATTCCATGAGCCGAAGACAGCGTTAACCGCGGCCATCAATTGATCCTTCGCGTTATTAGGAAAGGGCTTTTTTATATGCTTCTGGTATACATCCTTGTACTCACCTACGAGCTCTTTGAGCTGTTCGGCCGTAAGATCGGTATCTAACCTCGCGCCATATTTACTCTTGATCACTGTCAATTTCTCTTCAAAATGCTCATGGTTAACCCCCATGACTACATCACCGAACATATCAATGAACCTTCTGTACGCGTCCCAAGCCAGCCGCTCATTATTTGTCTTTTCGGCCAGCCCCATCACGGATTGATCGTTCAACCCCAGGTTCAGAACCGTATCCATCATGCCGGGCATCGAAACGGCCGCCCCGCTTCTTACGGACACAAGCAGAGGGTTTTTGGTATCTCCCAGCTTTGCCTTCATCCGTTTCTCCAACTTGGCCAATGCCGTATTGATCTGGACCCGCAACTCCTTGGGGTATTTCTTCCCATGCCTGTAATAGTAATCACATACCTCTGTTGAGATAGTAAAACCGGGAGGTACGGGTACTCCTATATTTGTCATTTCAGCTAGATTCGCTCCCTTACCGCCAAGTAATGCCTTCATTTTAGCGCTGCCTTCGGCCTTACCTCCGCCAAAGCTGTACACATACTTTTTTGCCATTTCCTTTTCCCCTTTCTTTTATCTCTTGTTCTCCTTCTCGGATTTTTTCAACTTTGATATATTATAATAACATCCAGCTAAAAGCAACCTATAAAATTTAAAATTATTTAAATTTTTCCTCAAAATACCTTTTTAACCCGGCAATATCCACACGATCCTGCTCCATACTATCCCTATCCCTTACGGTCACCTTTTTATCCGTAAGAGACTCAACGTCTACTGTCAGGCAATAAAGGGTGCCTATTTCATCCTGCCTCCTGTATAACCTGCCTATGGATGCCGTATCATCATACACGGTACGCCAGCTTCCTCTTAGATCCTTTGCTATTGATCCGGCCATTTGCACTATCTCGGGCCTGTTCCTCAATAATGGAAGAACGGCAATTTTGTTAGGCGCAAGGTGCTTGCTTAAACCAAGGACGACCCTTTTCTCCTTTCTTACCTTTTCTTCCCTATAAGAATCAATAAGAAAGACCAGGAATGCCCTGTCAACGCCGCCCGAAGGCTCTATAACATAAGGTATGATACGCTTCTTTTGGGCCTCATCAAAATAACTCAGGTCCTGGCCGCTATTTTCGGCATGTTTCCTGAGGTCATAATCCCCCCTATTGGCAATGCCTTCCAGCTCAGACCACCCAAACGGGAAATTGTATTCTATGTCCTTACAGCTTTTGGCGTAGTGGGCCAACTCATCCTTTGAATGTTCCCTGAGTTTTATGTTTTCCGGGTTGACGCCCATCTTCTTATACCAGTTCAATCTTTCCTCTACCCAATAATCAAACGCCTCCTCCGCCTTATCAGGATAAACAAAATACTCCAATTCCATCTGTTCGAATTCGCGGGAACGAAATATAAAATTGCCGGTCGTGATTTCATTCCTGAAAGACTTTCCTATCTGAGCGATCCCGAATGGAAGTTTTTTACGCGAGGAAACAAGCACATTCTGAAAATTGACAAAAATACCCTGCGCTGTCTCAGGCCTTAAGAACACCTCATTTGACGCGCCCTCCACCGATCCTATGCTTGTCCTGAACATTAAATTAAATTGCTTTGGCTCTGTCAGCTTACCCCCGCATTCCGGGCAGATATTTTTTTTTAAATGGTCGCTTCTGAATCTTTTCTTACAGGACTTACAATCAACCAAAAGATCCGCAAACCCGGTAACATGTCCTGAGGCCCGCCATGTCCGGCTGTTCATCAGTATAGCGGCATCAAGCCCTTCAATGTCATCACGTTCATACACTAGGTTCTTCCACCAGGCCTTTTTGATATTGTTCTTAAGCTCCACTCCGAGCGGCCCATAGTCCCAGACACTGCCTAAACCTCCATAGATCTCACTTGACTGAAAAATAAAACCCCTTCTCTTGCACAATGAAGTGATCTTCGCTAAATCCTCCAACCTTATCCCACCTTTCTAAATAATACCGGCATTTTCCATGAATATAACCGTACGGAACCTTTTCTGCAGATGATACTCTAAGAACCCGCGCATTAAATGCTCGACATCCCTGCCGACCTGCTTTGCGACTTTGACCCTCGTGACCTTATCTAAAGGCAACGCCGCGACGCTCTCGATAAAATTAACCGTGCCGGTCAATATAGGCCTGCAACCACTATCTGACGAATAACAGTCCGGGCATAGAACACCGCCGTTCTTAACGCTGAATTTTGGCCTCTCGATCACATCGACATCACAGTTTACGCATCTTTTCATAACGGGCATCATTCCCAAATATTTCATCAGCTTTATCTCAAATATCCTTGCGATCCGCCTGGCGCTTCCGTTTCCACATAGAAATCGAAGAGACCCCAGCAGTAATTCATATATATCCGCGTTCGCCTGCCCGTACTGACATGTCGCGTCAATAAGCTCGGTAAAATATATCGCAAAGCTCAGCCTATCCAGTCCTTGTCTTAAAGGATAAAAAAAATCCAATAGATCACATTGTGATACAAGGTTGATCGCCCTGTTTGTCTTCTCATAGAACACAATCCTATCAAGTGTCACCGCCTCGTACACAGAACCAAATTGCGGCTGGGGATTCCTTACCCCCTTGATGACACCCTTGATCTTGCCGCTTTCCCTTGTATAAAAATCCACTAAAAGGCTCGTTTCCCGCAATTCAGTTTTTTTCAGTAAGATGGCATCTGTCTCTATAATACCCATAAAAATACTACCCATGGTCCTCTTTAGATTGTATCGATTCAAACGGAGGGACTACAGCGCCTCCCGATATAACCAGTTTCATACCCTCTTCGACGTTCATACCCAGATATTTTAGGTCATTTTTCGGAACAAGAAGAAATATCCCACTGGTAGGGTTTGGCGTGGTCGGGATAAAAACGCTTATGACATCCGCTCTTGAAACGCTCTGTATCTCACCCTTACCCGGACCCGTCACAAAGCCGATCGAGAATACCCCCTTTCTGGGATACTCAACCAGAACGACCTTTTTAAAGATCGTTTTTCCCTGGCCGAGAAAAGCCGTGCTGATCTGTTTGATCGCCTGGTAAATGCGTCCGAACATAGGCACTTTTATCAATATCTTTTCCCATATGCTGAAAAATTTCCTTATAACGATGATATCGGCTGCCCAACCGACCAATGATATACAAAGGAAGACAAGAATAAAGATACCTGTCTTCGCTGCGTATACCTTAAAGTGCCCCGTGAGGAATGGATCCAGCATCCTGGTCATAGGCTCCAGTATCCAGCTGTTTATCTTGATCACGAGAAACCTAATGATAACGATGGTAACAGCTACGGGAAAGATCACGGCAATACCCGCTATAAACCTGTTCCTCAATTTTATGAACATCTTAGTGGCCTTATTTTTTGTTGCTTTCATGTGTTCTCCCCTATTAAGGTCTATCTTAAAACCTGAAACACAAGGGCCGTGGCTAACATCCCCAGCAGGCTGCCGGCCACAACTTCCCACAGACTGTGTATCTTTGTCATTACCCGATTTCTCGCTATCATAAACGCCAACGCGAATGTCAACACTACTATCAATCCTTCACGCGAGAAAAATGAAACCGCTGTCCATATCGCGAACGCAAATGCCGAATGTCCGCTCGGCATGCCGCCTCTGAAGGGAGTCCCGCGCTTAAATATGACCTTGCCTATCAATACCATGATCAGCACTATGATCATTGATATAAATGTAACATGCCAAGGCGACTGTTTAATGCGATATATCCCGTCCTCGATCCTTATGGCAATATTTCTTGACAGTATAATATAACCTACCACAATAGCGTTCATGATCGCGATAAACACACTGCCTGCCGATACATCTTTTACGATACGCGCCATAGGATGAAAAGTGTCTTTCATCATATCGATCGTTGATCTGACACATGTGTTTATCATCTCGCATATCAACACCAGGCTTATTGCCCCTATCAAAAAACACAGATCAATCTTTCCCAGGTCCATATAGATCCCGAGCAAAACAACAAACACCCCTACAAGAAACTGGACCCTCATATTTCTCTGGGTCCTCAACGCGTAAATGAACCCGTCAACAGAAGAATTTAAACTATTAAGGATGTTTCTTTTTTCAGCGCCCATAGACACTATTCCTTGCCCTTGTATTTCCTTAACAATTCACGCTGCCTCTTATCCATAGCTCGAAACCTTTTTTTATCGTGATCGCGATACCCTATCATATGAAGCAGCCCGTGGATCACATATAAATCGATCTCATCTTTGTAAGTATTGCCGAATCTCTTTGAATTCCTTCGCGCAGTATCCGATGATATGAAGATATCCGTACGGAAGCGCCCCCGGATATCGATGAAATCCATGCCCTCAAAAAGACAAAAGCACAATACGTCTGTCTGTCTGTTCTTCCCCCTGAACCTCTTATTCAACCGCTTAATCTCATCGCTTCCGACAAAAACAATATTGATGTCTGAATTTTTTGGGATATGGTGCCTCTTCAGGACAAAACGGACTAGCCTAATCACACCCTTGTTGTCTATCCGTCTTTTTCCGTTCAGATTGCTAACGTTTATTCTTACCATTCGTCTTGCCTTGATTGTTCTTTCTGTCCGGATACTCCAGCCTCGTATGAAACACCGCCGTCAATACCCTGACAAAGCTGTCCGCTATTTTATTGAGATCGGTAAGGGTCAGTTCGCATTCATCCAGCTGATTGTCAATGAACTTATTATTGATTATCTTTCTCACAAGGCCTCTTATCCTAGCCGGAGTGGGATCACTAAGCGCCCTTGATGATGCCTCAACAGAGTCGGCCAGCAGCACTATCGCGCACTCCTTTGTCTGGGGTTTTGGACCGGGATACCGAAACTCCTCCTCATTAAGGTCATTCTCACCATGGGCTTTTTCCAAGGCCCTTTGGTAAAAATAATAGATCAAGCCGGTCCCGTGATGTTGACGTATAAAATCTATTATCATGCTGTTGAGCTTGTATTTTCTTGCAAGTTCAGCGCCGTCCTTGACATGATTGACGATGATGAGTCCGCTCATGGACGGCGTCAATTTTTCATGTTTGGATCTATCCCCCATTTCATTTTCACTGAAATATTCTGCCTTTTCTATTTTTCCGATATCATGGTAATACGCGCCGACCCTAGCCAATAATGAATTTGCCCCGATAGCCTCACAAGCGGACTCAGCCAGATTGCCGACCATGATGCTATGCTGGTAGGTCCCGGGCGCCTTAAGGGTCAGCTCCTTCAACAGAGGATGGTTAAGATCTGACAGCTCCAGAAGCGTTATATTTGTGGTCATCTTGAAGCCATACTCAAATACGGGTAAGAGCACCATTACCACGCAAATAGCCAGACCCCCGCTGGCCAATCCCCAAAGTGAGTCCTGCAGTATTATGTTCGCGTCATGATTATTGATCATTCCCATGGACAATGTCATAAGCGCCTGACACACACCCGCTGCAAACCCTGCGATAATTATCCGTGACCTTCTCCTGGCGTCCCTGACGACATATATAGCGGTCAATCCACCCACAAGCATTACAGCCACAATCGATACTTTTCCAGCTGCCGTCAGTCCAAGAAATATACTCAATAGAACTGTCATCAGAAATGCCACATTAGCCCCGATCAAAAGCGTTATAAGCATCGCAAAACCGGATATCGGGATCAAGTACCCTGAAAACGGCGATTGAATGATTACCTGCCCGATTATTATGATGATAAGTATATTGATCAGTATGATGAAAACATTCTTTGGCCTGTATATCAGCTTCTTTTCGCTAAGGGAAAAATACCCTATGCATATCAGTATAGAAATAAGCATAAAAAGAAGCGTGCCTAGAAGATAAATACCTCTGTGGGTCGATCCGGCGACAACACCAAGCTGCATCAATTGGGCTATATTTTCCTGAGATATGCGTTTGCCCCGCTCAACTATCAGTTCGTTTTTCTTTACCTCACGCATAAAATATACCGGCTGCACGTTCTCCAAAGCCCTTTTTCTCAATTCTTTTGTTTCCACACTATCGTAATTTACATTTGAGACTATAACCTTTTCCAGAAGATCCGACACGTGCTGCCTCAATCTCCAATCACTCCCGAATATCCCTGAAGCATATTCTGCCGCTATATCCTGAGCCTTTTTTACCGTTATGATATCCTCAATATTCCGTACACGCTCTGTATGGGCGACTTTTGCATTGATGGTTTTTACGAATTTAACCCTATCCAATTCAAGGCCCTGATCAGAATCGTCTATTATACCCAGGGGATATACATTCTGTATGATCTCTATGACGCCTTTTCTTATCCTTTCCTTATTGTCAGATTCAGCCAGGTATATGATCGTGCTGTCAGAAAGATCGATCCTTCCGTTGGTCCTGATGTCTTCAACAGCCGCCTTCCTGTCATCCACTACCTCAATTGTTTCAAGCACTTTTAACTGCTCAAAAAAGATATTTATCCTTTCTATCATCTCTTCTTCACGGGAATCGTCAATATGGAAGATCAATGGGACATTTCTTAATGCCTCATCCCTTGCCAAACCGGTCTTTTCCTCATTGATACCCCACGGGTAAGAAAAATCATGCTGCGCGTAAATACTTCTAAGGGATATATCCCCCTCGCGCATGCTTCCGCTGTGATAGACCGAACCGAACATGATGGTAGATATAAGAATGACGCCGAAAAGAGAGATGTACACAACCGACAGGGATTTTCCGGAAAAGAACCTTTTTATATCGATCTCAATCCTCTTCTTTGCCATATTTACTGACTTTCTTTATTCCGACCATCCGCTTCATAGGCGCGTATGATCTCCTGTACAAGCTCATGCCTTACGATGTCATCACTACGCAAGTTTATGAAGCTGATACCCTTTATTCCTTTTAGTATTTTCTGAACATGTATCATACCGGATTCTATACCCCTGGGCAGATCACTCTGCGTTATATCTCCGGTAATTACTGTCTTGGAGTCAAATCCCAACCTTGTCAAAAACATCTTCATCTGTTCAGGGGTCGAGTTCTGAGCCTCATCCAGGATCACAAAAGAATCATTAAGTGTACGTCCCCTCATATATGCCAGAGGCGCCACCTCAATTATGCCCCGGTCGACATATTCCTGTATCCTGTCAGGCTCGACCATGTCATACAGGGCATCATATACCGGCCTTAAATATGGTGTAACCTTCTCATGCAATGTACCTGGTAAAAACCCAAGGCTCTCACCCGCTTCCACCGCGGGTCTCGTCAGTATTATCCTGGAGACGATCTTTTTCCTCAAGGCGTTAACACCCATCGCCATAGCCAGATATGTCTTGCCAGTACCGGCAGGCCCTATCGCAAAAACAATATCAAATTTGCGGATGGCGTCTACGTATTCCTTTTGTCCCTTAGACTTAGGGACAATGTACTGCCTTTTTGACGATACCTCTATTTTATCCAGATATATGTCATGCAATTTTATATCGCTATCCTTATCCTCTAATTTCAGGGCGTACTTGATGCCATGCTTTCTTACCTCACCGCCCGAACGGATCGTTTTCAGTATCTCCTGAATGATCGTATTGGCCTTATCCACTGACCTCTTTTTGCCCTGGACCGACAAGATGCCGTTTTTGTAAACCGTGATGACTGAAAGGCCATCCTCTATCATCTTAAGATTTTCATCGTGCCTGCCGAACAGTATAACGGCCTCGGCATCACTATTGATCGCTATCTTCTTTTCCACAGTCATCCGATACGTTAAACCCTAATATCTAAATCCGAAATCCTCAATGGTTCGACTTCGCTCACCATCCTTCGAATGCATTCGACTACGCTTAGCATTCGTCCCGAGTTTATCGAGGTGCGAGCCATCCTGAGCAAAGTCGAAGGACAAATCCAAAATGCGAAATTCCAATTCTCAAAATACCACCTGCTGTCATCCGATAACCTTTTTTGGACATTTGTAATCCGTTTTTTTCGTATTTCGATCCTTCGACATACTCAGGATCGAATCCTGAGCTTGTCGAAGGATTCGATATTCGAATTTATCCTTTACGGTGTTTGCCTTCCTAGCGTAAACACCTGCGATTATTTGATCCATTCATCCTCATCTTCAATGACCTCGCCCTTGATCTCAATACGCTCCTTTTCGATCTTTTTCGGAGCAGGTTCCATCACCTCTTTTTTCGCAGCTGGTTTCTTAGGAGCGGGTTTCTCGGGTGCTGATTTTTTTACCGGCTCGATTTTTTTTTGTTCTCTCTCTGCGGGTTTCGGCGGCAGCTCGATGAATGTCTTTTCGTCCTTTTTCGGAGGGGCCTTTTTAACCTTGCCCTTTGGTTCAGGCGGTATGGTGAGCTCTGTTTCTTCCCACCATAGCACAGGAACTTCGACATCCACACCGAACATCGTTCTTTTCAGGCCCTTTCGCGAACCGGCAGGTGGTGGCGTCCCCACTACGTACCCCCTGTTACCTATCGACATATCCTGGTCAACCCTGTCCTGGGTATAGGTATATGTCCTGACTGATGAACACCCGGAAATCACAAAGCAAAAAAGTACAAGATATGCTACAAGACGCATACGATCCCCCCTTCTTTTAAACGGTTATGTTTGTTTATTTCCCTTTTTTTATATGCAGCTCTCTCAACTGTATATCATCCACATCAGACGGCGCTTGTGTCATATGACAAACACCCTTCTGTGTTTTCGGAAAAGCTATCACATCCCTGATGGACTCACTTTTCGTGAACAGTGTCAGGAACCTATCCAGGCCAAACGCGATACCTCCATGAGGCGGCGCGCCATATTTGAACGCCTCCATAAGAAAACCGAACCTTTTAGTTGATTCTTCCTCGCTAATACCGATCAACTTAAACATCTTTTCCTGCATTGACCTGGAGTGTATCCTGATACTGCCGCTGGCCAGTTCCATACCGTTAATCACAAGATCGTAAGAGCGCGACCTTATACTGTCATACTCGCCCTTATCCAAAAGACTGATATCCTCTTCATGACAGGATGTGAACGGATGATGCTCAGACTCCCATCTTTTCTCATCAGCGTTATATTTGAAAAGAGGAAAATCCACTATCCATATTATATCTATACTAGAATTATCGATCCAGCCTTTTTCTTTAGCCAGCCTGACCCTTAATGCCCCGAGAGCCTGATTGACAACATCGATCTTATCGGCAACCAGAAAAATAATATCCCCCTCTTCCGCCCCCACAGCTTTTATAAGGGCATCCAATTCTTCTTTCTTGAAGAATTTCCGTATAGGTGAGGACACTTTGTCTTTTTCGATCTTCAACCACGCAAGGCCTTTAGCGCCGTATTCCTGACAAAATTCGGTTAATTCGTTTATTTTCGACAGGCTCATATCGGCGCAACCTTTTCCGCTGAATCCCTTAACGCGCCCCCCGCTCTTGATAACATTCTTAAAAACATTGAATCCGCAATCCTTGAAGATATCAGTAACATCGCTGAGTTCCACGGGTATTCTGGTGTCAGGTTTATCTGTCCCGTATTTATCCATAGCCTCCTGGTATTTCAGCCTTTTAAAAGGCAGTTTCATATCAATACCGGCAGCCTCTTTAAAAAGCCGAGCCAGAAGCCCTTCACATAGTTCATATATATCGTTTTCCGTAACGAATGACATTTCAATATCCAACTGTGTGAATTCCGGCTGCCGATCGGCTCTCAGGTCCTCATCACGAAAACAGCGTGCTATCTGAAAATACCTGTCTGAACCGGCAACCATAAGGATCTGCTTAAATAGCTGCGGTGATTGAGGCAGGGCGTAGAATCTGCCTGGATTCAACCTTGAAGGGACAAGGTAATCTCGCGCCCCCTCAGGTGTAGATTTTGTTAATATAGGCGTTTCTATCTCGATAAATCCCCGATCATCAAGATAATCCCTCATTACTTTCATTATTTTATGTCTGAGGCGCAGGTTCGACTGCATTTTCGGTTTTCTCAGGTCGATATATCGGTATTTTAACCTCGTTTCCTCCGAAACCTCCACAGTATCATCGATCTCAAAAGGCGGCGTAAGTGATTCATTCAAGATATCCAGCGTATCCACAACTATCTCTATCATACCAGTCGTTATTTTTTTGTTAACCGTCCCATCGGGCCTATTTCTGACGGTGCCGGATATTCTCACCACGTATTCGCTCCTAAGCGCGTGAGCGGCGTCATGCAGCGACCTATTGGCCTTGGGATCGAAGACGACTTGCGTTATTCCGTAGGCGTCACGCAGATCGATAAATATCAAACCACCATGGTCACGCCTGGAATGCACCCACCCAGAAAGGGACACTTTCTCGTTTATGTTGGATTCGTTCAATTCACCGCATGTATGCGTTCTATACATTAAAATTAACCTTTCTTCTCTAGCTGATCATAGCACTAACTTTAACTACGACATCTTTTTCGGACACCTCGGACTGTTGATTCCTCGTCATATCGCGTACTACTACACTTTTTTTCTTTAGTTCATCATCCCCGATTATCAATGAAACACACGCGTTGTTCCTAGAAGCGGCGCGCAATTGAGATTTCAGTGATCCATTTCCGATATCGCTGATAACCGGTATCTTCACATTTCGCCTTAACTCTTGAGCTAAGCCCAAGCCTTTCAGTTTCGCCTTATGGCCCAGTGTAGCTATAAATATCGATCTTTTTTTCTCCAGGGATCTGTCAAGCGCGATAAGGACCCTCTCTATACCTATGGCGTATCCAACAGCTCCTATATCAGGCCCACCCATTTCTTTTACAAGGTTATCATACCTGCCGCCTGCCGCCAGGGCATCCTGCCCGCCAAGTGCGGGATGGGTTATCTCAAACACCGTACCCGTATAATAATCCAGCCCCCTGACAAGGTTTTTGACTTCTTGGAATTCGACCTTGAGCCCCTTCAGCAATTCCTTTATTTGCGTATAATCATTCCTGCATGATTCGCAAAAGCAATCCCTTATATCCGGGGCAGAGCCTAGGACCCTCTTGCATGTATCCTTCTTGCAGTCCAGCACCCTCAACACGTTCTTCTTGACCCTCAAACGGCAGTCCTCACAAAGATGGTTTTCTCTATCTTTAAGATACGTTCTCAACGCGTCTTGAAAGCGGGATTTATCCTTTTTACAACCCAGGCTGTTGATCTTCAGTATAAATCCCTTCAGTCCAAAGTCCTTTAACAGACATGAGATCTGCATAATTACTTCCGCATCAGCGTAAGGCGTCTTTAACCCGATCACCTCAACGCCTATTTGATGGAATTGCCTGGATCGCCCTTTCTGCGGTCTTTCCGCCCTGAACATCGGGCCGATATAATACAACCTGCTTTCCGGGGTGTTCGAATAAATGGAATGCTCAACGTACGCCCTGATGATAGGCGCCGTCCCCTCCGGCCTCATCGTAAGAGACCTACCCTTGCGGTCATTAAAGGTATACATTTCCTTCTTTACGATATCGGTCTCCTCGCCTATACCTCGGACGAACAGCTCTGTTTTCTCCAGGATGGGTGTTCTTACCTCTCTGTAACCAAACGATTCCAGCTGGCTCCTGGCAATGCCCTCTATATCCTGCACCGCTTTTATTTTGTCCGGCAGGATATCATCCATGCCTTTTATAGATTGGTATTTCACGCGAATTCCTACTGGCTTAAACCTGATTGTACTTTTTCTTTCATGACAAGACCCGCTTTAAAATATACGATCCTTCTCTCCGGGACAGGTATAACCTCACCTGTTCTTGGATTCCTACCCTTTTTTGCCCTTCGTACTTTGACCTTGAATACGCCAAAATTCCTGAGCTCAACCTTCTGGCCTTTGGTAAGACTTTCAACTATAGAATCAAATGTCTTTTGAACTACCGTCATTACATCTAATTGTTTTATATCAGTTTCACCAGCGATCTTCAAAACTATCTCTCTCTTAGTCATTTAACTCCTCCTTTTGGCCTTCGTTCTAATATTCATAAGTGCCTATAATATCACAGGTTATATATACAGTCAACTTAATAAACTATCGTTTCAATAGAAAGTTGACCGTCCCTTCCCCGAGCAGATTCTCCACATCCTCTATAAGACGTTCATTGGCCTGAACGCTGAAGGTGTTGCCTACGGAAACCCTTGTTTTCTTTCCACTGGCCTCAATAAAATTCAGGTATATGGGTATCTTACCCTTATGTTTCTCCAATACACTTTTTAAATTATCCAGGACAAATTCATCCAGTCCGGTGGTCGCTATATTTATTCTCACTGACCTGGTATATTTAGACTTCACATCATCCGGTAAAATTATATCACTGGCTATGATCTTCGGCTCATCCTCCCTGAGACTAAGCCTGCCCTTAATAAAGACAACCGCGTCAGGCCTGACCATCTGGGCAACATTCTTATACGTATTCGGGAAAACAAGCACCTCACAAGTATTTGTAAGGTCCTCGAAGCCAACAATGGCCATTTTTTCACCCGTCTTTTTTGTTGTAGTAAGCCTTACCTTGCTCATGATGCCGCCTAACAATATCTCTTCGCCGTCACGGCGTGTGTTCAGGTCCGATATCTTGCAGGTTGAGTACATGTTCAACAACCTGTCAAACCTTGTAAGCGGGTGTTTGGTTATATAGAAACCCAGCATCTCCTTTTCATAAGAAAGAAGCTGGGGTTCAGGCCATTCCGGTATATCGGGGACTTCATGAAAACTGTTCTTGAACGTATCCTCTGTCTCAAATGTATCAAAGAAAGATAATTGCCCGTTCATCCTGTCCTTCTGGATACCACCGGCGACATCCAACGCGTTATCAACTATCGCCAGCAGCTGCGAACGGAACAGCCCCACAGAATCAAACGACCCGCATTTTATTAGCGCCTCTATTACTTTCCTGTTCACAAGCCTGGTATCAACGCACTTCGTGAAATCATAAAGCGAGCCGAATTTCCCGTATTTTTTTCGCGCCGTAATTATGGAATCGATCGCGCCGCCGCCTACATTCTTCACGGCCGCAAGCCCGAACCTGATACTCGTGCCCACCACCGTGAATTTGGAAAAACTCTCATTTACATCCGGCGGCAAAATCTTTATGCCCATCCGCTTGCACTCGTTTATATAAAGCGATATCTTATCCTTATTATCTTTTTCACTGCTCAGAAGCGCTGTCATGAACTCCACGGGATAGTTCGCTTTTAGATAAGCGGTCCTATAGCTTATCATTGAGTACGCGGCTGAATGGCTTTTATTGAATCCATAACCCGCAAAGTACTCGATCAAACCGAATATCTTCTCAGCAGTACGCCTGTCAACATCGTTGTTCAAACACCCGTCGATAAAATCCTTCCTCGCCTCAGCCATAACTTCAGGGGTCTTTTTTCCCATAGCGCGCCTTAGATTATCCGCTTCAGCCAGGCTGAAACCCGCCAGATTCGACGCTATTCTCATAACCTGCTCCTGAAACACGATGATGCCGTAGGTTTCCTTAAGTATACTCTCTAATTTCGGATGATCATACTTTATCCTGATCTCACCATGCCTGCGGCGCATATAGTCATCGAGCATTCCACTGCCTATCGGTCCGGGCCTGTATAAGGCTAAAAGCGTTATTATATCCTCGAACCGTTCGGGCCTAAGTTTTTTTAACAGGTCCCGCATACCCGAACTTTCAAGCTGGAATATACCTATGGAATCAGCGTTCGATAAGAGAGTGAAGGCAGGCCTGTCGTTAAGGGCGATAGCGTCGATATCGACCTCTATGTTCCTTGTCCTCTTTATAATCTTTAGTGTCTGTTCTATGACGGTCAATGTCCTGAGGCCGAGAAAATCCATTTTCAGGAGCTTTATCTTTTCAAGCGATGTCATGGCGTATCCGGTGGTGATAGATTCCCCCGTTTTGAAAAGCGGGACATAATTATCCAAAGGCTTTTCGCTTATCACCACACCCGCCGCGTGCGTTGACGCATGACGGGTCAAGCCTTCCAGCTTTCTCGATATATCTATCAATTGCTTTATCTTAAGGTCTGTCCTGTATAACTCCTTCAGTTCGGGTTCCGCCTCAAGAGCTGCGTTAAGCGTGATATTTATATCATTCGGGATCAATTTCGCTATCCTATCCACTTCGGCATAAGGCATACCCATCACACGGCCTACATCCCGGACAACACCCTTCGCCATCATGCTCCCAAATGTTATGATCTGCGCTACATTGTCCTTAGAATATTTATTCACAACGTAATCAATGACCTCATTCCTCCTCTCATAGCAGAAGTCAATGTCAATATCGGGCAATGTTATCCTGGCGGGATTCAGGAACCTTTCAAATAGCAGGTCATATTTTATCGGGTCTATATCAGTGATCCCCAGGCTGTAACTGACGACACTGCCCGCCGCCGATCCCCTGCCGGGGCCAACCGTAATGCCTTTTGATTTCGCGTACCTTACAAAATCCCATACTATAAGAAAATAACTCGCGTAACCACTCTGCTCAATAATGTTCAGTTCAAAATCCACCCTCTGTTTCAGGGTATAATCGACCCTCTCATACCGCTTTTCCAGCCCCTGGTTGACCAGTTCCCGCAAATAACTTTCAAGGGTAAGCCCTACGGGAGGGTTAAAATGCGGCAGGTGAGGTTTTGAAAAATCCAGTTCAAGATTGCATTTTTCGGTTATCTCTATGGTATTTTTTATTGCCTCAGGACACAATGATCCAAATGTCCTTTTCATGACATCAGGTGATTTAAAATAGAATTCGTCCGTCTGCATCCTCATCCTGTTCGGATCTTCTAAAGTTGTTTGTGTCTGGATGCACAGAAGCGCTTCGTGTGCCATGGAATCTTCCTTTTGGACATAATGCACGTCATTTGTGGCTACGAGAGGGATATCCAGTTCTTTAGATATCTTGATTATCTCCTTGTTGACCTTTTCCTGTTCTCTTATCAGGTTATCCTGGATCTCCAGATAGAAATTACCCTTGCCAAAAATATGACGGTATTCATCAGCCGTGCGCTTAGCCAGATCAATGTCACCTTTAATTATCAGATGCGGGATCTCACCCTTCAGGCAGGCGGACATCGCAATGAGGCCGTCATTAAACTTCGCCAGCGCCTCTTTATCGACTCTAGGCCTGTAATAAAAACCCTCAAGATACCCTATTGAAACAAGCTTCATGAGGTTTTTGTAGCCGATTTCATCCTTTGCCAAAAGTATCAAGTGGTATGACGCCTCCTGGATACCTCGTGAGGATTTTTCATAGCGGGACTCCGGCGCCACATACACCTCGCAGCCTATTATTGGCTTTATGCCCTTGGATATTGCCTTCTGATAGAATTCTATGGCCCCGAACATTGACCCGTGATCAGTAAGGGCTACAGCCGGCATCTTGTATCTCAAGGCTATGTCCAAAAGGTCATCTATTTTACAGGCGCCGTCCAGCAAGCTGTACTGGCTGTGAAGATGCAGATGTACAAAGTCACTATGCCTTTTCACGCTATTTTTTACCTTTCGGATTGTTTTTTAGCAGAATACCGGGTAATCATTTTGCCCGAATATAGGCAGAGAAGGAATGCTACTTCTTCATGCCCACGCGCTGCGCGGTTTGATAGACTTTTCCCTCAGTCTGAATAGAAGGCGCTATGATAATTTCCGTTCTTTGCATTTCCTTAATGTTTTTAGCCCCGATATTGCCCATGCTGGTCATAAGCGCCCCGACAAGATTTTGCGTCCCGTCATCTGTCAGAGCCGGACCGAATATTATTTCTTCCAGAGTTCCGGTCGTTCCCACATGTATCCTAGTCCCGCGAGGCAGGTTGGGATGAGGCGTTGCCATGCCCCAGTGATAGCCCTTCCCCGGAGCCTCCTTTGCCCTCGCGAAGGCGTTGCCGAGCATCACCGCATCCGCGCCGCTCGCGAATGCCTTACATATATCCCCACCTGTCGCCATCCCGCCATCCGTAATGATGGGAACATACTTTTTAGTTTTCTTGTAATAATTATCTCTGGCCGCGGCGCAGTCTATGGTAGAGGTAACCTGCGGAACTCCAATGCCAAGCACACCTCTAGTGGTACATGCCGTACCCGGACCTATGCCCACCAGCAACCCGCTTGCGCCCGCCTTCATCAGATCCATCGAGACATGATAGGTGACACAATTTCCTATGATCACCGGTATTTTCATTTTCTTACAGAATTTATGGAAATCCAGGGTCTTATATGCCCTGGATAAATGCTTAACCGTTGTTACAGTGGACTGGACCACGAATATATCGCACCCCGCCTCCTGGGCTATCTTACCGAACTCTTCCGCCCTCTGCGGTATCGCGCTTACACAAGCCGGAACATTTTTTGTCTTTATCTCTTTTATTCTTTTGGCAATGAGATGTTTTTTGACGGGTTCTTTATAGAATCCCTGCAGAAGCTTGGTGGCCTCTTCTCGGGAGGCGTGCATTAACTTGGAGATTACTTTTTCGGGTTTTTCATACCTCGTCTGTATGCCCTCAAGATTTAAAACGGCCAACCCTCCCAGTTTTCCCATAGCAACGGCAAATTTGACATCCACCACGCCATCCATAGCAGACGCGATAATAGGCACCTTAAAAGAGGTCTTTCCTATACTAAAAGACGTATTTACCTCATCAGGATTAATCGTCTGTCTTCCGGGTACAAGCGCTATCTCGTCAAATCCATAACATCTTCTGGCCTTACGGTTTACACCAATAAAAAATTGCGCCATGATTAATACTCCTATAGTTAATAAGTATAAAATATTGACCTAGGGAATGGGATATATGATACATAAATCCCCTCACAAAGTCAATCTAAATTTCCCCGCACGGAAACAATTTTCTAAATTGAATATGCGTAAATTTAATTACCAATGTATAACATAGGTTTGGTTCGCTCATTCGCCGATTTTAGTTGTTCTCAATGAAGGATGGCTTGGCAGGGCACTTCCGCTTGCCGCTGGCAAAGAATACCAGCTCATTTTGCTCGCTTGTGTAAAGTACCGCACATTAAAATGTGCTCTACTACTATCCCACATGTCAAACTATACACGTTATGATTGACCAGGTCGCTTGAAGAGCGACCTGGTCAATCATCGGTTGACCTAAAACATGTTAACGCAACCAAGGGTAATAACAAATTACAAATTCCAAATAACAAATGAATTCCAAATGTCAAATGACAAAATACATATACCGCTCAAATTTGTCATTAGTCATTTATTTGTCATTTGTTATTAGCAAGTAGTCTGCTGTTTGAATGTGCGCCTGCCAGGGCATCCTTTATCGCAAGGCACACTTCGACAAGCTCAGTGTGGTTCTGACCGAAGTCGAAGGACTACTAAAATCTTCGAGTTAGCGCCTCAAGCCTATTTTATACGCAGAGTATGTTTTTCGAAATAAAAAAAGGGCCGGGAGTTTTCCCGGCCCTTTAATATTCATATGCGGCTTTTTTTAATACATTCCGCCGCCCGGTGGCATACCACCCGGCATTCCCGCCGGCGCCTTTTCTTCTTCAGGTATATCACTTATCAAGGCCTCTGTGGTCAGCATCAACGCAGCGATGCTTGCCGCGTTCTGTAATGCTGTCCTGGTAACCTTTGTCGGATCAATGATACCGGCGTCTATCATATCCACAAAGCTGTCCCTTTGCGCGTCATACCCATATGTCTTCTTATCCTGTGTTATGACTTGCTGAATCACTACGGACCCTTCTTTGCCCGCATTTTCTGCGATCTGTCTTATGGGCTCCTGAAGCGCCCTCTTAAGAATGTCCGCGCCTACCGCTTCATCACCGGATAGTTTCAGATTATCAAGCGACTTGCGCGCCCTAAGAAGCGCGACACCGCCGCCGGGAACTATGCCTTCCTCAACAGCCGCTCTTGTAGCGTGCAAGGCATCCTCAACCCTGGCCTTCTTTTCCTTCATTTCTGTCTCTGTAGCGGCGCCCACATTTATTACCGCGACTCCACCGGCGAGTTTCGCGAGCCTTTCCTGCAGCTTCTCCCGGTCATAATCGGAGTCGGTCTCATCTATCTGCTTGCGTATCTGCGCTATCCTGGCGTTAACATCGGCCTGTTTGCCGCCGCCTTCCACTATAGTGGTGTTTTCCTTATCTATAGTTACCCTTTTGGCGCGCCCAAGATCCTCAACCTTAATATTTTCGATCTTTATACCCAGGTCTTCCGTAATGGCCTTTCCACCCGTAAGTATAGCGATATCTTCCAACATGGCCTTTCTTCTATCACCGTAACCGGGGGCTTTTACGGCGCAGCACTGGAAAGTGCCGCGTATCTTGTTTACGACCAAAGTCGCCAACGCCTCCCCATCTGTCTCTTCCGATACGATCAATAGAGGCTTACCTGTCCTGGCGATCTTCTCTAATAGCGGCAGCAGATCTTTCATACTGGAGATCTTCTTCTCATAGATCAATATGTACGGACTGTCCAAAACACATTCCATTCTCTCAGCGTCTGTCACAAAGTAGGGTGATAAATACCCCTGGTCAAACTGCATCCCCTCAACGACATCGGTTGTGGTATGGATACTCTTTGCCTCTTCAACTGTTATAACACCGTCTTTTCCTACCTTTTCCATTGCCTGAGCTATCTGCTCACCGATAACACTATCATTGTTCGCGGCGATACTGGCAACCTGTGATATCTCCTCTTTCTTGCCCTTTACAGGTTTAGATATCTTCTTAAGTTCCTCAATTACCTTTTCCACTCCTTTTTCGATGCCCCTCTTCAATCCCATTGGGTTGGCTCCCGCTGTCACATTCTTTAGGCCTTCCCTGAATATGGCCTCCGCTAACAACGTCGCTGTCGTTGTACCGTCTCCAGCGCTGTCACTGGTCTTTGAGGCGACCTCTTTTACCATCTCCGCGCCCATGTTCTCATAAGGTTCCTTCAGCTCGATCTCTTTTGCGACGGTCACGCCATCTTTCGTTATGGTCGGAGAGCCGAATTTCTTATCCAATACTACATTTCGTCCTCTGGGCCCCAATGTTACTTTTACGGCCCTGCTCAGCTGTTCAACTCCCCTCAGGATGTTGCGCCTTGCTTCGTCACTAAATACTAACTGCTTTGCCATTTTTCATCCTCCTTATTCTACTATATACCTTATCCTAACCAACAATAGCCAGAATGTCCTCTTCCTTCAATATCAAATATTCCTTATCATCAACACTTATCTCTGTCCCGCTGTACTTGCCGAAAAGCACGACATCACCTACTTTTACTTCGGGTGCTATGTTCTTGCCATCATCTGATACACGGCCCTTGCCTACGGCTACTATCTTCGCCTCTTGCGGCTTCTCCTTAGCCGTATCGGGCAGTACAATACCGCTCTTTGTCTTCTCTTTTGCCTCCAGAACCTCTACCATAATTCTGTCACCCAATGGTCTTATTTTCATACGCGCATCCCTCCTTTTTGATTTAGAATTATTTTCTCCTTTAATTTATCTGGCACTCACACCTGAAGAGTGCCAGTAGATTGAAAATTATATCGCAAATCATGTATATGTCAAGAATTATTTTTAATTTTTGGCACTCTTGACAATCGAGTGCTAAAACGAGGATGCCATAGAGGACAATAAATTCAATCCCTTAAGTGATAGGTCATCATCTACAAACGGGATGGAGTTCGTATACATCTTTATCAATTTCGCGTTGCCTCCCGTCGCAACGATCTTAAGCCCGGGAAAGATCTTTTTAAATCTTTTTATAAGTCCTTCACATATAGAAACGTAGCCATATATGATGCCATTTCTTATGCTATCCTCAGTATTAGTGCCAATAAACCCATGTATTTTTTTTAACTCGACCTCAGGAAGCATCGCTGTATTCTTTTTAAGCCCTTCCAGAGACATTTTTATACCCGGAAGTATGAGGCCTCCCACATAAACACTGTCTTTCGATAGCACATCAAAAGTGGCGGCTGTCCCGAAATCAATGGTAAGCACCGGATTTCCGTAAAAAAAAGACGCGGCAAAGGCCGTAACCAACCTATCCTGTCCTATCTGCCTTGAGTTATATTTGCTTTTCAAGGGCACACATATATCTTTACCTATTATTAACAGTTTTTTAGAGTGCCCATTTAATCTCTTCCGCACTTCTTTCAGTCTTTTCGGCGAGACACTTACACAGATTATTCGTTCGGCATCTTTAATCATGTTCCTTGTAATACTCTTAAAGGACATTCTCCTCTTGAGCTTATTCTTCCTGAATATTCCGCAAGAAATATTAGTATTACCTATATCTATCGCTATTAACATTGCTTATCTCTCTTCTGATCCATCATGAGATTTTTCCCCGAAAACTGTCGCGGTAAAAACAAAGATGTCACATTTACCTGTCTTCCACGCATCCGGCTTCATTCCGGCCTTATGCCCGCAAAGTGAATTCAAGAACTCATCCCGGTCCCAACCCATTTGAGTGGCGACCTGCGGGAGGTAAACACCCCTCCTGAACCCCTGGCTGACTAATACACCATGTTTGCCGGCCTCGATTATGTTCGGGTCATCTATCTTCTCGAGCTCACTCAACGCCGATATCTCAATGTCAATTTCTTTCATCTCATCGGGTTTTACAGGCCTGAACCTGGGGTCCTTCGTTGCCGACTGTATAGCCATATCTCTTACGGTCAAATAGAACGGCCCCTGGCCCACAATATTTCCAATGCATCCCCTGAGCTGTCCGTTCTTATGCAGCGTCACAAAAGCCCCCATCTCACTATTCAAAATAGCATCATCAACTTTCACGTCGAGTTTCTTTCCGTTCTCAAGGTAATAATTGATGCTATCACGGGCTAGTTTTAGCATATTTTTTTTCTGTTCTTCTGATAACATATCCTTTTTCCTTTCATTTTTTTTTGTCACTCTATCCTGATCCCCGGTCTTGACAAAGGCCGCGCTCAGATACCCAACTACTCTATGTTTATTTCCCGATACATCACCTGAATTCTCGTGCTTTATTATCTCTATCCTGTCAGCACCGAGCTTCTTACATGCTATCATGCTGGCTGTTACGGCGCCATAACCACACATGAGGCGGTGCCCTCGCGCCTTGCTGATATCATATAGTTTATCGGCATCAAAATTCTTTATGCGCTTAATGGTCATATCATCTACCCTATTGTTCTCATCATACTGTAAAAAATGACACATGTCCGTGCTTGCAACAATAAGATAGTTATCCTTATTCCTTAAAACCTGATAAAGCGCCTCTGCCAGGATCTTGACGTTCTCCAAAGTCTGCATCCCTATCGATAAAACGACTATAGAGGCGTCTTTAAAAACCATCTGGATAAAAGGCACCTGCATCTCTGTTGACTGCTCATCATAAAAGGCCTTCTTTAACGGATAGATCTTCTCATGTTCATTGATAAACTCTCCTGATAGCCCGTTATCGATCTTTACACTGCCCAAGGGTGTCTCATACGCTTGGCAGTCACAAACCGCTATGCCCTCGTGTCGAAAAGCATGATTAAAACCGACTATGATTACTGTATCGATAGGGTCATTCATTACCGACTTATATCCATACGCGGCTGTTCTTCCCGAATAGACATAGCTCGCATGCGGAGAAATTATGCCGATGACGCGTCCGTCTAATTTTTTTGGATCCGCCCCGTTTAAATATCCATCCAACATTAGGTAAAGCTCTTCCTTTTTTTTCGGATACCATGACCCAGCCTTGTCAGCGTGTTTTGTCTCACCGAATGAAATAAGGCTTATAAGCGATAAAGCGACTGCTATCGTGACTATCCCTGCGGATTTATACAATTATCCGGTCTCCTTCTTTATCCAGTCAAGATAATCTGTGTTCCCCGCTGTTATGGGAATAGATATAATTGAAGGGCATTCATAACTGTGAAATTTCTTTACGGCAGCTATAAGCCTGCGAATATTCGATCTGCGCGTTTTGGCTATTAGTATCGCCTCTTTAGCAAACTTTATCTTTCCCTTCCACTTATAAATGGATTCCATTTTATCAATGATATTTACGCAAGCGGCCAGCCGCAGTTCCACAACGGCCCTGCCAATAGTCCTGGCTTCATTCTTATTCGATGCCGTTATATAAACCATGTTATATCGCATATTACCTCCCGTTCTTGACTATAACATATTTTATTATGCCCTTCCCCTATCCGCAAGGATATTATTACCATATTCACCAAATAAATAACCTTTGTATAATATCGGTTCGAGGCGCTCATTCCACGCATCCTTTTCTAAGTCAATTAGAGGGAAAGAAGTTTTCTGTCCGCTCGAAAACATGTTAACGCAACCAAGGTTAATAACTAATTACAAATTCCAAATAACAAATGAATTCCAAATGTCAAATGACAAAATACATATACCGCTCAAATTTGTCATTAGTCATTTATTTGTCATTTGTTATTGGTAATTTGTCATTAGCATGTAGTGTAACAGTTGAATATGCGCCTGCCAGGACATCCTTTATCAAGTTTACAAGATGATTATATCATAACGCGGGTATGCTTTTGATGAGGCGCTTGGTATATGGTTCTTTAGGGTTCTCATAGACCTCGTCGACCGGGCCGGACTCTATGATCCTTCCCTCATGCATGACACAAACATAAGAGGCGAATGACCGAACTACTCGCAGGTCATGAGAAATAAACAATAGAGACATCCCAATATCCCCCTGCAAATCCCTCAATAGATGAAGGATATCCTGTTGTATCAGCACATCCAGGCTAGATACAGGCTCGTCCAGCACAATGAATTGCGGACCTACAGCCAGCGCCCTCGCTATAGCGATCCTCTGCCTTTGGCCTCCGGAGAATTGATGGGGGTATTTATCCTTTTCGTTGTATTCAAGATGAACCTTGGATAGGGTCTCCCTTAAAATACCGTCTTTCCTGTCTCTTGGCATCCTCTTATCTCCCAGGCCCTCAAGCACAATATCGCCCATCTTCATCTTTGGGTCAAGAGAACTATATGGATCCTGAAAAACAATTTGCAGTATCCCGCTCAAAAAAAATCTTTTTTTCATGCTCAGGCATTTACCTTTAACCAGGACATTTCCGGAATCGGGTATCTCAAGCCCAAGCAATAACCTGCCGAGAGTGCTCTTTCCACAACCTGTCTGTCCTACCAATCCTAAGATCTGCCTCTCTCTGATCGCAATATCGACATTATCCACGGCCAGGACCTTTTTTACATCCCTTTTCAGTATTCCTCTCTCTACTCCGTAATACTTAGACAACCCTTTGGCCTCCACTACGTATTTTTCACCGGCATCCTGACCAGAGCCAATATCTCCCAAAATATTCCTGGCTGCCATTATGAGCCTTTGTGTATATAATTCATTTGGATGTCTCAGGATATCGTCTTTACTGCCTTCCTCAACGACTTTTCCTTCCTTCATGACATAGATCCTCTTGACCATCTCATTTATTATCGCAAAATCATGCGTAATGAACAGCACTGACATATCAAGGTCCTCTTTCAATTTCCTGAGAAGGGCCAGTATCTCCGCCTGTACGGTAACGTCCAATGCGGTCGTCGGTTCATCCGCGATGAGCAGTTTAGGCTTAAGACAGATCGCCATGGCTATCATAACCCTTTGCCTCTGCCCTCCCGATAGCTGATGAGGGTATTGGTAATATATGCGCTCGGGATCCTTGATCTGGACAATATCAAGATATTCCCATACCTTTCTCTTCGCGATATCTTCCCTTAACCCTTCGTGTACGGTCAATATCTCGCCGATCTGATCGCCTATCGAGAGGACGGGATTCAGCGACGAGAATGGCTCCTGAAATATCATACTGATACCCTTGCCGCGGATCGCCCGCATGTCCTTTTCCGGCAATGCGCACATATCGTTCGGACCGAATAAGATCTTTCCTTTTTCTATTCTTGCCGCACGCGGCAGTATCCCTAGTATAGAGTATGCCAACATGCTCTTACCGCTGCCTGATTCTCCTACCAGCCCTACAAATTCATTCTCATTTATGAATAGACATACATCTTTTACGACCCTCTTACATGATGCGCCGTCCTGAAATGATATATTTAGATCTTTTACCTCAAGAATATTCATTTTCTTAGCCTTGGATTTAACATGTCCCGTATCCCCTCCCCAAGCAAATTAAACGCCATAACTGTCACCAGTATGGCCATGCCCGGGAACATTACTATCCACCAACAGACAGCCATTGCCTCTTTCCCCTCGATCAATATATTCCCCCAGCTCGGGTTTGGCGGCTGGACACCCAGGCCTAAAAAGCTTAAGGCTACCTCAGTCAGTATAGCCGCCGCGACGCCAAAAACAAAGTTTACCAGTACCGGCCCGATACCGTTAGGAATGATATGCCTTAAAATGATATAGAAATTTGACCTGCCCAGCGCCCTGGAAGCCACGATAAAATCCCTGGATTTTAAACTTAGCACCTCAGCTCTTATAAGCCTGGCTATACCCATCCAGGATGTCGCGCCTATTATGATCATTACGTTAAGTATGTTCGGCCCGATAAAAGCAATAACAGAAAGTATCAGGAAAAAACTGGGAAAACACAGCATGATATCCACAAACCTCATGATAATACTGTCTGCCTTACCTCCGAAATATCCGGCTATAGATCCGAGCGCTATCCCTATAATAGTGGCTATACCTAAGGCGACGATCCCTATCATCAACGCTATCCTTGTGCCGTATACAATGCGCGAATAAAGGTCCCTGCCCAGACCGTCAGTGCCGAAATAGTGGCCCGATGAAGGAGGCAAATATGCCTCTTTTAGGTTTATTTCCGTAGGGTCGTGCGTTGCGATAACAGGCGCCAGAAGTGCGATAATTATCAATATCGCTATAATCCCCATGCCTATGACAGCTAATCTTCTCATTTATTTATTGAACCTTATCCGCGGATCAGCGTAAGAATAGGCTATGTCCGCTATCAGATTTCCCAGCAATGTAAGGCAGGCGCTTATTACCAGTCCGGCCATTATCACATCATAATCCCTCTGAAAAACGCTTTCTACCATGAGCCTGCCCATACCCGGTATACTGAAAACAGATTCAAATATGACACTTCCGGAAATAAGCCCGGGAATGGATAAGCCGATTATCGTAATTATCGGAAGCAGGGCATTGCTCAAAGCATGTTTATACACAACGAGATTTTCCGGTAACCCCTTTGCCCTCGCGGTGCGGATATAATCTTCATGTATCACATTCAACATACTCTCCCTCATGTACCTTGAGATACCCGCGATACTCCCTAAACTGGCAACCAGGACAGGCAATACCAAGTGCCTGGCTACATCAATAATTTTTCCGGCAAGAGAGAAATTCTCGAAATCCAATGACACTATTCCTGATATTGGAAGTATCCCCAGATGAACGCCGAAAAAAGACATAAGTATCAGCGCAAGCCAAAATCCGGGTATCGCGAAAAATACGAACACAATACACGTCGTGACATTATCAAACACCGATCCCCTGTATAGAGCGTTCTTAATGCCTACCGGTATCGAAATCATAAATATAGTTAATATCGAAAGGATATTGATAAGAAGCGTAATAGGCAGCCTTTCGGCTATCTTTCTTATGACGGGCCTGTTATCTATGTATGACCTGCCGAAATCCAGCCTAATGATCTTGCCGATCCATTTAAGGTATTGCACGTGGATGGGTTTATCAAAATCATATTTTTTCTCGAACCTTTCACGGACCTCCAACGATATCTTGGGATTGAGTTGCGTCGCCGCGTCAGTAGGCTTGCCCGGGGCCAGGTGTATAACCATGAAAGATATTATCGTAATCCCCAGGAGTACGGGCAGGCTAGCCAGAATCCTTTTGATTATATATTTGCCCATTATCTTTTGTACCTATGCCTGTCTTTCGGGACATACCAATCGATAAAATTATGCATTATACCGATCTGTGAAACCTCTACCCCCTCGAAGCGCCTGCTTAGGGCGGTTAACGCGTCCGGGACATAAAGAAAAACATAAGCCTGATCCTCATATAACAAACGGTGAATTTCATTATATATGTTTTTTCGCTTTTCATAGTCAAATGTACCGCGGCCTTCTTCCAACAATCGGTCGACTTCAGGGTTTTTATAACCGATAAAGTTAAATTCTCCGGGCCCGGTCTTTGTCGAATGCCATATGTCATAGCAGTCCGGATCCCTGGACAAAGACCATCCTAACAGTATCGCGTCGAACATCCTTTTATCAACAAATTCATTTATGAATACGGCCCATTCTATCATCCTGATCTTGACTTCAATACCGACATCCATCAATCGTCTCTGTATTATTTCGGCTGTCATGCGGCGCTGGTCATTCCCTTTGTTCGATATTATCGTAAACTCAAATCTTTTCCCGTTTTTGTCCAACCAGCCATCGTTGTCAGTGTCCCTCCAACCTGCCTTGGACAATAACTTGAGGGCCCTTTGCTTATCGAATCCGAAGGCCCTAACCTTTTCATTGTAGGCCCATGATTCCCTGGGGAATGGGCCGGTAGACACGCTTCCCAGCCCCATCAGGACGCCATTAATGATCTCCTCCTTATCTATCGCGTACGAAATAGCCTGCCTCACCTCCCTGTCCTTGAACATTTCCGTGTCCAAATTAAAACCCAGGTATGTATATCCGAATGACGGGTATCGGATCTTCCTGAATCCTCGCCTGAAGGTTTCTGTGTCAGTCAGCCTTGTATACTGTAATGGCGTCAATCCCATAGCGTCGACCGATCCTGTCTGCAGTTCTAGGAACATTGTTGTTGAATCCGGTATTATCCTGAATATATACCTGTCTATATACGGCCTATGCTCAAAATATGAATGGTTGGAGTCCAGATCCATACGCTGACCGGATCTCCATCTCTTAAATACATACGGACCGGTGCCTATAGGATCGCGTGAAAACCCGGTCTCCGATAGTTCCGCGTCCTCAAGGATATGTTTAGGCATAACAGGCATGGACCAGCTCGCAAGGGCCGGAGCGAACGGCTCATCATATGAGACCTTTATCGTATAGGGATCGATAACAATGAAATCTTTTACCTTTTCGAAATCCCCGCCATATGGGGTAAGGGTATCAGGGTCTATCAGTTTCTTATAGGTAAATTCGACATCGGCGGATGTGAACGGATGCCCGTCATGCCATTTTACATCTTTTTTTAAATGGAATATAATGGTCAGGCCATCATCTTGTATCCGCCAACTCTCCGCCAGGTCCGGGATTATCTTTAACCCTTTTGAGTATTTTACCAGCCCATTGAATAGCATTGACACTATCTGGCTGGATGATGTATCTGAGGCAAGGATTGGTATCAGATTCCTCGCGTCGGCGGTGCTGCCGGATACAAACGCGTCGCCATAAACCGGCGCATCCTTTATGTTTATATCATCAGCCGAAGCCCGAGCCGCATAAATTAAAAAAAATACCGCTATACAGATATATAGCGGTAAGTTTATCACCCGAAACATCAAATTATTCCTTAGGGATAATATCCTTAACTTCTCCGGGCGCCTGGTCTTTGGTCTCTTCAACAGCCTCACCTAGATCGTTCTCTTCTAAATTACTACCTTCCTGATCACCGCTCGCGGCTGCCGCCAGCTCTTTTGATTCAAGCAGTTTCTGTATATCGATCAAGCTCTTGCCTTTTCTTGATGTCATGACTCCAAGTAGAATACATGTGCATAAAAATACAATCGCGCATACGCTTGTCGCCCTTGTCAAAAATACATTGGCCTTTGTGCCGAATATCGACTGTCCAAGATTGCCGCCAAAGGCCTCGCTTAAGCCCCCCCCGCGGCCTGCCTGCAGAAGAATGACAAGGATCAAGACCAAACACACAATCACGTGAACCACGATAACCAATCCGTAAAGCATTGTAATCTCCTAACTATAAATATTGGGCTATCCCTCGGATGTCTTTTTCACAAGCTCTATAAATGAATCCGCTTCCAGGCTTGCTCCGCCCACAAGAGCTCCGTCGATGTCTTTATGTCCCATTAAGCCCTCAACATTGGAGGGTTTTACGCTTCCGCCATACTGTATCCTTACAGTATCCGCGACGTCATCACTGTACAAATCCTTAAGCAGCCCCCTGATATAGGCATGCACTTCCTCGGCCTGCTCAGGTGTCGCGTTCTTACCCGTGCCGATTGCCCATACAGGTTCATACGCTATGACTATCTTTTTCGCATCGTTCTCATTTATGCCTTTAAGCCCGCCCTCAACATGACTTTTTACCACATCAAATGTCCTGTTCTTTTCTCTTTCCTCAAGCTTTTCACCGACACACATGATCGGTAATAGCCCCGCATCAAGCGCGGCCTTTACCTTCTTATTCACGCTCTCATTGGTTTCATTGAATAATCCCCGTCTCTCAGAGTGGCCTATTATCACATAGGCAGCCCCTGTGCTTTTTATCATTGAGGGCGCCACCTCACCCGTATAAGCGCCGCTTTCAAGCCAATAACAGTTCTGCGCTCCTAGACCTATATTGCTTCCCTCCAACACCTTAGCCACTTCGGTCAGGCTTGTAAATGGCGGACAGAGCGCTGATTCCACATCGCTGATGCCTGATATGCCCTTCTTAACAGCCTCTGCTAACTCTTTGGACTCATCCAGAGTCTTGTTCATTTTCCAGTTACCCGCTATTATTTTTTTTCTCATGTTATCTCCTGAAATTAAGCATCCTGTAATGCCGCTATACCCGGAAGATCTTTGCCCTCAAGATACTCAAGCGACGCCCCGCCTCCGGTAGATATATGGCTCATGCGTTTTCCCAGCCCAAGTTTATTGATAGCCGCAGCCGTATCACCACCGCCGATTACAGTGGTGGCTTTAAGCTTTGAAATGAATTTAGCGATCGCGGCTGTACCTTTCATAAATGGTTTAATCTCAAAATACCCGACAGGGCCGTTCCAACAGATCGTCTTGCACTCTTTTAATATGGAAAGGTATTTTTTCACGGTTGCAGGCCCTATGTCCAATCCTATCCATTCATCCGGGATATGCTCTTTTACAACCCTGACCTTTGCCCTGTCACTGATAGAATTAGCCACTATGTGGTCACTGGGAAGAAAAATGCTCACCTTTTTCTCCCTTGCCATATCAAATATCCTATTGGCAATATCCAGCTTATCCTCCTCGACTTTCGATTTTCCTACACCCTTCATCCTAGTCTTAAGAAATGTATATGCCATTGCCCCGCCTATCAACAGGTAATCTATCTTCGGCAGCATGTTCTCTATGACGGCTATCTTATCGGATACTTTAGCGCCTCCAAGGATCAGGCAAAATGGCTTCTCGGGCTCTTTGAGCAGTTTATCAAAATACCGCACCTCTTTCTCAACCAGGAAACCCGCTACGCTCGGGATATACCTTGTCACGCCTTCTGTTGAGGCATGCGCCCTATGGCATGTCCCAAAGGCATCACTTACGAACACATCACCCAAGGAAGCTAATTCTTTCGCGAATGCCTCATCATTTTTTGTCTCTTCTTTGTGAAATCTTAGGTTTTCAAGCAGGAGTACATCACCCGGAGACATTGCGCCTATTGTTTTCCTGACCTCATCGCCTATGCAGTCTTCGGCCATCAAAACATTTTTTTGAAGCTTACCTGACAGGTTTTCGGCCACAGGCTTTAAGCTTAATTCTTTCTTAACCTCTCCTTTGGGCCTTCCCAGATGGCTCATTAGGATGACTCTCGCGCCGTTATCTATCGCGTACTTTATAGAAGGCATTGCGGCCCTTATCCTTGTATCATCGGTGATCTCCCGCTTATCATTAAGCGGGACATTAAAGTCCACCCTCATCAGCACTTTCTTGCCCTTCAGCTCAATATCTCTAATGGTCTTTTTGGACATGCGCCCTCCTATAATTACAATATAATGTGATAAAATGTATCATTAAATCAGTCATGTGTCAAGGGGATTTTGAGCCTTGTGCTTCGGGCTTTGGGTCTACTGTAGGCCCAAAACCCAAGGCTCAAGGCACACGGCACAAGGGCCTACTCCTCTTCATACCATGACTCTATGACAAACTCCCGATCCGCCTCTTGCTGGGCCTCCCTCATGGCCTCTATTATTGCGTACAATTCGTTGATCTTGTTACGCATATCGACTATCCCGGAGCTTTCTGAAATATCTGAAACCCTGCCGACATCATCTATCTTGATACCCAGTTTTCTGGCCGCCTCGTTAGTGTTATCCGCCAAAGTGTCTATTATTGTGCTGGCTATCTTTTCAGCCTGGGGTTTGGATAGAGCGACATCGCTGATAGCGTCCCTGACCTCATAAAGCTTCCCTTCCAGCTTCTGAATGTTGCTCTGTATAGTCGTTCCGGTGCTGGATTCAACATCCTCGATAGCGTCCAGCGCGTCAGCCGCTTTCTTCCTGGCCTTCTCGATCTTTCCAAACAATGTAGCCATACTGGAACCATCATCTGTCTGTCCGATCCTTCCGAATATGGTATCGACACCTTCAGCGTCGGTAGTTGATCCGATTAACACAGAATATCCCTCGATTTTGTTGAGGTTGCCGAATACTGTTTGCGCGCTAACAGCGTCTGTCTCGCTTCCTATCAGTTCCTTTATCGCAGCCACATCAGCGGTCAAGTCATCAAAATCCACGTCACCTATATCTAGCGTTGTTACTCCGGTTAGTATTTCGTTAAGCACCGCGTATATTGAGTTCGGCGGATTGGTTTCATCATATTCATCGTCTTCATCTCCTATGGCGGCCTCGATATTAAGGACAGCCGCGAGCGCCAAGTCTAAGTTGGTGTCAAGAAGATCGACCTTTCCATCCACGGTATTCAACAAGGTCCAAACCTGGCCCAATGTTCCTGTTATAGATGTCAATTGTGTGTCTATTGAATCAAATCTGTCCTTAATTAATGTCAGATCCGTCCAGTTAATACCACCGGAAGTCATCACAGAAAGATCCGTCCAGTTAACACCCGCCCTTGTCCTTCCGGCGGAATCAGCCCAGTTGATCCCGGCTCCTGTCATATATCCATAGTCTATCCAGTTCACTCCGGCCCTGGTCATTTCCATAATATTTGTCCAGTTCACACCAATACCCGTCAGCATATCCATATCCGCCCAGTTCATGCCTATCTCTGTAAGCACAGTAAAATCATCCCAGTTGATCCCGGCGGCGCCCAGCATACCCAGGTCGCTCCAATTCACACCTGCCCCGCTCAACACACCGATATCCAGCCAGTTCAGGCCGGTCTCGCTCATAATTGTCAGGTCATTCCAGTTTATACCGGAATCCGTAAGAGCCCCGATATCTCTCCAATTAATGCCGGCCTCTGTCATCATTGATATATCAACAAAATTGACACCCGTCTCGGACAATACAAAGATATCGGTCCAATTTATTCCGGCTGATGACAGTAGAGCCATATCACCGAAATTCATGCCCGCGGTCGTGAATATACCGAGATCGCTCCAATTCACACCCATCTCCGTAAATAAAGCTATATCGTCGTAGTTTATACCGGCCTCGGTAAGTATACCCATATCACTCCAGTTAACTCCGGCTGTTGTCAGCACACTCCAGTCAGACCAGTTTATGCCTGCCGCTGTCAACGCGTCCAGGTTATCCCAGTTTATGCCGGCATCAGCCAAGGTAGAGATATTGTCCCAATTGACACCGGCATCAGACAGCGCGTCCAGACCGAACCAGTTGACCCCTGTCTCTGTAAGGACCATCATATCTGTCCAGTTCACTCCCGCCTCTGTCCATATGGTCATATCGTTCCAGTTCAACCCCGCCTCTGTCAGTACGGTTATATCATCAAAGTTCATGCCGGATTCGCTCATAACAACCAGATCATCAAAATTTATGCCCGCTTCTGAATAAACAGTAAGATCATTCCAATTAATACCGGCATCGCTCATGACATTGAAATCAAGCCAATTCAGGCCGGTTTTCGATAATACATTCAGATCAAGGAAATTCACGCCTGATTCCGTCATAACCGTAAGATCATTCCAATTGATACCCGCTTCAGAAAGGATATTTATATCATCCCAGTTGACACCTTTCTCGGTCAATATAGTCATGTCATCGTAGTTTATGCCGGCCTCGGTTAGAACCGTAAAATCCAGCCAATTCACACCGGCTTCGGATAATACCGAGACCTCTTTCCAGTTTATCCCCGCCTCGTTCAAAATAGTGATATCATCATAATTAATACCGGCTTCCGTTAGAAGGGCTGTATCGGCCCAGTTTACACCGGCCTCTGTCAACATGTTCATATCAGTCCAGTTAATACCTGATTCAGTCATTACTGTCAGGTCATCGAAATTGACACCCGCTTCAGTAAGAATAGTTAGATCCATCCAGTTTATCCCGGCCTCGCTCAATGTCATGATATCTTCCCAATTAATACCTATCTCAGACATCAATGTTATATCAGCATAGTTGATTCCCGCATCACTCAGCGCGCTGATATCCAGCCAGTTCACCCCTGCCTCAGTAAGCACGTCTAGATCCGTCCAATTCAGTCCGGTCTCAGACATTACCGTTATATCGTCAAAGTTGACGCCCGCCTCTGTAAATACGGTCAGATCGTTCCAGTTTATGCCGGCCTGTGTCAATATCAATACATCCTGCCAGTTCATCCCTATCCCTGACAACAACTCTAAGTCGTCATAGTTAATCCCGGATTCGCTCAGGACGCCTATATCCAACCAGTTGACTCCGGCTTCGGTAAATACCGACATCTCACCCCAGTTCAATCCTGCTTCAGTAAACACTGTGATATCATCGAAGTTGATCCCGGATGCGCTCAATATCCCCACATCACTCCAGTTAACACCGGCCTCCGTAAACAACGTAATGTCTGACCAGTTAATACCGCTTTCCGTAAGAACTGTAAGGTCATCATAGTTGATGCCCGCCTCTGTTAACATGGTAAAATCACCCCAGTTAACTCCGGATTCCGATATAACTTTCAATCCGCCCCAATTCACGCCAACGTCCGACATAACATCTATGTCCGTGAAATTAATACCCGCTTCGGAAAGCATAGTAATATCGCTCCAATTAACTCCGGATTCAGAAAGCAGCGTTATATCCAGCCAATTTACGCCCTGCTCCGATAATACGAGCATATCATCATAGTTAATTCCCGACTCGGTAAATATAGTCAGGTCATGCCAATTTACGCCTGCTTCAGTAAGCACATTTACATCGTTCCAATTTATACCGGCCTCACCCAATATCTGGATATCATCATAATTGATGCCGGCTTCGGTCAATAGTGTCAGGTCTCTCCAGTTTACGCCGGCATTAGCAAGCACGTCCAGACCGCCCCAATTCAATCCGATCCCGCTCATAACAGTAATATCATCAAAGTTGATCCCTGCTCCCGACATCATTCCAAGATCGGTCCAATTAACCCCGGCTTCTGTCAAAACATCAAGGTCCTGCCAATTTATACCTTGTTCTGTCATCACGGTGAAATCAACATAGTTTATGCCAACCGTTGTCAAAACCGACATATCCAGGAAGTTTATCCCGGCAACGGATAGTGCCTCCAGGTCACCCCAATTCACGCCTGTCTCAGACAAAACCTCAATATCGTTCCAGTTCACTCCGGCCTGGCTCAATACCTTGACATCATCGAAATTAATACCTGCTTCACTCAGGATCGTGATACCATCCCAGTTCAGCCCGGCCTCAGATAGTGTGCCTACATCTGACCAATTAATACCACCCGTGCTCATTATAGAAAGATCACCGAAGTTCACTCCCGCCTCCGTCAATATCTTTACGTCTATGTAGTTCAAGCCGGCCTCTGACCACACTGTTATATCATCCCAGTTTATACCGGCACCGCTCAGCGCGCTTATGTCGTCAAAATTGATGCCTGACTCGCTCATCACAACCAGATCATTCCAGTTCACTCCCTGTTCGCTTAAAACATTCATATCCCGCCAGTTGATACCGACATCGCTCAAGACCGAAACATCCATCCAGTTAATACCGCTAATTGTAAGCACGGTCATCTCATCGTAATTTACCCCGGCATCAGCGAAAACCTGTACATCATTCCAATTTATTCCGGCTTCGGTCAATGTGGTAATATCAGCCCAATTGATCCCTGATTCCATGAGAATGTTGATATCATCAAAATTGATACCTGCCTGGCTCAGCATTGTAACATCGCCCCAGTTAATACCCGCCTCTGTCAGCATGGTCATATCAGACCAATTCAGGCCTGCCTCCGTAAATACAGTGATATCATCGAAGTTAATACCTGCCTCTGAGAACACAGTAATATCTGACCAGTTAACTCCGGCATCATACATTACGCCCATGTCTGCCCAGTTGACTCCGGCCTCCGTTAAGATTGCCCAATCCGACCAGTTCACACCTGATTCTGTCATCGTTTCAAGGTTATCCCAATTAACACCCGCCTTGGTAAATTGAGCCAGATTATCCCAGTTTACTCCGGCGCTGGTCAATGAATCCAATCCCGACCAGTTAACACCGGCTTCTGTCAGGGTGGTCATATCTGCCCAATTCATTCCAGCCTGTGTCCAAATGGTTATGTCTTGCCAGTTAATACCCGCTTCCGTCAAAACAGTCGCATCATCGAAATTAATGCCGGCCTGGCTCATAATACCGATATCATCAAAGTTTATTCCCGATTCGCTAAGTACCGTGAAATCAAGCCAATTTATGCCCACATTCGCCAGTATAGCTATATCTTTGAAATTAACCCCTTCCTCAGTCAGGACTACAAGATCGTCCCAGTTAACACCGGCTTCGCTGAATACACTTATATCATCCCAATTGATACCGGCAGATGACATGATTCCTATATCATCAAAGTTTATGCCGGATTCAGTGAACACTGTCACATCCTTCCAGTTGATCCCGGCTTCCGATAATATGTCTATCTCTGACCAATTTATACCTACAGCTGACATTACTGACATGTCATCAAAATTTATGCCTGTTTTCGTAAGCATTCTTACATCCAGCCAGTTAATACCGGTAGAGGTGAGAACATCCATGTCCGCCCAGTTGATCCCGGCTTCTGTTAAAGCCGTAAGATCCCGCCAGTTAACCCCAGCCTCCGTCAATACCGTCACATCATCAAAATTT